>Ga0307507_10010994_pt1 | contig 11526 bp, 12 predicted proteins | sample 7_EM_MG_FD_207223 | JGI IMG/M metagenome (GOLD analysis project Ga0307507, IMG submission 207223) | Populus trichocarpa ectomycorrhiza microbial communities from riparian zone in the Pacific Northwest, United States - 7_EM | ecosystem: Host-associated > Plants > Roots > Unclassified | place...
AAACCCATGACTCATAACTATGAGTCATGTGCGAAATACATAAACCACATGACCACAATCGTGCGTCATGTCAAATATCAACCAATAACAATAACCCAATGACACGCTATTGCGTCGTCATGTGAAACACCTATGAGTCAACTGATCTCATAGTGTGAAAGATAACAAACCGATGAGTAATAACTATTAGTCATGTGAGAGTCTGCCTTGCTTAGTCACCGTTTGTGACAGCCCACACCCTTCCGCCCGTGAAAGATCACGTTACCCACCTTAAAAAAAAGCGCTACCGAGATTACGTCGTGGAACTCACCCCTCACCAGAGAATGCTAGTTAAACATTCAGCTAGGAAACTCCTGACCTCCAACCTGCTTCGAATCGCGGAGCGCGCCGGTGGTAGAGACGTCGCGGAATCTCCCAGTAAGTCATTATTCTCATCTATCTCCTGTCAGCCTCGCACTAACTTATTTTGACAGAGTCTCAATCGTCAACTTATTGCCCACGGGCAGTAAGAATCCACATTGTTTGCCGAACGGGAGCCCGAGAAGCGGGACATCAGTACCTCGACCATCACTGGTGTGCTAGCGACTCAGACCGGGCAATCGCATGGGGTGTGTTGACAACACAGAGCATCAAAAATCTGGTCGCGGTGGTTAGAGGGCCGCGTGTGGAGGAGGAAATCGGATCATCACGATATCTGATCGGGGCGACTAGTGAGGATGCCGTCAGGCTACGCCAAGATCACAAAAAACGTCGCCCCCTGCGACAGCTCATCTTTCTTCATAGCAATAATGACATTTCAGCATGGCTCCTTGCAAACCATGGCCAAGATCCCCTCGTTCTATTGGTCGTCGAGTCACGTCCCAAGAATAGAGAGGATAGAGCTCAGGCACCCGAGACTGGCAAAGGGAGATACCCGTTTCTCAATTGCAACGTTTGGGAAGATGCAGTGGGGATCATGCAAGCGGATGAGGAGGAGGATGAGGATGAGGATTAGGATGAGGATGAGGAGGAGGAGGTATCGCTAGAGGCCGAGAGCGAGGGGGAACGCCAGGCGCCTCCTCACGGGGAGGCGATGGTTTTGGACGACGTAAGTATCGACACCTAACGTTAACATGAGGATCAAAACCCGATGGCTAATTGACGACGTAGGACGAGGAATTGGGAGCCCCGGGGCCCTCGACATGATGGAGGGCTACCCCACAAAAAATAGAGGACGCCCCGAGTGATCATCCGTTCGCTCCGCGCTCGCCGGAGTCGGGCTCTAGGCCTTCTGCACCATCTAAGTAAAGAAAACTCCAAGACGTCCGGAAGGTTCTACGGGAGATGCCCTCGATGGCAGACTACATGACAGATACTGGGCTAACAGCTGTGCTGTGTTCGGGACTCGCTGGTGCCCAGGACACCCCTCGTTCCAGGCTACTCGGATTCCGCGACGAACGTCCAGTCTCCCCCACCATTGCTCTGATTGATGCCCAGGTTCACACAACTCCAGTGCGAGCCTCCGAACAAGCAGCTCGCACAATTGAACTGGCAGCCGCGCTGCGTTCAGAACCTGATGGTGCCCAGGACAGCCCTCCTACCAGCCTGCCCGTAATCCGCGACGAACGTCCCGCCTCCTCTGCCGTTGCTCCGATTGATGCGCAGGTTCACACAAGTTCTGTGAGAGCGACAGGACAAGCAGCTCGCACAACAGAACAGCCGCCCACCACACTCCGCGCCCCAAAAGAACCAGCGGCCCCTGTGAAACCCCCGGCGCCCAGGGCTTCTTCAACGTCCGGTTTGAGTAGTGCCCCAAACAACACCAAATCGCTATCGCCCCAACTTCGCCATTCAAAAAGACACGGGGCTGGACGAACATAATTGGGATTTCCTAGTTTCTCGGGTATTTTTTTTTCCTTTTCTTTTTTTCACTAGATCTTATTTCGCTTTAGTCAGAATTCTCAGTTTGTGGTTCGTTAGCTGGTATGTGATAGTAAGCATATCATTGGGCGCCCTTGCTTCAGCTTCTCGTATCCTGTATTGCTAGTCCTTACGCCTCCTTGTGTTAAGATCCGAAATTTTTTTTCATAGATCAAGCACGCCGCGCATTCTGTCCTTAACTGGGCTGGCCTAGGCGCACTAAACTAGTCAAACACATGAGCGCATGGCGTGAATACCAACTTCTAGACGTTTAGTGGTGTTGATTCGACGTTAGGAGATGAGGCTCGATAATCCTAATCTGCTTTAGGCGTGGCGAGTGTCTTGCTAGAATTAGTGTCGCTAACCTATACTCTTTGTAGCTAGATTTTGCTTAGCCTCCTACATTAGCGACGCCCATTTCGCCAAAACTTTTGAACCACAGTGGGGACGACCATGATACCTGAGGACGTCGAGATCATGATCATAATGTTGAACAAGCAGAAAACCCCTGTTTACAGGGGAATATTTTCTTTCAATTCCGAGTCATAGTGTCTGATTCTCCCAACTCCCCCCCCATAAGTGCTAGCCTATAAGAGCTGACGCGTCCATTGAACATAACCACCGATTCCTCATCTTCGCGACACGAAAGATACATTCCCTTGTTCTACGTCCTAATTCCTATTTTGCCTAACATTGATCAACCGTTCAGCATTCCACCATGTCTAGACAACCACAAGCCAATTCACGCAGCCAGCCAACCCCCCAAGTAGGAAATCTGAACAAACGTAGGCGTCAAGTCGTACCCGATGGCATCCGATCAGCGAGATCGAGGTCCGGAACGCAACAAAACCAATCCAGCAGCTCGCCGAGCACACTGCCGAACGAGCAGCCATCCCATGGGCGCCCTACACCACCAAACGCAACTGGAGCACTCGAAAGATCACCAAAGCGCCCCCGCAGATGGACGATAAAGAGCACGACGTATACCAATATTGAGACGGAACCTGACGCACAAGTACCAGGGGAAACATCTCGTCTAGGCGATGATAGCAGTGAGAAGTACGAAGACTCTCGCGGATCGGATCAGACTGAATCAGACACTGAGCCAGACGCGGAAGACGATCATATTCCAGATGCTACAGGAGCAGGGCTGCGTCACGGGTCACGAATAGCGGACAAGCAAACAAACAATCGGGTATCGACTGTGCAAGTTTCGACTGCCTCAGGATCACGGGAGGCAGCACTCCTTAGGCGGACGCCAGCAGCTCGAGGACTTATAACTCCCGCTAGAGTGTATACTCCGCCAGTGCTCCCGTCATCCAGTGTAGCCCGATATTGAGCCCCACTGGCCACTCACAGTGCCACTACGTCAGGAGTTATAAGTTCGAGTCCAGCGGGCGAATCGAGTACGCCAGACTCTGAGGACCTCTGACCGGGTACCCAGTCACGGCGAAATACCGGGAGAGGAGTAGAGGCGGCTGTAGTAACACGGGCCATAGCTCTCATTCTCTGGTACATCCTGTTTGTTGACCCACTCCCAGGCCCAATTACTTTGACGTCTGAGGTACACGGTGCTTGGCTTAAGGCGCTTGATTATATAGCTGATGCATGAAAGATGGAACCGTCGGAGGAAAACATAAAGATAGTCTGTGGACAGAAATACACAGGGATGACGCCCTCCTGAAGCCCGGTATAGTACTAATTCTGAAAGATACGCAATAGACACTATGGGGTAAGATCCTAGTTTGTTTCCCATGTTAAAGATGAGATCAGAAAATTATATGATCTCCCGGAAGCTCCCACGCAGATTGCCCGCAGGATGGACTACCTGTGGGAAAAGGATAGATTAATGTCCTCCCCAAAGGGATATGAGGTTGGTGTGCCTTAGTTTGACAACTTTCTTCTAATAACTAACAGGTATTACACTCAGCTTAGAAATTGACATTTCGATTTGGGCGCCCCAGATTCCTGAGGCCATATGGGGTAAGTACTCAAGAGGCAGGAAAATGCGTGGGATTGTCGAACCCGATTATCCTGGGCGTATCAACGGCAGAATGATTTGCTTAACCTGTGCAATCCTCTGTCATAGCCAACCAGCATGGCAAACAGGAGTATGTAAGGAATGAGGCGAGTTCAAGCCTGACGCGGTAGGAGGTCAGCCAGAACCCGAACCCACCTCGTATTCTCCAGGACTCTAACATGTTCAGAACCACTCAAGATCTTTTTGCCCGGCAAACTCAGACGTGGGGGGATTGCCCAGACTGGGTACAGGGGATAATTGTAGACAAGATTCCCGGGACCGTCTGGGCAAAGATGGAGAAGGAGCACGGCGTGGGACAAGACGGCCGTGAAGGGTATACCGATGATTGGGCAGCGGGAGCCGCTGAGCTGCAGAGTCAGGCATCCAGCCAGACTACGCGACGGCCAGCCCACCAGAGCCAAACTCCCGGCGATTGGGTTGTGGTAGCCGCCGAGCTGCAGTGTCAACCATCCAGCCAGGCTACACAACAGCCAGCCCACCGAATTCAAACTCCGAGCAGCCGACGCATTGGGACACCAGTGCGGCAGCAGGATAGTCAAAACAATTTGCATGACACGGATTTGTCTTTTGATGATCACCCGACGTCACCTGCCCGGGTTCTCGGATTTCTCGATTCTCCTCCGCCGAGCGCAAATGGTTCACGGGAGGTGACCAGGGAACTATGGTTGGACAGGACTGTGAGTGCTACTCTATCGCGACGCTTGTCGCTGAGCCTTGACCAAATAGAGCCAGCCCAACAGGAGACAAGTGATAGTGAGCAGGGGGATGTGGAATAGGGGCGCAATGGGAGCGTTCGTGAGGGTAATTAAGAAATGATGTGTCGAATATATTCTCTATGTGTCGAGTAGCTGAATTAATTAATACTATTTGTTTGAAGGCGATGTGTTGATATGAGAACGTAAAGGGTAATCTGGGCGTTCGGAGTACGAGTAGTAGAATCAATGAAAGGGACACGCCATGGGGGTGTCTGGGCCATCTTATAATAAACGTCACGGGGTGAGGTCGGAAAGAAGAGGATAGACTGTGCGCAAGATCGGGATTGTGTCAGGCAGAGTTGAGATAGTTCCCCACCCGTCTGGGAGGCATCATGAGGGCATCTAGATATTACGTAGGAGCGTCCAGATAGAATAGACAAAGTCAAGCTACGATCAGGACACACAGGACGTAGAGAGGGTGAAATCATCATAATGGTGCGCCAGCAGAGTGTGTCTGGAGGTATTAGGCAAAGGAGGGAGATACCAGGACTAGTGAGCTCAGGGTCATGGGATCCTGAAGTGAGGCGTCGGAACGAGCGAAGCCGGGCCGCCGAAGATAAAGATCGGACCTCAGGACAGAAGACGCCAGGATTAGTGCTGATCAGGATGGAGAGGCGGATCATCAGGCGTCGCCCTGGTGCAGCAAACGAGAATCAGAGATGTTCAGGACGCAAGAGCAGAGAACGAGGCGCAGTGAGGGCGCAGAGAACGTAGGGTCCGTGTTAGGATAGTGTTAGGGTGCGGCACGTCAGGTGATGCAAAATCAGGACACAACCTCAGATCGACGTTGCGTCCTGATTCGCGATTGAGCTTATGTGCGCTAGGTACGCCAGACGCATAGCGCACCCCTTGTGCAGAGTATCATTTTTGCTGATGTAGCTAGCACTCCATGTGGTCTTTGAACCCAGTAGTTGAATAATAGAAAGCACTTCATTCAAAAAAAGACAAAAAAAAGAGAGGAAAAAAAAGAAAACAAGAGCTTGAGATTTGGGTCAATCTCGGCGCCCTCTACCACCCCTCCCCCGACATTTAACATAAAGGTACACCCCACTTTCCTTACGGGACATCCTCTCCCCCCTCACCGCCTCACCGCCTCACCCCATCCCCTGATGGAGTTAGAACCCATCCTCCCAGGCAATCAGGCCTTGGCTGCTCCCATCTCCCCTGCCAACACCCCCGGCTTCAAGCACCTCCAGCGCCATGTTCAGCAAAAATATTACCTTGTGTCCTGGTGCGTCCTGTCCGTCCAGTGTAATGGATGCTCCAGGCGCGTATAAAGTAAACTCCGGTTATAGATGCGGACGCCCGGACTCACTTCATCTGGACGCGGCCCCTTTGTGTCCCGAGGCAGAGGACGCGGCCTGGCCCAGTTCTTTCTAGCAACGCTGCCCCTAGCGTATAAACTCTTCCTCCTCTAGCCCTGAATGCCCCTGTCTGCAGGCTCCTCTTCACAGGCGCCTGGTGGCCGCGCCTTATCTCCTCCCAACCCTCTCCCACAAACCCCTGTCGGCCACCCTTCTTGCCATGATACCTCCATCTGGCCTGATATGGTCCCCCGGATCTGGTAGAATATGCAAAGAGTTCGGGGATTCAGGGAGTACTTGAAGAACAGATCTTGTGGGGGGGGTTCAGACCTAAAAGGACTGGGACAGGGACTGTGAAGGTTCTTCCCTCTTCTGGTGTTTTGTCTGCACCCCCCCACAAGCTCTGTTCTTCTCCCGGCAGCTCCCGAACCCTTTGAATATTCTCCGAGATCCGGCAGACGTTCTCCCCTCTCCACCTTTCGCTCTCCTCCCTCCCTAATCCATCCCGTCCGGTGGATGCCAGACTGTCCGCTTCGCCCTCTCACCATCCGCCAAACACATTACCCTACCTTCTGAACCCAAAATTGCCTGTTGCCCAGCTTATCCGAATCCGCAGGAACCCCTCCCATGCCTTTCATGCCTATAATTGCCCGCCTGACGCCCTCCTACTGGCCTACACACTTCAACCTTTTGTCACTTCTAGACTCTATTGGCATAGATGATTTGTTTCCCTTATTCCACTCTCATAATATGCCTATATGATCATAGATTACTGATTGCTGCATTCCCCTCCCCTAGGTCAGTTTCTTCTACCTGTGATGGCGGGTCCGCCGGTTCTCGCAACAGAGCTACATCATCTAATAGCCCTAGATTCGTCCTCTGATCCTATTGCGGTCCGCACTGACCATGTCCTCTCCATTCGTCTCCAAGGCCACCAGCGGCTTCTGATCCATCCACCTTGGGAACGATTCTATACTCCCCCCTCAATGCGTTTTCATAATTGGGATATCCCTCTGTTCGCTCACTACACTTTCCCCGCTTCTTCTCGATTCCAGACTTTAATGTTGTCCTGATCCCCTCGAGTCTTCTTCGGCACCAGACCTCTCCCTTACCGGCCTATGTCCGTATTTCGCATTCTAGCAGGCCTATCATCTCGTTAGGTGGCTTATTACCAGTTCAAGTACTTCCGATTTCCAAAAGTATCAGGATGCGTGTGCCCCTCAGCGCCAAGGGGTCCGGACACTTCAGCAAACCGCAAGTCAGCGTTATTTGTCTTACCTTCAGAAATGGCTCATGGGAAAGATACTTTATCGATAAAGTTTCCAGTCCCCCAGCTTCGTAGTGAATGGCACAATATGGCTGCTGTCAGACAGATAAACGGACTAGCAATCTAGTCTAAGAACCCCTAATCCATGATACCTTTCCTTCGAGAGGTAGAGTAATATTGTGCATATATTGCGGCCGGGATCTCTGGCGCTACGAATCTAAGAGCAATACACTGTCTGAATAACTTAGCTAGATTGAGTCTTACTATGGTTCGAAATAATCAGGGCAACTGTTGAAAACCTACCCCATAGTTCCTTGGTGGGCAAGTGAACCTATCCTCCTCCAGCAGGTATTCTGCCCTTTGTCTCTAGACCGCAGGATCATCAATATCAAGGTTACAGAGGGCTGTTATGGAATTCTTCACGGTATGCAGATACTGAGATCTGCAGGAACTGTGCATTGACCAGATCAGCAAACCAGTGGCTTCCAGACGCGGTATTTACTTTGGGGATAGGATGTAAGTTATCAATTAAGAATAACTTGCCTGGTCATTTGAGGGTGGGGTACCATTGGAAAAGATGGGAAAGCCCAATTCCCTTCCGGCATTGTTCCAGCAGCTGCCGAGTTCTTCGGTTAGGGTAATTGGGTCCGGCAACGGATTCACGAAGATCGTTCAGTCCCACATCAGGGAACAGGCCTTGGCCAGGATGCTACGCTCAAGCCCTATGGCAATATTCCCGCTGCTGCTGGGGCACTCTCCACCTTCACTCTCCAATTCCGGCGTTGTTAGCCCTGAGTGGCTTCGAGTTATGGCCGGTATTGCAAGTGAATTCAAGACTGCAGACGAACAGGAGAGAACCACAGATGGAAAACGATTGTGGCTAATATGTACGGGGGCAGGTGTTCTCCATCTGGGGTAACCAATCCTGCTCGAACTCTGGGTATTCCCAGGGGTAATTGTCAGTATCGAAGCTTGCGAGTTACGGACCTCATGCCCGATCGGTCGTTGTGCCCCCCCCCCCAATCTGCGAATAGATCTTCATCATACTCATGCTGCACTAACTTGTTCTCCTGATGGCTCTGCTGGCTCTCCTGGCTCTGGCCCTCGTATACTCGATCATCGGGGTCAATAATGTCATGCACTGGCTCCAGGCCCTGCTCCCAGTTGTCCAGAAGAGGCTCCCAGTTGTCCGCAACAGGCACTGATATCTCGAGTCGGGATGAAGCTGACCCCAGCATGGTATTCCCCCTTCTACTTACAGTAGACCCATCTTTGACCGACTCAAGAGTGGGTGGTATTCTAGTCGACCTGCTCCTGGATTGAAATAGCTAGACACAGGCGCGGCCGACCGCTCTTCGTCCCTCCCTCCCCTGCCTCGACCGACGCGTTCCCTCCGCCGTAAGCCGCCGCTGTTGTTGTGACATATAGTGCAGGTGAATTGTGATCGAATAGGATCGTGGTGAATAGATTAGCTAGATAGATGGTGTTAGGAAATGTGTATTGGTAGGGGGGCAAGGGGGCAATATGGAGTTATAATCTAGAGGGTAGAAATTGTCCGGGCACTTTTAAGTGCTCGGGACGTTCAGGGGTTGTTACTCGCTTTCATACTCGACGGCATTGGCACAAACCGGTGTGGCTGAATTGCACCTGGACACCTGAGCTAGGAATTGCACCTGACGCGTCCAGCTTCAAATGAGCCGTGCAACTCTCTTGACAAATGATAATACCAGCATGAAGGATTTAGAGTTAATGAAGTTGATGAAGAGGTTTATTGAATGCACAGACTAATCTAGTTCAAGTAGGTCTCCCAAGCCGACCTTAACGAATGCGGTTAGGACTAGGGTTCAGAACACAGAACACTCCTCTCAGAAAGTAAAAGCTGCCGCAAAGGCTCCACAGATGGGGTATACAGTGAAAGCTAGGATGGGAAAAGCAATGAAGAGGGAAATCCCCAACGAAACACACCTGAAAGCATGATCCACAAAAACCCAAAGAGCAAGGTCTAAAACTAGAAGAAACATATCCCAAACGAAAAAAGGCGGAAAAAGACAAGCATGAACTGCAAAAATTCCCAGAGTAAACCTCAAAAGCTAGAAAAGACACCCCCCGACGAAGAACAGCCAGTGCCGAACATCACAACCATTGTCTCCACAACACCCAAAGAAAATGACCAAGCTCCTGTTTTCCCTCGGTAGGATCATTGGACGATGGCAAGTCTAAAGTTATCACGCTGGGTCAAGGCAAATCAGGCCAGCTGTTGCGGGCTGATCTGAAACGGAAATGTTCCGGAACAAGCGAGAACATCCTGCAGAAGCCTAGGAGCCAAAATGAAAAACACGGGAAGGAAAGGTCCAGGATCTGCAGTGGCCCAGTATCTATAATGATGAACGGAACTACCCTGTTTGCGGCTTCTCATGAGCCACATTGGGTCAAGGCAGACTAGCTTGGTTGACAGAAGCTAGTGCGCAGAAACGAACCGGAGCAGACTGATAAAGACAGTTTCTGCTGACAAACCAGTACGACTTGCTGCCAACACAGCAGATGGAAGACCTGGCAGTTGTAACCGCAACCTACCAGGTGTGAATTATCCATTTGAGCTGGCTCTGGAGCTGGCGGCCAGGCCCAATTTTCGTCCGGCATCTACTACTGCCATATCTACAAGCGTATCATTGGCGCAGAGATTAGAAGGGGAATGGCTTCTACTAAGCGTACCAACTTGTAGCGCTGATGTGGAGGCTGGCTGCTAGGCGCCGGAGGCTAGTATTAAAAGATGCTCCGCTGAGGGTCTGCGCTGTAGCTGCTCAGAGGCCGTAGAGGGTCGATCATGACTCGGATTGGGAGCCAATGGAGGAGGACTCTTTCGTGGACTCGGGGTGGTGGTAGGTTGCCGACTCCGATTAACCTCCCCATGGAGGCAATCCGGTTGACCATCAATACTCCTGTCGACTATTTGCCCACCGCGGGTGACCTTCCTCGGACGTTCTCTAGCGTTAGCCGAACCAGTCGGTTCGTCAGCATCAGCCATGGCTGCTAGGTCACTTTTCCCAGTGCTATTGACTGCCGTCCGGGTAGATGCCAAAATACTTTCTTTGGGTAAGTCTCCCTTCCTCTTTGTCGGTGAGCCCTCAAGGTACCAATGCCCAAGTCAGCAGCAGGGGCAGAAGGTTGCTTACTAGGAGATGGTGTGAAACCGGAATCCATGGCTGGCACAACCTTGGTGGCTAAACTCCAGTTCGAGTCTGGCACTGGTTCATTGACCTCCGCCAGACAGCTGCCTACCCTTTGTCCAGTCCTTCATATGCTGGTCCCGGTTTTGTTCGTTCTCAACCTGCTGATTCCCTTTGCGGCTGCCGCGGATGACTTGGGCTGGTGACCGTCTGAGTCCAACTCATCACTAGGAATGGACGAATTGGGGGATTGCCCCTATTATCACGATGGCTAAAATTCATGGCACCGGGTGCCCGAGTCCCATCTGCTTCACAGGGGCGATGGCCACAGAAGAGCAGATCCATTGGTTCACTCAGGGAATTTATTGACGACCACATGCGCATATGCCTACTTTTTCCGATTGACATCATTTCAGCAACCAGCAACAGGTCCTGACGATTATCAGCCATCATGCGGGTACTGTGTCTGGTCGCACCAACGAGCAGACGATATCCTTATCCCTGTGCAAGCACTCTGTCTATGCATTCAAACAGGTTCAGCATGGTGGGCTCCGTCAGCTCCATCGAGTAGACATGTCCACAGGTCCGCTATTGAATCTTGCCCAGCGCTGCAGGGACCGGGCTGTCTGGGCGGGCCCCAGACGGTTGATCTATCCAGAGACGGACGGAGCGTGGGCCGCCGAGACCTGCAGGAGCCATATTAGCATCTAAAGTACATATTCAATGCGGATGGTTTGAGGTAACTTACGATCATTTCCCATGGGAACTAGTACCGCAACAGGGGCAGCAAAGGGGGTAACACCAGGAACTGGTTGGACTGCTAACAATGGTTTTACGCTGAGCATATGGTTTTTTGCAATGTCCTTTAGCAAAAAATCAAGGCATTTAGGAAAACTTTCGCCCCGGGCTGTATCTGTCTTCCAGAGTGCTACCCTAACTGTGACGGCTGGGGTGGCAAGGGCATATGGCTGAATGGCAGCCCATGGGGCGGCTGTACTCCCCCTCCAGCCCGGGATCCTGTCTTGCTCCATCTTACGTTTCATAGCATTCCGCCAGTCTTTATACTTCGCACCATAAGTTCTTGGTTCGGGGA
>Ga0307507_10010995_pt1 | contig 11524 bp, 2 predicted proteins | sample 7_EM_MG_FD_207223 | JGI IMG/M metagenome (GOLD analysis project Ga0307507, IMG submission 207223) | Populus trichocarpa ectomycorrhiza microbial communities from riparian zone in the Pacific Northwest, United States - 7_EM | ecosystem: Host-associated > Plants > Roots > Unclassified | place...
AGGTAGAAGAGAACCATCGCTATATTATATTAAATTATCTAAAATAATATTATTTATTTTACTAGCCTTATAAATAGCTTTAAAGTAGCTTTTATTTATTTAAAATATGTTATTAGTATAAAAGAGATAAATATAATTATAGTTGCCAAATGCGCAGATTACTGGCAGGTTACGCATAGGTTGCGCGTAGGTTGCGCGTAGGCTGCGCGCAGGCTACGTGTTAAAAAAACACGACATAGGCTAGTCGGTCAAGTTGCCAAATAACCTTAACTGCGCGCCAATTGCGTCAACCACCAACCATTGAGGCCATTGAAAGGGTACTATATTTTGCCGATATACCTCCCCTTTATTACTAAGACTTTTACTACCTCTAGATTACTTCTATATATATCCTTTAATGGCTAGTAGACCCCTAATAGTAAGCTTGCTCTTACCGGCGTATATATATATTACCTTAATAAGAAAGGTTGTGTAGTAGACTATATACTTACTCTACCTACGCAGCTTAGCTAGTACTTAGGAATTAACTATATAGAAGTTATTGGTAATATCCTTAATACATTTAAGATTATAAAGGAGTAGCTTAGCTACTTTATTACTAATAACATCTATATAAATAATACTTGTTTAAATTATCTGGTAGTTAAATTTAGCTTTAATAATGCCTATAGGCGCGCTTACTATACTTACTATATCCTAAATCTAGTTGCTTAATAGCTTATATTTAGTAAAAATAAAGAAGCTTTTAAAAATAAAAATGTAAATATACTGGAAGAAGAAGAGTTTCTAGAGTAGTAGCAGAAGGAAAAACTACTTAGAATATTTTATAACCTTATTAATTTAATTAATATACCTTAGCTTATATAGCTATTTAAGTAATATTAAATTAATAAGAATATACCTCTGTAAAAAGGCTTTTAAATTAAGCAGCTTATTAAGCCTATTAAGACCCACTAGAATAGCTACTATACTGCCTTTAAATAAGCTACTAAGCTCTAAGCACCTCTTAATTTGTTTGCTTAGTACTAAATTATAAAATATAAAAAGAAAACGGCCTCCCTTAGATCTAAAGGTAAAAAGGTACCTAATGTAACGGAACCTTGTAGTAGGAACTATGGTGGGTTCTGTTATTAGGCTGGGTATATAGGTAAGAACAAATCAATAACGTAATAATAACTGGTGGAGTGGTTGCCTAATAGATTAACTCTAATTGTATTCTAAGATTTACTATAAGGAGAGAACTATCTACAGTAGGGACTGAGGTCCTTTAAATACACAACCATACTCCTAAGAAATCCTCTCTTATATGTGAGGTACGTAAGGTACGTAAGGTATATAATAGACCTTACAAACCTTATAGACCTTATAGAGCACACTACGTAACTTTGGTTACCATTTCTTGTTACATAGCTCTACCAGATCTATTCTGGATTGTGCCTATATTAACTAACTAGCTTCCTACGACTCTTCTCTAAGTAGTTGTAATATTGTACTTAAAGCGTTTATAACACTATCTCCCTCCTCTTTATCTTCGTCTTTAAAGATTCCTAACATCTCCAAGTTGTCCACTAGAGGTATGATATCCGTTTAATTAGTCTAGTTAATATCCTTGCTTATTATACCTAAAGCTTCTTCTTTTTCTTCGTTCTAATGACGTGCCCGCACTGTGGCCGCTATACTGTCACTTAGTGAAGTTATGCCGTCTCCGTGTTCTTGTTATGTGAAAGAGGGGTTAGTTTGCGTTATGCTGGCGAGTTCTGCGTCTTGGCAACCCTCTTTCTATTTAGAGTGTACTAAGTTAAACATTTAATTGTCCTGCGACGTTTGCTTAGTCTCTAATGCTAAGTATACGCGTCTTATAACTCTTAATAGTCTTTAAGTTCCCTAAGTAACTTGTTATAGGGTCTTATGTTTAATCTACCGCTATAAAGCTTAATGGTAAGCTCTTAAGCGCCTTAGATAAACTTCGCCGCTCGCGGGAAGTAGAGTAGGAGGCTATAGCTGCTTAATAGTATACCCTTAAAGCCCGTCTATCGGCCTCCGCCCGTCTTCTTTATCTTAAGAAAGTGCGTAAGAAGGTTCGTTCTAAGGAGTGGAAACTTATTTAATAGGGTCTTAATAAGTTAGGTAATAAAAGGACTGGCTTTCCTCCTGCAAGGAAAACAACTCCAAGTAGCTTAGTAATTGCTCCTTTTAGGTCCCCCTTAGGTAACTTATTCTTTAGTGATCCTTTTTTAACGCTCCCTAACCTACTTTCTTCTAATACTCCTTTACCTTTCCTATAGTGTTCTCTAGGTTGCTTAGTGGTTCCTAGGTAGTCTTATTATAGCCTATCCACTTTACTTTATACTACGTTTTGTTATCTATATCCTTGTAACTGATGATCTTTAAAACTTGCTATTTGTCTTCCTCTTGTCCTCTATATATATCTACCTTATAGACTGGTGGCTTAATATTCCCGTGTGCTAGCTCTAGTATTATAATATATTGTATAGGGTAGATCTTTATTTTAGCTAGTAGGTTTAACTTATATATAACCAATAAAATTCTTTACTTAACTTTGAAAGGTCCTAGTCTAATATAGTCCAACTTCTTACTTAGTTGTTAACTCTTGAAATTTTTATATAGTAGCTATACTTTATCTCCCTCCTTAAGATCTGGTCCCTTAGATCTTTTAGTATTATAGTACTTTTTTATTTGTTCTTGTACTAGTTTAGCTGTTTCTTTAAGGTCTTTATAAAGATTTACTAACATCTCTATTCTTTATTTAGCTGTGCTACTTGTCTTTTTTACTTAATATAGCGATAACGATATTCTTAGCTTATATCCATAGTTTGCTTTAAATAGTAATATCCCTATTTCTTTTTGTGGTGTTACGTTGTACGTAAACTATATAACTAGTAATAACAATACCTAATTGTTTTATACGTGATTAATATAATGCCTTAGATACTGCTCTAGTGTCTAGTTTAGTCTTTCCGTTTGTCCGTTTATCTGCGGATAATATGCTATAGATATTACTATATAAACCCCTTATTCTGCTAGAAATACTTCCTAAAATATTATTATAAATTTTGGATCTCTATCTAATATAATCTTGTTTAGTACTCTATATCTTGCAAATACTTCTTTTATATAGATCTTAGCGACATCTTCTACTAATATCTCTTTAGTGTATGCTATAAAGTATCCCTACTTTATTAGCTTATCTACTATTACTAAGATCGCATTATAATCTTGTTCTGTAATAGGATCTCTTAACTTTGGTAACTTAATAATAAAGTCCTATAATATAACTTTCTATGGTCTTCCTGGTACTTTAATAGGTTATAGCCCTCCGTATAGCTTATACCTTGTTGGTTTATTCCTTTAGTAATCTAAATATTCCCTTATAACTTATTTTGCTAGTCCCCAGATTCCTTAAATAATATACTCCTCTTAAAGTCTTAACACTAAGCCTATAGCTCTGTTATGTCCTTATATTATTCCCTTATGGAATTCCTTTACAAATTCTTTTATAATAGACTTAGGCATATATATTGCTTTTCTATTTTTATATTACTTTAAGTCTAGATCCTCTGCCTATACTTCTTAGATTTTCTATGTTTAATTACTCTCTAGTAACTTATAGACCTAACTTTCCTTAGTTGCTGTAATCTTTAGATAGTTATACCTAATTAATCCGTCTTAATCCTTTTACAATAAAGCTCCTAATAGCTTTTTGTTATTTTATAGTTTAGCCTTTCTACTTAGCGCGTCTGCTTGTGTATTATCTGTACCCTTAGTATACTAAATTTTAAAATGGTATTTTGTAAGCATTTCCACCTATCTAACCTGTCTTTGGTTAAGTTTCTTCATTGTTAGGAATCCTATAAGGTTTTTATAGTCCGTTTTAACTATAAATGGTTTCTCTATGCTTTATAAGAATGCTCTCTATTTTTTAAGTACTGTAATTATACCTAACAACTCCTTGTTATAGATGTTATAGTTTAACTCTAGTGGTGTTATCTTTTAACTATAGTATACTACTAGGTGCTATCCATCTTAATATTTCTATATAAAGTATACCCCTAGTGTAAAGTCTAATGCATTTATTTCTATAACCGTCTCTAGACCTAGTTAATAGATCTTAAGAACTGGCTCCTAGGTAAATAACTCTTTAACCTTTTTAAATAGTTCTTGTTGCTTCTTTCCCTATACCTATGGTTCTTGTTTCTTTGTTAACTACATAAGTGGCTTAATGTCCTTTAACTATTACGCTATAAACCTTTTATAATAATTGTAAAACCCTAGGAATGATCTTAACTGCGTAATATTCTTTAGTTTCTACCAATTTACTATAGCCTTAATCTTTTTTAGATCTATACTGAGTTGGCCTAGTTTAATAATAAATTTAATAAAATTGGTCTTTCTAGTAAAGAACTCGTATTTTTTGATTATTACTGGCATCTGTTCTTTTTATAGTCTCTTTAAAACCTATTTAATATATTTTCTATGTTCTTCCTTACTCTCTAAGTAGATAATAATATTGTTAAGGTATACTATAATAAACTTATCTAGGTGTTCTCCTAATATACTATTAATTCGCTTCTAGAATATTACTAGTGCGTTTATAAGTCTAAATTGTATAACTAATGGCTTATATAGTCCTTTCTTTAACCTAAAGGCTGCCTTCTATTTATTGCCTTCCTTAATTCTAATCTAATGGTACGCCCACCTTAGATCTATTTTTATAAAGATCTTTACGTTGCCTATTCTATCTTAGATTTCGCTAATTAAGGGTAAAAGATACCTATCCTTCCTAGTAATACTGTTTAACTATTTATAGTCTATACACATCCTAAGTTTTCCATTTTTCTTTAGGATAAATAGTACTGGATATTTTGCTAATGACTATAATGGTCTAATATATCCCTTATATAAGTTCTCCTGGATAAACTCCTTAAGCGCTATTAACTCCGTTTTAGTAAGCTTATAGATTAGAAAGAACCTTAGACTTATTCCTTCTTTTAATTCTATCTTATAGTTCTATGCTGTATATTTTAATAGCTTTTTACTTTCTAGTAACCATAACTTTTTACTATACTTATAGTATCTCTTTGGTATATAACTTAAGCCTTACTTAGTCTCTTTATATATTACTCCAACTTGGTACTATACTAACTTGGTTTACTGTCGCACTTTATACCATTAAGTATCTTTAATATTAACCTAACCTGTAACCTAATTAATCTTTAAATTATACTCCTATAACTAAGGTATTCCTAGTATCGCCTCATCCTGTCCTAATGGTAGGATATTAAAAGACATTTTGACTGGTCTCCCCTTAATAGTTATCTAAATAGGTTCTATTTTGAGATTAATAATGCCTCCTCTATAGGCTATCTAATCTCCTAAAATTGTTATAAGTGGATATAGGTGTTCCTTTTGTCTATATAGTAACCCTATCCTTTCTACTACCTTTAGTGATATGTGGTTTCTAGTTACTTTACTATCTACTAACGCTTTAAACTGCTGATCTTGCTATTTAACTTATAAATTTAGGTATTGTTTTTAAATTCCTTTAAGGGTCTAAGGCTTTAATACTAGTTTTCTCTGGTCCTATGCGCCTCCTCTTTTTCTAACTGTTAGCTGCTAGATCTTGCTTATACTTAGTTTAATTTTAGCTAATACTTAGTTTGTTTCTTTTTCTTTATATACTATAGATAAGTGTTCTTTAGGCACTTCTACTACTATTATCTATCTAGGTATTCTTTTATAAGGAATCTTCCTAGTTAAAGTATTAAGTCCCCTTAACCTTATACTTCTACTAGGTGCCACCTATGTATATACTTAACGTTTTTAAACCTCTTTTCCTCTGGTGCCTAATATATCCTTACTAGGTACTTCCGGTTCTTGTCTTTAGGTGCCCTATATATATTATATATATTATCTATACAAGCTATCCATAATAGTGTATAATGCGCTATATATTTTAGGTTAACTCTTAGTTTGTTTTTATTTTTAAGTTTAAACCTATACCTAGTTAATCTATCTACTGGTATCTCTACTATAGGTACTAAGACTTGTTGCTTACTTTTCTAGTCCCTAGATCCCTTTTCTAGGTTCCTTAATATTATAATTAATACTCCTTTAATGTGACTTATGCGTTTCTCTGTAATGGGTTAGTCTTAGATAACTTTTTTATTTAGCCACATATAAAATTCTGCCTATTTATTGTTATGTTGTTGCCTATACCACTTTCCGTATAACTAGTTTAGTGTATATAGTCTATTTATTAGAAAGTACCTTATTATTACTATATTATAACATCCTTTAGTATATCTTTCTTTAAATCTGGTTAGGATGTCTAGATCCTCTTCTTATTCTAGTTTATCTAACTATTTTACCCTAGGTGTCCCTGCACTTGGCCTATTAGTAACTCTTTATATAGGTGCTCTGTCCCTTATATAACCTAGTATAGCTGACCTCTTGTCTAGCTTTTGCTCTTGCTATATAATAATTTGTGTTCTAAACTTATTTATAGTTTCTTATTTTCTATGTCTTGTAGCTAGATCTTTGTAGTTATCTTACTTTTTAATCCTAGTATTAACCGTTTAATTTTTAGGCTAAATACTATATTTACCTGGGATTGCTAATGTTCTTATTTGTTCCCTAAATTTATAGTTTATAAACTTGCGTCCTATACTTATTTATTTGTTATTAAACTAAGTTACTGCCCTTCCCTACCGGTTTTTGTCCGTTATGGGTCCTTAGGTGTGTCTTATTTTACTTTAAGAATTTTAAGCTTCTCTTATCTCTTCTTAAGAATCTTAAGCCTGTGGCCTTTTGCCTTTATTAAGTAATAAGCTAGTACTAGTAGTTATCTACTTGCTTAGTTTCTTCTAAATATTACTCCTATCTTTTTATAAAGCGATGGAAATCGTATCTAATAGTGTTATAATATCCGTTACTGAACCCTATTCTATAATAGTTTTAGTTTCTACTTCTATTTTAACTTCTTTAAGGTCTGTATGCTCCTAGTAAGCTGCCTTTATTGCCTTATTATTGATAAATACTTCGCCTGTGTTAAACTTATTATCCTTAATGTCCAATTTATAAGCTAGTTTGTTAGTTCCTCTAAACTTAGATAATAATAGCTCCTATAGCTAATAGCTTGCGCCGTACTTAGCGTCCTTATAAATTTAGCATATGTTGTTGTAATAATATATAAAACTGTTAATTAAACATTCTTTTATTCCTTATAGTGCACTGTTGTCCCTCTGTATATATGTGCTATCTACTGGTCTGGTTCCCTTTACCGCGTAGTTACTCTAACTACCTCTATAATCTCTAGCGAAATGACCTTGTTTTTCGTAATTTATGCAAGCCCTATCTTTAAACTATTTTTCTTGCTATAAAGTCCGCCTAAACATCTTCTACTACTAAGATCTTTGGTTTAGCCTCTACTCCTAGGTCCTTTAATTACCTAATCCTTAACCTTTAGGTTTTTATAGTTTCTTTTCCTACCTTTAGGTTTCTTTGGTACCGCTTAGGTCTATTAGCTCTGCGCTATTCTATGGTTTTTAACTCTATATCTATTGTTGCGTACTCTGCGCCTTATATAACTATGGAACTCTGTTTTACCCTCTCTTAGCTTATTTCCTTTAATAGATCCTATTATTGATCTTTATTAACTAATCTATTAACTTTCTTAAAGTGTCCATATCTTCTATTAGGATAATTACGTCCTAGACTTTAGCCTTAAGTCCCTATTTATACTATGCTATAAGCGCCCTATTATTCCACTTAACCTATATAGCTAGTGTTTAAAACTGTGTTGTATACTTAATTGCTAAAGTGCGTTGTACTAAGTTCTAAAGCTTTTATTCCGCTGTGGTTATGGCCTCTAGGTCTCTAAATATCTGCGTTAGTTGTTCCACGAACCCGTTTTAATTAGTAAATATATACCACACGTCCTGGTTAGTAGTTGTTATGCTATTAGCCTATATTTCTGTGAGATACGGTTTAAACCACTTAAGTGCCCTCCCTGTTAGGAATAATCCTGTATAGGCTACTTAATCTAATAATGTTGCTAACTTCGCTCCTTTTTATATAACCTTAAAGTGCATCTGCGTAAGAAATCCCTTAAGCTTTAACCTTTCTCCTAAGAACCGTTTAATTAAAGGTAACTTAATTTTTACTGCTTTAATTCTATTAATGCGTTCTTTAAGTATCCTATTATTGTCTTATAAGTGATTAACTATTTCCTGTAACTAACCTTATATAACTACTTGAGAATCCCTATTATCTATACTAGTATTACCTAGCCCTAAGGTTATGGCTGCCGTTAATACTGTTATAACTAGTGCTCTAGGTGCCATATTGTTTAATCTTGTTTAGTACTATAACCTTAGTAGTAAATATATAACGGAACCTTATAGTAGGAACTATGGTGGGTTCTATTATTAGGCTGGGTATATAGGTAAGAATAAATTAACAATATAATAATAACTAGTAGAGTGGTTGCCTAATAGATTAACTCTAATTGTATTCTAAGATTTACTACAAGGAGAGAACTATCTATAGTAGGGACTAAGGTCCTTTAAATACATAACCGTACTCCTAAGAAATCCTCTCTTGTACATAAGGTACGTAAGGTATATAAGGTACGTAACAGACCTTATAGACCTTACAGACCTTATAGAGCACACTATGTGACTTTAGTTACTATTTCTTGTTATATAGCTCTACTAGATCCATCTTAGATCGTGCCTGTATTAACTAACTAGCTTCCTGCGACTCTTCTCTAAGTAGCCGTAATATTGTACTTAAAGCGTCCGTAATACCTAAGCCTTGCCGCCATATTACCGTTGGCGGCTTAAATATATATAATTAGTTAATTATTAATAAATATATAGAGATTCTTAGCCCTCTTAAAGAAGCTATAAGCTTAATAAAAGGTAGAGGTAAGGCTAGTAAACATAGCGCAATTTAAGAGGTTATTCCTATATTTAATTAGCTGCTTAGAGTCTTTAAAAAAAAGAAGGATTATGTTACTAAAGCTATAATAGAGGACTATCCAAATTAGAAAGCTATAGAGGATTATTTTATAATTAATTTAAACGTGGCCTAGGTAAAGCTAAATAACTACTACCTTAAGCTTAATAATACTCTAGTATATTACGCAGCAGTTCTTTTATATCCTTATTTTAAGCGCTTCTACTAAAACGCATAAAAGAATAGGCCTAATTAGATTATTAGCAGTAATACTAATTAATTATTTATTGCTTAATGTCCGATTTGGATCCCTATTGGGCCCACACGGACTACTTCTTATTTACATATAGGGAGAAAACTCTATTTGAGAAAATAAGAAAACCCTATAATCCATCTCCCCGCCTTTTAGGACTCGTATATAGGGCGCCTATAAGTCACCTATAGTACTCTACTACCTTACTTTATAACCTCCTTGGGAACCACTGCTGCTATAACAAGCCTATAGACGCGCTAGTATCGTAAACTTAACTCTACTACTGTAGAGTTATTAAGGGGCGCCTAGTACTCGCCCCTTTGCCTTCTATTACTATTTCCTTTACAACCCGGAACTGGTTTAGTATATTTTAGCTAATAAGTTACTGGGTAACCGCCTTAAGACCTTTTTATATTAAGAGTAGTGTATTATAGTTTTCTGTGCTAGCTACTAAGAGCATTGCTTCTTAGTTAGTGCGTAGGGGGTATAGCAGTATTATGTATTTTAGTGTCTGTCTTAGCTAGCTATATTTGCATCTTGGGCTACCTACTAGAACACCTACCTAGTAGAGCCAATCTTTTAGTCCTATTATTCCTGTTCTTAAGAGTGTTGCTATTATATTTTCTACCTTTATTAGGCCTTCTTAGAGCCCTTAGGTGTTTACCCCCCATAGCATTAACTATACTATGGCTTGGGTTCCTCTTGCCTAAGACAGCCTCTGTACCTTTAACTCCTATATGCCTCTCCAGTATTAGTCCAACCAGTATTATATTACAGTAGATGGTTTTCTAGTGCTCTTTTATGCTCTACTTTAGCTTCTTTTTCTTTCTTACTATTATCTTTACTAATCTTTTACGCGTTTCTCTTTCTTTTCTATATGGGCCTGGGCCCTAATACAGCACTATTCTTCTTCTGCTTTCTTTACCTGTTTCTCTAATATATCTTCCCTACTTTAGGGTTATTGGTTTATTCTCCTGCGGGGCACCCTAGGGTCACTCTATAGTTTATTTAGGCGTGTCTTAATATACTTTATAATATTAGAGTTACGCTCCCTTTGCACCCTTTACATTGCAGCGGCTTTAATATATAATTATAGGGGGGGGATATTAGCTTCCTTCTTAAGTAGTGCTATAGCCGTTTACTTATACCCGCCTGTTATACTCCAGAGACAAGCTATTTGGACCTTTTAGAGTAATTTAAGGAGTGATTTAGGGGGGCCTTTTTTGGATTCTCCTATAGCCTAAACACTAGATCTATATATTATAGTTAGCCAGACAACTGCTATATATAGTAGGCGTGACCTCTAGAAGTATAGACCCTATATAGAATTAACAATCCTAGACATTGTAATATACTATGCTTGGCCCTTATGGGCTACTTATAATGTATATACGCTCTACTAGAGCTTGCTATCTACCCATACTCCTAATACCCTTAGGCCTTAAACTAGTTAACCCCTAAAGCCTTAAATATAAATTACATACTAGAGATCTGTAGATTAGTTGCGTTTTCTTATAAAGTAGATTAGCTGGTATTTCTCTAGTAAGAATTAGACTCTATATCGTCTTGCCTATTCTATATAAGTGTTATAGGCTTTCTCTAGTGTTCTGCAATTCTCTGCGGCTATTAGACTGTATATAATTAGGTTTATATTGTCAACGAAGCCTATCCCCTAGGTCGCCCCTTCCTTAAAGAAGTTGAGTAGGTTGCTTATAAAGAAAAGGGAGAGTATAGGCAAGAGGGGTGATCCTTATAGTATTTCTATTGCGACTATAATAGGGGGGCTCTGGTATCTGCTAAAGACTAGTAATATTTCTTTCTGGTCTATAAACCCTTAAACAAATTATATAATCCATTTTAGAAAGCCCTTTACCCTAAGGATATATAGGAGGCGCTTATAGGGTATATTATTATAGGCACCACTAATATCTAAGCTAAGTATTAATACTACGAAGTCCCTTTACATCGCCTATATAGACTTAATGGTGGTAGCGAGTAGCGTAAGTGCTAATAGTGTTAAGCGGTTCGTTAGGAAAAAATTTACTAGCATTTAATTTTTCGTTTCTGCTATTTTAGCATTTTCTAGCATTTTCTAGCATTTCCTAGCATTTCCCAGCATTTAGCGGCATTTATAATTAAGTATTAGCATTTGGCCGCTAAATACGGCATTTATAACTAAGTACTAGCATTTAGCTGCTAAATGCGGCATTTATAATTAAGTCTTAGTATTTAGCTACTAAGTGCTAACTATAAGATTACTAAGCATATATAAAAGTATAATTTTTATAATTT
>Ga0307507_10010997_pt1 | contig 11523 bp, 11 predicted proteins | sample 7_EM_MG_FD_207223 | JGI IMG/M metagenome (GOLD analysis project Ga0307507, IMG submission 207223) | Populus trichocarpa ectomycorrhiza microbial communities from riparian zone in the Pacific Northwest, United States - 7_EM | ecosystem: Host-associated > Plants > Roots > Unclassified | place...
CGTCCCCGGCTCGTGATTCGGTGCAGCTCGGTCTCGGACGTCGTCAGCGCCCTGACGTACGCGGCGGCCGCCGGGGATCGCATCGCACCGCGTGGCGGCGGCCACTGCTTCGCGGGCCGCTCGTCGACGGACGGGATCGTGCTCGACCTGTCCGGCCTCGACGGCATCTCCGTGGCAGCGGACCAGGTCGCCACGATCGGCGCCGGCGCCCGCCTGGGACAGGTGTACCAAGCGCTGCACGCCTACGGCCGGACCCTGCCGGCCGGGTGCGGTCCCACGGTCGGCATCGCCGGTCTCACCCTGGGCGGCGGGATCGGCCTGCTCGGGCGCAAACACGGGCTGACCTGCGATCGCCTCATCGGCGCCCAGGTCGTGCTTCCGGACGGCAGCGTCGTCGACTGCGACCACGACCGCGAACCGGACTTGTTCTGGGGTCTGCGTGGCGCGGGCGGCGGCCAGTTCGGCGTGGTCACGTCGCTGCGGTTCGCCACCGTCCCGGAGCCGATGGCCACCCGCGTCGAGGCGCACTGGTCAGACATCGCGTTCGAGGAACTGGTCGCCGCCTGGCAGGCCTGGGCACCGGACGCCCCGGACGAACTCACCGTCAACCTCAGCCTGGTGTCCGAGCCCGGCGCGCCGATGCGGGCCACCCTTTTCGGCGCCGCCACCCTCGAGGAGGGCTCGACCCGGGAGCTGCTGCGGGAGTTCGCCGATCGAGCGGGCGTTTCCCCCGCCTTCGAGGTACGCGCCGGGGTGCCCTACCACCACCTGAAGGACACCTTCACCAGCGCGGACCCGTGGGACCTGCCCGGACGAGCCCTGCGGATCCGGTCGGAGTTCTTCTCTCACGCGATGTCCGGCCCCACCGTCGCCTCACTCCTAGCTCAGCTCGGTGCCCCGGGGAGCCGACGGCAGCTCGCCTTCACCGCGATGGGCGGGGCCTACAACCGGGTCGCCGAGGACGCCACCGCGTTCGCCCACCGCGGCGAGCGCTTCCTGCTCGAGCACGTCGCCGACGCGGCCGAGCCGTGGGTCGGCCGTTCCTGGGCGACCGCCCACCCAGAAGGGTCAGGCCGGGTCTACCCCAACTTCCCCGACCCCGAGCTCGACGACTGGCCCCTCGCCTACCACGCCGGCAACTTCCCCCGCCTGACCGCGATCAAGAACACCTACGACCCACACCGCTTCTTCAACTTCCCCCAAGCCATCTGAGAAGAGAACCCCACGGAGCCCTCACCCGCGGGTCCAAGGGGCGAAGCCCCTGGTGAGGGGGCAAGGGGGCGACAGCCCCCACAAGAGGGGGCCAGGGGGGCGAAGCCCCCAGGAGGGGGGTCCAGCGGGCGAAGCCCCGCCTGGCGGGGGTCTGGGGGTTCGACCCCCAGATAAACACCCGGAACAAGTGATGGCCCGCGCCCTCCGCGGGCACGAGCCATCGAACTTGTGGAGGTGCCGGGAATTGAACCCGGGTCCTCTAGCGTCTTGACAGGGCTTCTCCGTGCGCAGTCCGCTATGTCTCTACTTGACCCCTTCAGTCATGCGAACGAGCTGAAGTGACGGGCCCAGCCACTGTTTGCTTCCCTACCAGGCTCCGTGGCCGGGACTGGCGGTAAGCCTCCTAGCTGATGCCGGGGACCGGGTCGGAGGCGAACCCGGGCCGACAGACCCGAACTGACTGCTTAGGCAGCGAGTTCGAAGTCGCGCTGGTACTTGACCTTGGCGCTTATTGGTTTGCGATGACGCTTGCGGTGGTCTCTCGCCTGCACCGGCACGCTTCCCCTGACTCAACGTCCAGAGTCGAAACCGTTCACCCCCTTGGTGGTGGATACAACCTCTACATCATAACGCTTGTCGGCAACCTGTTATGCCCGGTGGGTGGGGTTAGCCCTACCGGCGGGATGCCCGCTCGCACCATGTCGGCGGAGGCGTGCCCGGGCGATGCTGGTCGCACAGTGTTCGGAAGGGAGCCAGCCATGGTCAGCACGCCGGTCAGCCGGGACAGCGGGCGACGTGATCCGTCGTTCGGGGGGTCGGTGGTGTATCTGCTGATGAATCTGCCGCTGGGGGTGCTGGCGTTCAGTGTGCTGGTGGCGTTCGTGTCGGCCGGGGTGGGGACGGCTGTGGTGTGGGTCGGGGTGGGGTTGCTGGCGCTGGTGGTGCTGGCGGTGCGGGGTGCGGGGCGGATGGAGCGGGCGCGGGTGTACGCGCTGCTGGATCGGCATATCGAGCTGCCGTATCTGCCGTTGCCGGGTGGCCGGCAGGTGGTGCGGTGGAAGGCGCGGCTGCGGGATCCGTCGACGTGGCGGGATCTGGCGTACTTCTTCCTGTTGTTCCCGCTGGGGATTGTCGAGTTCGTGCTGGTGACGACGTTCTGGGCGACGAGTCTGGCGTTGGCGGGGCTGCCGTTCTACTTCCGGTTCCTGCCGGAGGGGGCCTACTACTTCCCGTCCTACGATCTGCGGTGGATCTCGGTGGACTCGACGGTGGAAGCGCTACCGTGGGCTGCGCTGGGGGTGCTGTTCATCGCGTTGTCGGTGGCGCTGACGAGAGCGTTGGCGGGGTTGCATGTCCGGTTCGCGACGGCGTTGCTCGGCCCGACGGTCGCGCAGCGGCGCCGGCTGGAGCGCAGCTGGGAGCAGTTCGACGAGTTGGACGTGGTGGTCAGATGAGCGGGGAGCAGCCGGCGCTGGAGCATCCGCGGCCGAACCCGGCGCGCACGATCGGGTACATGATCGCGAGCTGGGTGTTCCGGACGTTGCAGTTCATCCTGATCGTCACGGGGATCGCGGTGGGTGTGGGTACCGCGGTGGTCTGGATCGGGTTTCCGATCCTGCTGGCGACGACGAGTTTCATCCGCTGGTCGGGTGACCGGGAACGTGGCTGGGCGCGGTCGATGCTGCGGGTGCCGCTGACGCCGGTGGAGCGGCGGTCGACCGAAGGGCAGCCGTTGATCCGGCGGTGGCTGATCCGGTTGTCGGATCCGACGACCTGGCGTGATCTGGCCTACCTGATGCTGGCGTTCCCGCTGGCTTGTGTGGAGCTGCCGATCGCGCTGGCCTCGATCGTGCTGCTGCCGATGGCGGTCTGGGTGACGCCGTGGCTGGGCTGGCTGCACGGCGAGCTGGCGATCGCGTTCCTCGGCCCGAACCGCACGAAGACGCTCGAGCAGAAGGCTGAGCGGCTGCAGGCGTCGCGGGCCCGCGGGGTGGACGCGGCGGAGGCGGAGCGGCGGCGCATCGAGCGGGATCTGCACGACGGTGCGCAGCAGCGGCTGGTGGCCGTGGCGATGAGCCTCGGCCGGGCGAAGTCGAAGTTCGACAACGACCCGAACGCCGTGCGTGAGCTGATCGACGAAGCGCACGCGGACGCGAAGCTGGCAGTGTCGGAGCTGCGGGACCTGGCGCGCGGGATCTATCCGGCCGTGCTGGGTGACCGGGGCCTGGACGCGGCGTTGTCTGCGCAGGCCGCGAAGTCGCCGATCCCGGTGGACGTCCGGGTCGACGTCGACCCGCGTCCGCCCGCCGCGGTGGAGACGACGGCGTACTTCATCGTCGGCGAGACGCTGACGAACATCGCGAAGCACTCTGGTGCCTCCGAAGCGACCGTGAAGGTGTGGCGCACCGACACCCATGTCGTCGTCGAAATCACCGACAACGGCCACGGCGGCGCCGAAATGCGGCCGGGCGGCGGCCTGGCCGGGCTGGCCGACCGGGCCGCGACGATCGACGGCGTGATCACCGTGGTCAGCCCGGCCGGCGGGCCGACCGTCATTCGCGCGGATCTGCCCTGCCAGTGGTGACCAGGTCGTGAGTGGATAGCCTGAGGGCCGTTCACTCACGGACCTGGGGGCAGGATGCGGGTTGTCATCGCCGAGGACGCCGTGCTGCTGCGGGCCGGGGTCACCCGCCTGCTCGCCGACGAGGGCATCGAGACGGTCGCGGCCGTCGACAACGGGGACGACCTCCTCGGCGCCGTCACCGAACACCGCCCGGACCTGGCGATCGTCGACGTCCGGATGCCCCCGACCTTCACCGACGAAGGCCTGCGCGCGGCGCTGGCCGCGCGCAAGGCTGTGCCCGGGCTGCCGGTGCTGGTGCTTTCCCAGTACGTCGAGGAGTCCTACGCCGTGGAGCTGCTTTCCGGCGGCGCCGGCGGGGTCGGGTACCTGCTGAAGGAGCGCGTCGCCGACGTCGCCGACTTCCTGGATGCGGTGCGCCGGGTCGCCGGCGGTGGCACCGCGATCGACCCGGACGTCATCGCGCAGCTGATGGCCCGCGGCCGCCGCAACCCGCTGGACGCGCTCACCGCGCGCGAGTCCGAGGTGCTCGGGCTGATGGCGCAGGGCTTGTCGAACACCGCGATCGCGGGCTCTCTCGTCGTCTCGCACGGCGCGGTCGAGAAGCACATCGGCAACATCTTCGCGAAACTCGGCCTGGAAGCCAGCGCCGAGGAACACCGTCGGGTCCGCGCCGTCCTCACCTACCTGGGGCGCTGACGAGGCGATCGGCGTCTACATACGCACGACGACCGGATCGAGAACCTGACGCATCAGGTCGAAATCGGCCAGCAGGAGAGTCCGTTTGGACGCGGCGATGTTGCCGTCCTTGTCCAACGCCGACCAGTCCAGCCTCCAGCCGGCCGCGGCCGACAGCTGCCGGAGAAACGCCCGCTGGGTCCGCCCGTTCCCCTCGCGGAACGGGTGTAAGACGTTGAGTTCGCCGTAGTAGTGCGCGAGCAGCTCGACGAACCGTTCGCGCCGCAAGCCCATCAGCCAGTCGTCGTGCTCGAGGCCGCCCAGGAGCGCGGACGTCTGGTCCTCGACGTAGTGCCACGCGGCGAACATCGAGTTCTCCTTGTGCAGGTTCACCGTGCGAGTCCGCCCGGCCCACTCGTACACGTCACGAAACAGCGCGTGGTGAAATGCTTGCAAATGTGCCAGGTTGTACTCGCCCGGCAACGTCTCCCGCGCCAAATCCACATCGCGGATACTGACGATCCTTGCTTCGACGGCGCGCAGTTCGTCGACGTTCACGATGCCGAGCTTGTTCTTCAAACACGCCGATCCGGGAACCAGGTACGGGTCGATCACCGACGGTTGACCCGCCGGATCTCGTCAGCGACCGCGTCCGACGCCGAGATCGTGCCGCTGGCGACCGATCGCAGCGTTTCCTGCCAGGTGTCGTCCAGTTCGACACCCTCCATCGCGGCGCTCGCCGCTGCTTGCGACACCGCCACATCCACCGCGGCCCGCTGACGCGCGTAGAAATGCTTCATCTGCTGTTGCGTGATCGGGATCGATGATCGTTCGTCCGGCCCGAGCACACCTCGCCCGATCCGCCACGGGGCTTCCATATGCGTCATCTGCGACAGTGACTCGGCGGAAAAATGGCCGTACTTGTCCAGCACCCACCGAACCGTGGCCTTCTCGACCGGGCTCAGGTTGTCCTTGTCGCCCGAGGGCCACGAAGCGACCTGCCGCATACGGCGATGCTTTTCGTACAGCACTCGCGTCACCGGCCCCTGAGGCCACGCTTCGATAACATCGTCGAACAGGGGCTCGGACTGGAACACCAGATGCCACGCCTGCGAGTAGTAGACGAGCTTTTGCAGCTTCATCGTCGTCACCGGGCCGGTCTCCGCGAGTAGCGCTGCGGCGACATCGTTCACCTCTGCCACAGTCACAGCCTCCCTTCTCGGCTTTTGGCCACGACGTTCACCGATAAGTATACCGCGACCAGGCCTTTTAGGATTCACGGCAACAACGTGTCGATGCGACGATGACGGTAGGTGACTATCCTGAAATCGGCACCGAAGAACACCGTCGGGTCCGCGCCGTCCTCACCTACCTGGGGCGCTGACGAGGGGTTTCTCCACGGTCGGTGACAGCCCGTTCCGGTCGGGTGGGCGTTCGGTCACCCGTTCTGAGGGCGGCATCCTCGCGCCCGCTCACCTACCATGAGCGGAATCAGGCGAGAGGAGGACCGGATGACCGACGAGCAGTCCCGCACCGTCCGGTTCTTCGGCGGTCCGCTCGACGGCCGCGTCCAGCAGCTGCGCGAAACCGAGGCGGTGCCCGGCACCGTCATCCGGCACATCCACCTGCACGGCGGGCCGAAGATCGAGACCCGTTACGAGCTCGGTCGGTCGGAGCGGGGCTGGGAGTACCGCGTGTGCGCGACCACCCGCTCCGAGTCCGAACCGGACGGGATCCGCGACGCGGGGTAGGGACAACCCCCGGTTCCCGGGAGGGTAAGCCGTAGGCCGGAAACGGCAGCCAGCACCGCTGTTTTCGCCACCCCGGACCAGCAGGCTCAAGGCATGCAAACAAGCCTGGGGGTCGCGCGGGGCGGCCGGGACACCTTCCTCGACGTCGTACGCGCGGTGGCGATCCTCGCCGTCGTGGCACAGCACTGGATCATGCCGGTGCTGTCCTATTCGGACGGTCACCTCGCGACCGGCAACGCGCTGGCCACACCCGGCTGGTGGCTGGTGACCTGGCTTTCGCAAGTGATGCCCCTGGTGTTCTTCGCCGGCGGCGCGGCGAACCTCATCTCACTGCGGCGCGCCGCGTCGCCGCGAGCGTGGCTCGCCGGGCGGATCCGGCGGCTGCTCGTGCCGGTGCTGCCGCTGATGGCGGTCTGGCTCGTCGTGCCGGACTTCCTGCGCGGCATGGGCGTGCCGGAGCAGCCGCTGCAGATCGGCAGCGCGATCGCCGCGCAGCTGCTGTGGTTCCTCGCGGTGTACATCCTGGTCGTGCTGCTCACGCCGGTCATGGCGGCCGCGCACCGGCGCTGGGGCCTCAAGGTCCCGCTGGTGATGGCGGTGGCCGGGGTACTCGTCGACGTCGCGCGCTTCAACGACCTCGGTTTCGTCGGCTACGCCAACGCCGTGTTCGTCTGGCTCGCCGTGCACCAGCTCGGGTTCCACTACATCGACGGCAAACTCGGCGCGCTGACTCGCCGCGGTGCGCTCGCGCTGTCGGCCGCCGGGTTCGGCATCACGGCGCTGATGGTCGCGTTCGGACCGTATCCGGCGAGCATGATCGGCATGCCGGGCGCGCCGGTGTCGAACATGAGCCCGCCGACCGTGCTGCTGGCGTTCCTCGCGGTCGGCCAGATCGGCCTGCTGCTCGCGTTCCGGCCGCAGCTGGTCGCGCTGGCGTCGAAAGCGTCGATCGGGACCGCGCTGAGCTGGCTGGGCGCCCGGTTCATGACCATCTATCTGTGGCACATGCCGGCGCTGATCGTGGTCGCGGGCGTGACGGTGTACGGCCTCGGCTACGAAACCCCCGTGCCGGGCTCGGTGTTCTGGCTGGTGATGGCGCCCGCGTGGTTCGCGGCCTGCGCGTTCGTCCTGTCCGGCCTGCTGCGGTTGTTCGGGCCGTTCGAGACGCAGCGCGACCTCGGCGTGATCACGGCGAAGCTGCCGCAGCTCGTCCTGGCCGGGCTGCTCGCCTCGGGTGGTCTGCTCGGCCTGGCGGCGCACGGCTTCGCGCCGCTCAGCGACGGCATCGCGCATGGCCCGGTGCCGTGGATCGTGCTCACCGCGGCAGGATTCCTGCTGGCGGGCAAGCACATTCCGGTGGGCGAGCTCGGGACGCGCTTCCTCGGGCGCGCGGTGGGCGTCTCCGAGCACATCCAGGGCGTGCCGGTCCAGCGGTAGCCCGGCTGTCGTGAGTGGTAAATGTCGTTCTAACGACATTTACCACTCACGACAGCCCGAGCAACCGTGCGGGAGTGTCGTGAAGCACGGCCCGCAGGAACGCTTCCCCCAGCCGCTCATCAGCCTCGGCCCACCCGGCGATCGCCTGCAGCTGCGACGCGTAGGAGTACGGGATGTTCGGAAAGTCCGTCCCCAGCACCACACGGTCCGCGACGGACGCCAGCCGCGCCGCCCAGTCCGGCGGCAGCGGCGTCACCGCGGGGAACGGCACCCCGACCATCGTGGTGTCGAGGTGCACCCGCGAGTACTTCGCCATCAGCTCGAAGGCGGCCTCGAATTCCGGCATCGCGGCATGCGCCAGCACCGCGGTCAGCCGAGGATGCCGCGCCAGCACCTCGCCGAAGATCCGCAACCCGGTGAAGTCGCCCGGCAACGGCCCGTGTCCACAGTGGACGACCACCGGCACGCCCGCGTCGGCCAGCGCGCCCCAGACGCCGTCGAGCAGCTCGTCACGCGGGTCGTAGGCACCGACCTGGACGTGCGCCTTGAAGCACCGGGCGCCCGCCCGCAGCGCACTGTCCACAGCGGACGCCGCGCCCGGCTCCGGATAGAACGTCCCGGTCGGTACCGCGTCGGGAACACGCAGAGCGAACTCCAACGCCCACGACGTCAGCCACTCGGCCATCCCCTGCTTGTGCGGGTAGACCAGCGGCGCGAACCGCACGACGCCGAGCTCGCGCAGCGTCTTCAGCCGCGTCTGTTCGTCGGTGCGGTAGTACACCGGCCACGAGGTGCCGTAATGCGTTGAAGCCTGGTCGAAGTAGGCCCAGACCTTGTCCATCACCGGCTTCGGCAGGAAATGGACGTGCAGGTCGACCAGCCCGTCGAGGCCGAGGGACGCCGTCCACCGCGCGACGTCGGCGTCGGAGGACGGGCCCGGCATCAGTCGCCGAACCGGCCCTTGAGCGCGCGGCCCATCGCCTTGCTGATGTCGCGCTGCGCGTCGCGCTTGGCCAGGGTCTGCCGCTTGTCGTAGGCCTTCTTACCCTTGGCCAGCGCGATCTCGACCTTGACCTTGCCGTCCTTGAAGTACATCGACAGCGGCACCAGCGACAGGCCGCTCTCCTTGGTCTTGCCGATCAGCTTCTCGATCTCACGCCGATGCAGCAGGAGCTTGCGGGTGCGCCGCGGCATGTGATTGGTCCACGTGCCCTGGGTGTACTCCGGGATGTGCACGTTGCGCAGCCACACCTCGCCGTCGTCGACGGTCGCGAACGCGTCCGCCAGTGACGCCTTGCCCTCGCGCAGGCTCTTCACCTCGGTCCCGACGAGCACGAGACCGCACTCGTAGGTGTCGAGGATGGCGTAATCGTGCCGAGCCTTGCGGTTCGACACGATCACCTTCTGGCCACGTTCCTTGGGCATATGACGACTCTACGTGATTCCCTGCGCGCGAGCTTCCGAGTTACCTAGTGGCGGACGTACAGCCGCAGCGTGACGTAGCCGGTGATGGCCGAGATCACAATGGACACTCCCAGCAGGATCGGCGCCACCGGGAACAGCACCTCAAGCATGGTGATCTTCGGGAAGACGTCACCGGTGAACACCGAGTCCAGGAACGTCGCCTTCGTGCCGACCAGGCCCAGGATGCCGAGCACCGCGCCGACCACGCCGGCGACCACCGCCTCCAGCAGGAACGGCAGCTGCGTGTACCACCGCGTCGCGCCGACCAGCCGCATGATGCCGACCTCGGTCCGGCGGGTGAACGCCGAGACCTGGATGGTGTTCGCGATCAGCAGCAGCGCCGCGACGGCCATGATCAGCGCCACGATGAAGGTGATGTTCCGGACGCCGTTGAAGGCGTTGAACACGCGGTCCAGGAACTTCTTCTGGTCGTCGACCTTCCGCACGCCGGGCTTGCCGCTGTACTGCTGGACGATCGCCTCGCTGCGGTCCGGGTCCTTGAGCTTGACGTGCAGCGACGCGGGCAGCGACTCCGGCCCGGTGAGCTGGATGAGCTCCGGCTGGCTCTCGAAGATCTTCTTGAACCGCTCGAAGGCCTGGTCGCGGTTCTCGAACACCACGGACTCGACGCCGTCGTTGCCCTGCAGATCCGACCGCAGGGACTGGCACAGCGGCTGGGAGCAGGCCTTGTCGGTCGCACTGATGTCGTCGGTCAGGTAGACCGAGACCTCGACGTCGGCGAGGAAGTTGGACTTCATCTTGTCGATCGTGCGCACGGCGAGCAGCCCGCCACCGAGCATCGCGAGTGACACGGCCGTGGTCAGGATCATCGCGATGGTCATCGTGACATTCCGGCGCAGACCGGTGACTACCTCGCTGAAGACGAAACTTGCGCGCATCTCGAGTGGGTTTCCTTGGGTTCGGGGCTGGCGGGGAGGGCGGCTCGGTCAGCGACCGACGCCGTAGACCCCTCGGGCGTCGTCGCGGACCACCCGGCCGAGCTGAAGCTCGACGACACGGCGCCGCATGGAGTCCACGATGGAGTGATCATGGGTGGCCATGAGCACGGTCGTGCCGGTGCGGTTGATGCGCTCCAGCAGCAGCATGATGTCCTGGCTGGTGTCCGGGTCCAGGTTCCCGGTCGGCTCGTCGGCGAGCAGCACCAGCGGCCGGTTCACGAACGCGCGCGCGATCGCGACGCGCTGCTGCTCACCACCGGAGAGCTCGCTGGGCAGCCGGTCCGCCTTGCCGTCGAGGCCGACGAGCTCGAGCACCTCGGGCACGACCTTCTTGATGGTCGGGCCGGGCTTGCCGATGACCTCGAGGGCGAACGCGACGTTCTCCGCGACGGTCTTGTTGGCCAGCAGCCGGAAGTCCTGGAAGACGCAGCCGATGGTCTGGCGCAGGCGGGGGACCCTGCGCCGGGCCAGCTTGGCGACGTCGAAGTTGGACACCATCACGCGGCCCTTGCTCGGCACCTCTTCGCGCAGCAGGAGCCGCAGGAAGGTCGACTTCCCCGATCCCGAAGGACCGATGAGGAAGACGAACTCACCCTTGTCGATGTCGACGGACACCCGCTCAAGCGCGGGGCGCGTCGACGTCTTGTAGACCTTGGAAACGTCTTCGAGCCGGATCACGATTCGGCATACTACCCACCGGCCTCGTTAAGCCGAGGTTGCCCGTGCCACCCGGGTGGAGCAAGGGCCGTTTGCGCACGGTGAGCGGTCGTCCGCACACCCCCTGCTCTCCTGACGCAGCGTCCTCAGGCGGTGCCGGACTGCTTCCGCCAGCGGATGCCCGCCTCGAGGAAACCGTCGATCTCGCCGTCGAGCACCGCCGAGGGGTTGCCGACCTCGAACTCGGTGCGCAGGTCCTTCACCATCTGGTACGGGTGCAGCACGTAGGAGCGCATCTGGTTGCCCCAGCTGGAGCCGCCGTCCTTGAGCGCGTCCATCTCGGCGCGCTCCTCCTCCTTCTTGCGCAGCATCAGCCGGGCCTGGAGGACCTTCAGCGCGGCGGCCTTGTTCTGCAGCTGGGACTTCTCGTTCTGGCACGAAACGACGATTCCGGTCGGCAGGTGCGTGATGCGCACCGCGGAGTCGGTCGTGTTGACGCTCTGCCCACCCGGGCCGGACGATCGGTAGACGTCGACGCGGATGTCCTTCTCCGCGATGTCGACGTGGTCGACCTCCTCGACCTCGGGCAGCACCTCGACGTGCGCGAAGGAGGTCTGGCGGCGGCTCTGGTTGTCGAACGGCGAGATCCGGACCAGTCGGTGGGTGCCCTGCTCGACCGAGAGGGTGCCGTAGACGTAGGGGGCGGTGACCTTGAAGGTCGCGGACTTGATACCCGCTTCTTCCGCGTAGGAGATGTCGTAGACGTCGGTCGGGTAGCCGTGGC
>Ga0307507_10010998_pt1 | contig 11522 bp, 8 predicted proteins | sample 7_EM_MG_FD_207223 | JGI IMG/M metagenome (GOLD analysis project Ga0307507, IMG submission 207223) | Populus trichocarpa ectomycorrhiza microbial communities from riparian zone in the Pacific Northwest, United States - 7_EM | ecosystem: Host-associated > Plants > Roots > Unclassified | place...
GTTTTAGCTCCGAGAAATCAGACTTATTGTCTGTAAAATGGACTGATGCTCCTGAGTCAACTATCCACTCGATTAGGGAAGACAATGACTTAGAGTTGTCCTTGCAGTCTGCACAGTGCGAGACGTATTTGCAATTTATTTGTCCATAGGCTAGATACTTATCTAACGATCTACCTATGTCTACGCTAATAGAAGCTGTAGAGGGATCAGTTAGTAGTGTGCTTTCGTGTGAACAAAAGGGGACTAACTCATTATCAGTTGGGCCTTCGTAGGCGTCATGGTCATCAGACCAGCGCTTGGAATAGCCGGCGCTTATTCCCTTTACCCCGGTGTATCCTTCAGGGAAGGACCACCTATGTCGTGAGGGGCCTGTCACAGGGGCAGGAGGGAGTGGTGCAGGCTCGATAATCGGGCCGCACAGCGTCTCTGGGTCTTCTCCGTAATCGGATTCTCCTGAACCGCCATCATAGTTGGGGTTCGGTCCAACTCCTGGGTTGAAACTTCCATCTTCATCCCCAAATAGGTCCGATCCATTTGGAATCGGACCCTCCTCATCTCCAAGGGACACTGTATCCTCGTTTTCAGATGGCACATCTATCACCATCCTGTCCAGTAGTGGCGCCATTTCTGGCGTCGGAGCCCTGGGCGGTTCTGTGAGTGTGTATGCGCCCCACCGAAAGGCGGGGGCTCCAGGCTCTTGGAGCATGTATGCTCCCAGCTTTGCAGCTGGGGCTCCAAACGTTCCGTCGGTTACTTCCTCCAGGGAAGCGATCCCTTCAAACTCTTTCGAGGTTTGGATAGTGGGTGTTACCCCAAGGCGACTCATCAGGTCGCGGGATCGTTGTACGTGGGGGTACGGAGGAGTGGACCAGCCAGGGTTTTTCCATGGACCCTTCTCTTTTTCGCGCCGGGTCGAAGGACCAGCAGCACTAAAGGAGGTTACAGTGTGAACCGTGGGTGCTGGCAGGGAAGGTGTGTCGGCGATATGCATCGCCGCAGATGCTAGTATGAAATCGGAGTTGTAGGTTTCAGGGGCTCCAACCATATGGTTGTGTGCGCCCTTACCCTTACCCTTACCTCCACGTCTGAAGGGTCTCTTTTTCTTTTGCTGTGAGCTGCCGGAATCGGCGCTCTGCTGCTCAGAATATTGAGGATTAGGTCCTTTACCCTTGATAGCGGTGTTCCACTGGACCTGCGTTTGCTGCTTCTGCTGCGACGGCCTATTGGCCGGAGCTTTCCCTTTATCGTATGTAGTCCCTTTACGGGGCTGTTGGGTCTGGTGGAAACCACCGAAGCGAGCGGCCCACGTGTCCCGAATCTGCTGCATGACTGTTTCTAGGTCGAGGTTTTCAGCAATTTCCTCCCTAAAATTGTTTTCAAGGAGGCGCTGGTAGACAGATTCTTGACCGGGGTTAGTGGTCAGCGGAAGGTTGGAAAGGAGAATGAGGGCAGCCATTGATGGTGTTATCAAATAGACCGGATTGGTAGTGCCTTTAACCGGCAGGGCGTTAAAATGATGCATGAAGAGGGCAAGCTGAGGGTTGGGATCGGAGAGGTCGATCCTCTGATCTTTTATGAAGCGAAAATGCTCCATGATTTCAAGATGGGACTGTTTGGCGTACTTATCTTCCAGCCAGTCCCAGGACTCCTTGGCATTTTTGCCCTTGACCTGATCCCAGATCCCTATATCTAGGGCTTGATTGAGGATTCCCATTGCCTGGGAATTGGCATCATTCCAGTTGGTGTTGCGCCGGTTATACTCGGTGACGAGATGATGGTACTTGCTCATGTGGATGTTGTATTGTTGCCACATGGCCTGGCTTCGTAGGGCCACGGTTGAGTCGGCGGTTGCGGCGATCTCCGGCAGTTCGGTAGGAGCTACTGGGACTTCAGTGTCCGCGGGCTTGGTAGTCATACCTTTGACGACGTTGTATACCTTTGCCATCATGAAGACGCCAATCATCTTCTCGACCCATCCTTGGAAGTTGCGCCCATTGAAGCATGGGATGTCGGAGACGGAGAGAGAGGTGGATTTGTTGGAGGAGGACATTGTTGTTTGGGTTGGTTGGTTTCTGAAAAGAAAAGAACTTGGGTGTTGTCAGCAAGCAGGTTTTAAAGAGCATGCAGCCTAAAGGGTGCAAGGCGCGACCTGCGCTAGACGTGAACCCTGACTCCTTGAGAGTCAATGTTCAGACAGCAACAGAGGCGGCGTTCAGCCCAGAGGGCGAACAACCTTGACAGCGTTCAGTATTGAAGCGAACTGCTGTTGGCGACGTGCAGCCTAAAGGGCGCACATTCAGCCCAAGGTGCTAAGGCTAAGACCTTTGTCAGAACTCGTGCAGCCGTAGCGCATGTCGTTCGACATCGGGGCCCATAACCTGTCGCAAGGCATGTATCATGTATAGAAGACGTGCAGCACAGTGTAGCTGACTACAGCCATAGCCCTTACCTTGGGTGTTGTGTGTGTAGAGGCGTGCTAAGCAACTGACTAGCTAGAAGTATGTGACTTATATTATGAGGGTGTAAGCTGGCCCTTTATATACCCTACAGGATGGTCCATGCTACTGTGTGTACATATTTGACATAGAACAATGTAGAACAATGGCTAATAATAGCTCATTGTTCCTTAGTTACCATTGTGACGGTTATGTCATGTAGATTATGTCAACAAACTGGATGATATTTGAGAGCCTAGATTCATGTTTCAAATGCAACAGTTGATTCAAGTCATGAACTCTCTTGTGGTAGGTTCATGGTTATCCACTGGCTTATAAGTACTTATGTGGTTGGTACTCCTTCAGTCTCACACCCAGCACCATTACCTGACTTCCTTGTAGGTGCACCACCATTTCATTTAGTGTTTTAAAGTCCAGTTAAGTCCAGTTTTTTGACCCTGAAGTGGGCAACCATGGACTGCAACCAAACCAAATAGGACCAGGTCCTATTCAGTTCAGTTGCCCCAAAAGACTGGTTTTGACTGGTCTCAACCACTATTTTTATAGTAAATACATTGTATTATCTAACTAATTATAAACTAGTAAAAATGATGAATGACTACATGTGTAGTCATTTGTTGTATGGTTGCATTGGGCACTCGCAATGGTGGTGCTGCCTCATGGTGGTGTTGTGTCATGGCAGCATCATGTCATGGTTGTCATGTTGTTGTAGTTGTCATTGTTTCATGGTGTTGTGGCACAGTCACTGTTAGCAGGTGGGTTGGGTCAAAGGTGAGAGTGCGTACTGTTGTGTAATAATATATAGATGACAATGTCGAATGACGACATTGTCATTTTGGTTGTGTGGCTGTGGTCATCTGTTGACATGGTCATAGTCATCCCTCATGGTTAGTGCTTGGAAGTCTGATCCAGTCTGGTCTTTCATCTATATTTGAGAAGACTGAGACTGAGACCAGTCTCAAGAGGTTGACAGACTGCAAAAAACTGGACTGAACTGACATGAACTGGTTCAGAGCAGTTTTAGTCAGTTTTTTACAGTTGACAGACTGGTTACACTCTCAACTGGTCACCAACTGGTCTGCACCAGTTTTTATTGGTATATAATGTAGAAGTAACAATATATTTCTACTATGGTAAGTGAGTTGTGTGCATGAATGACAGCCATCATATGCACAAAGAACAGCCATTGTATGCAGAAATGACAGCCATTGTATGCAAAACAACAGCCATTGTATGCAAAACCAACAGCCGCTGTTCGTTCATTTACAGTCCCTTGGCTGCAAGCATCAGTGCACAACAGAGTGTTGTAGCACTCAGGGGTGTTGACATTGGGTGGTCATGGATATGCTGCTCTGGTGAAGGCAATGATGTGGTGGTGGGTTTGGGTGGTGGTTCATGTGAGGAACCATCCTAAAAAGGAACCTCTCATGCACCTGAAGGTTTGGTGAAGGTGCAGAGGGGGTCATGGCCAGAGGTAACTCACAGATGGACAAGGAACTTGGAGTTGGGTAGGTTGTCAGAGTTAGGTAGGTTGTCAGTGTAGGGTGGCATAGGGTGAAGGTCTAGTGTAGGGTGGTGTAGGGTAGGTTATTAGTGTAGGGCAGATCCAGCATAGGGCAGTGTAGGGCAGGTCCAGCGTAGGGCAGTGTAGGGCAGGTCTGGCATAGGGCAGCATAGGGTAGGTCACCCACTTAGGGCAGCATAGGGTAGGTCACCAGTGTAGGGTAGGGTGTCGGTGTAGGATAGGTCATTGAAAAGAGATAAATGTGTAACAGGGTGAGTTCTGAACAGAATGAGGTGTATGAGGGGTTGTTGGAAAGGTAGAATGGAGTAGAATTCAGATATAAGGAAAGCAAGAGGCCAGGGGGTGAGGGGATCAAACACAAGTGAGATCACAAACTGAATAGGACCTAGGTTAGTAATAAAATGGGAGCAAGGCTCAACCAGAGCTGGGAGCTAGAGGCTCAACCACACAGGACTACAACTGAGAGCAGGGCTCTACCAGGAGATAGCAATGAGAGACAAGAAACAGAGGAACAAGTCAGAGGTGCATTTGTAATATCAAGGATAAGGTAGTGAGTACATGGCAAGCTACCTAAATACCTAGGATAAGTGTACAAGGTGATGGAAATACAAGGGTGAGGGGTCCATCTCAGGGTTGGTTACATTGGGGAAGGGTGTCCCTGGGGTTGGCTATGTCAGGGCAGGGTTGTCCCGGGGTAGGGTATAGTTGGGAGAGTGGTTGGGATGGTTCGTGACAGTTCATGGGTGTTGTTGGTTGGGGTGGTTAGGCAACATGGCAGGTTCTGTAAGTAAGGCAGTGTGTCCTTGTTGTTGTCCATCATTGTCAGTCATCATGGTTTTTGTGTCATCGTCGGTTGTCCATCATTGTTGTGGTTGTCTGTCATCATTGTGGTCATCTGTCATCGCCACTACATTGTGTTGTTGTTGTCTGCCCATCTGTCTCCATTGTCATTGTGTGGCCATTTTCATGTGTTGTCATCATCATTGTGTCATGTCATCATCACCAAAGGTGTAGGAGGGCAAGGGGGTGATGTGGCAGTGGTTGGCAGGTGTTACAATGGCTGCTAGACAGGTTGTGGCTATTAGAAAGGAGAAAGAGGGGGGCTGGTGTGGCTTACAATGTGATGTACTCACGTGGACATGTTGAGGTGCCATGTCATCTTCTCCATGTGTCATTGACATGTAGGCAATAGCATGGGTAAACCCACAGGTATCACAATGTCTACCCCTACCCTTACCCTTAAGGGTAATACCCTTCAGACCCATGGGTAAAAATGACAAGGGTACCTAAGGGTTTACAAGGGTATCAAGGGTTTACAAGAGTACAGGTATCTGCATGGGTTGTGTACAATTCCTATAACATGTAGTATAATTATAAATACACTAAATACTACCGATGACATGTTTTAAGGATGTTGCTAAGCTTCTCCAGTTCAATGTGATCCTCAACCTCATCCAACTGTGCTACAGCCAAGACATCCCCATCTTTAGCCAAACCCAAGAGGCTCCAAGAACCAAGGCACAAGAATGCTCAAGTTGAAGTGACAAAGAAATGGCTGCAAGTATGAGAAAGAACAGGCCAGCCATAACTAAAAAGCCATTCAACATCATTGGCTACCCAGTCTCTGTCTGGTATTTACCAAAACTGATCAAGGGTACAGTGAAGGGTCAGGGGTCATTGACCTACTACCCCTACCCTTACCCTCAAGTACCCCTACCTATAACCCTTGAGGGTTACCCTTACCCATGCTATTGCCTATTGACATGGCAGGTCTCATTTAGCTGGTACGATTGGCACGTTGTTGCCGTCGTGGTTAGTGTGTGTCTGCCAAGGTGGGTGTGAGTGGTGGCGGCTGTAGGTGCAGGGGTGGTGACAGTGATGGTGATGTTGGTGGGAGGAGGAGAGTGTTTGTGTTTGGTTATAAGTTCTGTTTGGTTACAACCAGTCTTGAAATTTGACTGGACCACAGTTGCAGTCTTTGACAGTCCTGGGAATTTCCAGTCTTGGGTGGTCTGGGGAGGACATCTGGGATATGGAAATTCTGGCAGTCTGGTGGATTGGCGGATCTGGCGTGCCAAACTTTTACACATCGCCAAGTTGCTTATCCATGACTTCCTTGCTTGCTTATTGTAACGACATGCAGGCATCTTTCATTACCTGCTTCACTTCTGGAACCTATCCCTAAACTCGAGTATTAGCAATGCCTCAATAAACTGGACATATTTGCTGCATCGAGTGTATTATATGTGTGTGTGCTCATTGAGGGACTTTTTGTGTGGCAGGATCAACGACTCACCACACCCCTTTAAAAGGATGCTTGCAGTGCTTTGGTTCATGCTAACAAAGGACCTCAAATTCATCGTATGACCCTCCTCTGTTCTAACCTTCCTTCTAACCCTTACCAACAGCATAGTACTAGGTGAACACTTCTGTGCCCAAACACCCACACAGTTCCCCAACCCCAACCCCAACTTCCCTTCAACAAAATACCCAAGAGCCACCCCTCCTTTGTCTCTGAGACAGCCAGCATGTGCAATCAGCTCAAGTTCAAAGATTGCCAAGAGCGGGTGGAGCAATTTTTCCAAGGCTTCAAAGAGCCCTTCAACAGCTGTGGCTTCAGTGGAAGTGGAACCGGGTGAGGCTCAGGCACTGAAGAAGCTCACTCTGGGCACTGGTGAAGGCCCCACTGGCACTGGCACTGGCAATGTGGCAAGGGTGGTGTATGTTATGGAACAAGTGTCCCACCACCCCGCCATCTCCACGTACTCTGCTACATGCCCCAAAAGGTCCTTACAGCTCTTCGGCATCAACCGGATATGAGCCAAAGTCTCTGGGACAACGTTGTGCATTTCTCCTGGGCAGTATAATCAGGGTATATTTGTGAGGGTTACAGGTGGGTTTGGGGAGTGGTAACAGCATTGTCGGTATCATGGTCGTTCATGCCCTCAGTGTTATGGGATCAGAAAACGTACGTACAACAGAATTTCGATTAGAATAAGTAGCAACATTGAATAACGACACCTTAAAGAGCCTTGAAGCTTAGATATTTCAAATCAGAATTCCTGTGATGCAGCTGACAAACCCATCCACCGGATGGCGGACATGCGGAAATTCCAAATCCGAGATTCTTTGGGTCTGGGTCTGGTTCAGTCTCAGGCTTTTTTCAGTCTTGGGACTGGACTTCCAAGCACTACTCATGGTCAGGTAGTCATCCCTCATGGTTGGGTAGTTGTCCCTCATGGTTGGGTAGTTGTCCCTCATGGTCAGGTAGTTGTCCCTTGTGGTCACTTGTCATCACTGAATGATGATGACATCCATTGTTGTCCATTTGGTTGCCATGTTGCTGACAGCAACGTGGGACCTAGATACTTGGTGAGGGCAATTATTGGGAGGTGAGGGGGGCTGCCTACTCACCTGGTCTGGCAGAAAACAACCAGATGGTGACAACATTGTGAGTCATCACCATCAGACATCAGCTTGTTGTGTTGCCTCAACCTTGCTGTTGCTCATTTGGTTGATGATGTGGCATTGCCATGTCATTCTTGTGGTGTTGGTGTGAGCTGGGGTGATTGTGTGTAGTCGATGAGGGTTGTGGGTGGGCCAGGTATTGTGGATGGTGTGGTTGAGGAATTCAGGGGGAGGTGGGCAGACATTGATGGTGAGAGTTGAGTTGTTTGTTGTCATGAGACACATCTGTTTTGGGAATGCAAATGTGACCACACATTTGGAGATCAAAGACTGGTTCCAACCAGTCTTTGATCAGTTATTAAATATCTGCAAAATCAGGCAACCAGCAACCATACTGACCCCAAACATGGGCAACTGCAACTGGAAAAAGAACTGGACTGTGGTGTGGTCCAGTTCGGTCCTATGTATATTTCCAGTCCTGTCAACTGGACCTGCAAACACTAATTTCATTTTTGATAACCATCAGTACTGGACTCCATTCCTTTTAAGCAGACCCTTATGTTCTTATAGTCTATCATGTTGTCTGATAGTCCCATCCCCTTTGAAATTTACAACATTTGAGGATAGTGTTTGCAAGTTCAGTCCTATGGACCAAAAAAATCCAGAGGACCGAACTGAACTGGACTGTGGTACGGTCTATTTTTCGGTTGCAGTTGCCTAAATTTGGGGTTATTCTGGTTGCTGGTTGCCTCATTTCAAAAATCATTCAAAACCATTCAAAGACCAGTTGAAATCGGTTGCAACCAGTTAAATGGTCACATGCGTTACATAGCCTTGTAACAACATTTATTACCTTCAATTTGATCTTTGGTTCATCAAAAATGGTTAAGAATTGAGAAAGATATAATTAAATCTATTTTGGGACAAATACTTTTTTTGTGCAACTTGTACCAGAATGACTTTAATTCTAACTCACTCAAATATTCATCATTTTGCTTCATTCTATTTTTGGATATAGAAACTTTAAGTAGGCAAATGTGCTCACCATCTATCAATGTAGGGTATGCATCAAATAATTTACAGTTGTCACATTACATTTTGCCTGAGTCTTTATGAGATGTAATTTATTTTCAGTCATAGATATGTCAAATCTTCATTAAATCTCTTGAAAATTGGTTCAATGATGGGTATTTACAGGCTTTACTATGTTATATAACCCATTTAATTTTCAGAGTAATGATAATTGAGATACAGATGGTTTATATTGTTACAATGAATTTTATACAAAAAAACCGGTCTGAACCAGTCTAAATCAGTTCCATGGACTGCAAAAGACTGGTCATAGGTGATCCAGTTCAGTCCCCACAATATCTGGGTCAGTCCTAGACTGGTTGCGGTTCATGGTTGCCTGTTTTGGGGGCAAAAAACCGGACTGAACCAGACTTGCAAACACTATTTGAGGAAGTTGTAAGGAGGCTCTTCTTCAAATTCACATCTCTTCTCACAGTTATCCCCACAGTTTTTGTCAATGTGGTCCTGGTATTGCATCAGTAAAAAGGCAAAATAATTTCTGGGTTTCCACTGGTTTCTGTTGGTTTTCAAGTTTCTGGAAACTTGGAAACTGGAAACCCAGAAACCCAGTGCTATGTACTTCATTGTAGATACACCATTTCATTAGCTTTCTGTGGTTTTCAGGATTTCTTAGGTTTCCATCACTTGTCACTAAGAGAGGCCAAAGAGAGGTTTCTGGGAATTTGGACAAGGCTAGGTTTCCAAATTTCCAGTTTTATCAGTTTCTGTGGGTTTCTCAGGTGGAGAAACCACTGGAAACTGAAATGCTTAAGTACTGTTCATGATGTGTGAGATCAATTCCATATCATATTCTATAACCTGCCTCATCACCTGCAGATTGAACCACAGAACAAGATACTGTCAGATACTAATGGAAACTATTGCCCTTTGGAGTTCTATTTATTTTGTTCCCTTCAACCTTGAATGGCCCTTCCCATGCCATGTAGGCATCAGCAAATCAGGGAAATACCATGATCTGTTGTGAGGTTCAAATTGATCACAATCCACTGCAATTGTCACAATTTACTATAAGATTTCAACCCCCCTCACAACATCTAATGAGGCCTCATCATCACTGCTCTGTTAGACAATCTCTCACAATATAAAGCAAGATTTTACAACCTCACACTACTATACCTTCTTTTGATACATTATGATACATTTTGATAGCTTGTGAGGGATTTGCTTGCATTGTGGACTGTCCATTCATTTCAATTTTATGGTTTGTAGGATGAAAACATATGCATTATGGCTACAAGATACAACAAGAGCTAATGACTATGAATCACCATGGATGCTGGCATGCCTGAAGAGAAAGGATACAGCATTGAGCTAAGGGAAAGGGGAACACATGGAGAAAAGGGGGTAAGAGGAGTGAGAGTGAGATGGGAAGAGGACAAAGCACAGAAAGCAGACAGGGTGTAGATGAGTCAAGGAATGAGGAGGGGTGGTATGGGGTAGAAGTATGAGAGATGAGAGGAAACCATGAAACCAAAATCAATGAAATATTTGAATATGTACAACAAGCAATGAATGAATATGCACCATTCAAAACAACACTCAAAATTCTCCCTGGACGTCCATCTGTGACTCAGATTTGTGTGGTAAGAGCTTGGAGTTTGGGGAGAGGAGGCTGTGTCAGAGCATTAGGTGTCTGGGTGGGAGGGGTTAGTTTTGTCAAGTTGAAATGACACAACACATCCATCAACCTTGGATGAAATCCACTAGGAGGGGGTGTTCAATGTTCAACATTCAACCTTGGAAGGGCATGACTCACAAGAGGGTAGGCCAGACTAGAGCTGCACATACACCAACTCACTGATGTGGCCAACATTGGTGAGCAGGTGAATGCACAGACCCAGGGTTGCAAAGCAAGTTCCAACATTCAAGTTCAACATCAGTCACATGTGGCAATGTTCCAAACTCAGCTGAACCTAGCTGATGGTCATATGACAACACTTTTTCTGCTCAAAATTTCACAACTAGAGGTTGACATTGTTCCAATCTCAACAATTACATTGCTTGTATCAGATCATAATTGATTTTTTAAAATTTTAATTGGATCATTTTATTTATTTACTAGGTTGACTCCACCATCAACATACACCTTGCTTTGGATTTCTATTCTTAATTGAATTTTTTTTTTCTTGTTGAGAGCTCAATTGTAATGTTGAATATTTTACTTGTTCAGGTCCAGACTTGAAGGAGCCTGCTGCTCATCACCAAGCCAAAGGCTGGCTCCTCACAGTGGCATGCCATGTTTATGAAAGGGTGCAGTGTTTGTTCCAATCTTGAAAATATTTCAGAAGTTCATGTATTTGCCATGGTTGGTCATTGTTTGGTTTGCTTAGTAATATGAACATTGGTGATACATGTTGCACAGGGATGAATGTGAAAGTGCACAAAACACAAAACAAGGATCAAGTGTCTCAGGAAAAACCCTAAACACCTAACACTCACTCACTAACACACACACACTATCACAATCTCAGTACAAGACTTTGGGGCCTTTGATATTGAAAAATATCACTTGTGTTCTCAAAAGTCTCAATAGTACTGTGCCTGGTCAGCTAGTTGGCCAAACCAGGTAGTTGGCCATTCAAGCTGCCCAGGCAGGAATAAACCTGTCCCTCCCAATTTTTTTGCAGAATGTATTGTCTATACATATTCTCGATAGTCTCATGAAAAAAAATTGGGTGATTTCCACTTCCCTGCCCTTGAAGACCACCAAAGTAACTTGATTTTATAGCGTGAGACCATTTCAGCTATAAGTAGTAACATGGCCTAAAGGGGACAGTGATATCTCAACACTGAGAAACCTTCGTCGTTGAGTTCTTTTGAGCACATAGTTAGAGAAAGGTCATTGCATGATAAACTAGAGGGATAATAGCCCTTTTTTACCAGTAATTTCACTATAAATTTCATATTTTTGCAAAGTGATCAAGCATATTTTCAATATTTAAGAACCTAGACTGTCAGTCCCTTTTCAAGAGAGAGGCCTAGAAAGCTGGAATAAAATTTCAATCATGCTATTTAGAATAGGTATAGCAGCATAAAACACA
>Ga0307507_10011000_pt1 | contig 11521 bp, 8 predicted proteins | sample 7_EM_MG_FD_207223 | JGI IMG/M metagenome (GOLD analysis project Ga0307507, IMG submission 207223) | Populus trichocarpa ectomycorrhiza microbial communities from riparian zone in the Pacific Northwest, United States - 7_EM | ecosystem: Host-associated > Plants > Roots > Unclassified | place...
TGGTGGGCGGGGGGGAGATTGGGCTTAGGGGGGACTTTGGTGGGGTGGTGGTGGTGGCGGTGGTCGCTTTAATTGAAGTACCGGTAGTCGGCGCGGCTGCGGTTGCGGCGATGGTGGGGGTGGCGGGGATGGGGAGAGCGATAGGGGTAGAAGTAGAAGCGGTACGGACAGTCATTTTTGGTGACAGCGTTTGGATGAGACGATTCCGGGGCATTCGGTGCTTTCCGCTTCTTCCCTTTGTCGTTCGAAAACGCTTGGTTGCGTTGCTGGTAAAGGAGCTCGGGAAGTGAAGGGGGAATGGGGATCGCTGGTTGATTGGTGAGTGATGTCTGGTCGTTCGTTAACGAGGGGAACCGCTAACGGTCACGCGGATCCTCAAACCTCAAAAAAACCATAGAATGGCAAAAACGTCAGGGTTTTGCGCCCATATAATTATATTATCAAATTTACTACCGACCGAAGACAATTTCTTACTCATTTCCAAAAGTTTACCCATAATATAAACTAGAGGGGAAATGAGTATAGTAATAATTAATAGATTTTTATTCGAAAAAAAAATTGTGGTTTCGTATACTAGAGGCAGGACTGATATCATGGCAAGTCCTTCACATAGGCTAATCTGTAGGTTTAAGGGCTATGCACACAGGACTCCAGGCATGATTACCAAATACAAAGGTTTCATTTTCAACAGTACCAAGTGATTTTTAAAGGCTCAAAAGTATTTATAAACTTTCCTATACTCATATTAATACTAGATAGATAGATTCCCAACTTGGATCAGGATTCCAGAGACACAATACTCAAATTATGTATTCCTTAATGAGGCTGACAATTTACTAGGTGTGATTATTCTGTAAGTACAATAATACTGAAATTTCTTAGTTTTGTTAATATGTATATTTCCAATCATAATATAATATATTCCCATACTTGATTTATGATTTCAATTTACCTATACACATGAACATTACTCCAGCCTGGGCATATATTATCCACATTTCACCAACATTTTTGTGATAACAACCAGAACGTATGCACACTATTTTTCTCATAGTGTTCAGAATATTTCACTTTATAGAACAACCATTTATGTATTTTTATCCATGCTTTGATTCATAATTCCTTCCAATTATTTCCTCACACCATCTTAGATTCACACATATTTATTGGGATTTTCTTGGCAGGTTTTCAGGGTCAAACAGAGTTCGCACTTATGTCTCTCATCATTGTTTCGCTTTATTTTTCCTTCATTATATGGGGAATACAGTGTTGTATATCCAGTGGTTACCACCAACGTCGCTTAGGAGAATCAAGAATCAGAATACTGACCAACCTGCCTTTACATATTTTTCTCTCCTTGCTCTGTATGCTTTCAAACTAATTCATATATTGAGTAACATTTTTGTAATAAGTTATAAGATTGCACCTAGCATAAGTCTTCGTTACAGTGTATATAACTGAGGTTATTAACCTGTGTCCATTTTCACATAACCTGCACTCCTAGCCGGTTAATTTCATTACTATAAGTTGATAACCGCTGTCTTGGCACTCTGCAACAAACAAACACCCTCATTCCATTTTCGAATACCTGAAACACGCTAAACTCACGGTGGGGGGCTATGTCGGTTCATGTGTAATGTCGGGAAGAGACCTACACAGTGAGTGTAGGAACAAGAGTTAACATTTGACGTCACTCTGGATATTCGAGTCTGTACCGAGCACTGAAGTATATTCCCCTGCGTATCTACGTTCCCGATATGACCTCCGAACCGACATAGCCCCTGCCGCGAGTATAAATTCAGAGCCGGAAAACGGCAAGAGGATTGTATTTGTCGCAAGTGAGTCAGAGCTCTGTAGCCGCAGAAACGGAGCCATCTGGGCTAGGGATTCATATATCTGAGGTCTCGTTAGGGATCATGGCTACGAGTATTACGAGCCCAGCTGACGATAGTTTTCATAATAGCCTTACAAAAGTCATTTACAGCCCTTTGGTCAATTACGTTATTATCACAACTTCCACTGCAGCATTTTAAGAGAGGGCTATGATAAGGAATGCTTGTTTTAATTTCCCTAAGACACGTGACCATGGTATCTCACTCGAATATCACCTAGTATCGCACTAATTGGTTCGAGCATAGCAAACGGTGGTCCTAATCCACCTCCCTTCTCCCCCGCTCACTCTTTGTGCCCATATTCCCCCACCTCGCAATCCCACATATGCCCTATGGTATTAAAAAAGCAAGACAAAAGCAGCGGTGCAGACAATCGAGTTCTCGTGATCCTTCACCCTTCACTAACCCGCATAAAGCTCGAGCAATCACTAGTCTGGAAAAATGCGCACATCCGGAGGCGTCTTCTCCACTTTAGGGGAAAAAATGGAACGGCGATGCCATTCCCAGCAAATGAGTTCTCCGCTATCTAGAAGTCAGCAGATGACTGGTAATTTTTAGAGATAGAGAACACAGGGAGGTGCAGCGCGCACCTACGGTATATACTAGCCTTGGGCTTCTCCAGGTAACCTCAGATGTCACCAGGGCCCACATCGCATAGCTTTGGGAATTGGAACCTTCTAGACCATGGAGAATTATCGCTTGCCTTAGAACAGATTATTGATCCGGTCCCCCGCTTCATCGCTTGGGTGCTTGCATGCAGAGTGACCGCGCCAGCATCAGGCAGGTTCCGTGCATATTCAATTTGTTATGTGGGTATTCTGTCTATAGGTTTTATCGTTCGCGTTGAAAAAGACCGTAAACTAGCCAGCTCCGTTCAGACAGACCGATCCCTGCAGCCCTGGCATCACCACCCTTCTTTGAGGGGTTTAAAACTAACCTGTTTTATTATAACCAACACCTCCCGCATAATTCAAGCCGGTTACCGATAGCATGTTCTCCCGTCAAGTCCGCAATCCACTAGCCGGCTGTAGCCGGCTACTGCTCAAGCGGCCCGAACCGTGATTCCCCAATCACGAAACATCATCTGGCTGATTGTTCCATTCCCAACCTCGGCCAGAAACCGAAGGAACACTTTATTTGTGACCGGGCTGAGAGCGGTGAGAACAGTTTTAGTGTCCCCCAATCGCAAAATTAAGCCGTGCCTATTCACACAAGCAGGGATTTAATGTTTTTCTACGCTCCGTCTCAGAGGCACAGTCCTTAGGCACAAAAGCTGAGCTGCTGTCACCCAAAGGTGCTGCGCTACTGCCGGGTGATAAATCATCAAGTTTTCCAATCCCCTGTCGGCGCACGGTTCCGATGGTCTCCAATCGTGATCTCCCCTCAAAGGTGTCCCCTCCCGGTGATGTAATCCTGGGTGGTGGGGTAAAGATGTTCGATAAAGTTTCAGCTCACTGCAGCGCCATAGAGATGTTGAATGCTGATTCATGGGTCCTATAGCCCTACCGATAGGGTTAATCGATAGAGCGCACTATCGGTACCATTCCTTTAGTCCACACAACCTGGCGAAAGAGAACGCCAAGGCATATAAAATACTGTACCGTATGATCTGGCAAAAGCCGGATTGACGCTAGTGTGGATTTTCTTAAACGCGCCCAATCGTCGCTCTTCTGTTCGTTTAAACTGGCGAGTCGGCATTCTTCGGACCCTCCTGTTGGCTCGGCTCCTTTAGTTTCAATTTAGTTTGCTTTAGCTCCAATCCGGGTTTTGCTAAATTATACGGTAGTATCGAACGGTATCGTATTTTGGTTACCTATTTAGTAAATTTATCCGTCAAAGCCCGCCATGCATATTTTGTGTGACGCGGGGGGTGAATTTCTGTGGTACGTGCTTGATGTTTGCAGGTAGCGGAAGTGTTTACCAATATAAAAGAGCGCTGAGGGTACAGTGCAGTGTGGCGAACCAGGGCCCGTCTCATACAATGCATTGCATATAAGTAGATAGAGTCTGATCAATCACCTCAAGAACCATTCACCGGTCATGTAGTAATACCTTATCTCCATGAAAGCCCCGCTCGACCACAATAGAGGTTCCACGAGTCCCGATCTGGGGAGGAAATCCAAGAAAAATGGGGCCCAACCGAAGTCTCCCGTAGATAAACAAGAGAAACCCTAGCCTTGTTCGCATTGAATGTGATATCACATCGGATTTATAGGGGCCGAGTGATAATTGTGATGATAATCGGGTGGTAATTGATGATCTAAAGTTCTTGAATCAGCAGCATCATGTACTGTATTAACTTGAATAAGAGAATGGTGTGCTATGTAGTTAAGAATTCCCTACCTTGGAAAAGGGGCGAAAAACACAGCAAAAAAAAAAAAGTGAATGAAAAAACAAGAAAATTCCAGACCTTACCAGAGGGGGCAACTCCAACGACATAGCACACCGTTCTCTTATTCAAGTTAATACGGTACGCAATACTCCCCATCGCCGCCGTTAGGCTTCGCTACCGGGCTTAACCCACCTCAAAAACACCCGCTGATATTGTCATCATCACCATCATAATCGAACAAACCTGAAAAAAAACCGAAGCCCAACATATTGAACTTACATACAAAAACGACCGCTCCGCCCCGCCCGAGCCAGGCACAAGAAACAGTTGACCAGCAAACAAACAACGGTTTTTCGGTGAAGAAAAAAAAGGGCAAAAGATAGAGAAGAGAAAACAAAAACACCTCATGATATACTTTTTTTCATTTCCGAACATCAAAACCATCGCATTTACCGTGACCACCAAAGTGATGTGAAACCCCCATAACCCCATTGCAAAACAAGTAAAGCACAAGCGATTATCCAGACAAGCGAAGAATTGGAAACAAAAAAGCGAATACGCTCGCCGAAAAGGGAAAAAAATAATCCAAATTAACAAAACAGGAGGCAAAGAAGCATACAAAAATACAGTTTTTTCAGTTGTTACAAGCCCCGGCTTTTTGGTTAGTGAAAAACAAAAGTTATGAGCTAAATGGACCTAATGCCCATTGGCCTGGCATCCCTCCCGCCGGACTGCCAGCCCAGGCTTCAAACCCTGGCGGAATATTTGGGTTCCCTTGCATTTGAGCCTGAACCTGAGCCTGGGCTTGGGCTTGTTGCATATTGAGGAACCACTGCGGGCCTGGCATCTGCCCCACCACGCTTCCATGGCTTCCGGGGGTACTAGGCTGTTGTGCATATCCGTTGGCCAACGCGTTCATCCAAGAGGCGTTGATCTGGTTTTGGTATGCGGTTTGGTCTGTGATCGTGGACCCAGGACGCTGTGGGGGCATCATTGGTCCAGGGATGGGGCCTGGGGCCTGTTGTAGTCCACCCTCCGCATCGAGTTTCCACAATAGCGGAGAGATGGAATCAGTAGAATAGCTTCGGCGAGGTCCCTCGCCGGGAAGATTCCATATATGCGGGCCAAATTGAGGGTTGAAGTGTGGATGCACTGCAAGCGGAGGCCGTATCGGCCAGTTGCTCCCGTTCTCCGATGCGACCCTTTGTTCGTTATTTCCAAGGAGGAACGCAGGCGACCTTCCTGGAGCACCACTTCCAAAAGCGGAAACTGAATGTGGGGGGTTTGGGGCATATACTGGACCCATAGGGTTGATGAAAGGCGGGGGACCACTCGATCGATAGCCGGCCGCGAAGAGTTCTTTCGCATTCCTCATGTGCTGGTGGAAAGCCATATCGGCCTGGTGGGCGCCCGCATAATTTCGCGTATGGGCGGGGCCCAAAGGTCCCATACGCACCCCACCGTAGCGAACAGGCCCGTTACCGCCGCTGCTACTGCCGATATTCTGCTGGTACGTCTGTGGTGGAAGGATAAAATCAGCGCTTCTATCGGTGGTGGTCATCGACGAACGGCTTGGTGGTGGTATTTGAGGTGAAACAGATCGGCTTCGGAAATCTTCCGACTCAAGGTCACGTCTCCATGTAAATGCGCCGGGGCCTTTCCCATGGCCGCATCGATTGCCACGTCGATTACCCCATTTTCCAGTGGCACTTCCTTCAGACGCTGATTCCCATGGCTCGTCTAACCCCCCCCCTTCTTGTGCACGGCTAGGTCCGGGATAGCCATAGGAGCCACCGCCGCTTCTATACTTGGGTCCCTTTGTAGAAGTACTCGGGTTGGGTGCCTTGGGCATCGGCGTAGAACGTTCGCCCGACCCGCGAGTAGCCTTGAAATTGTCAGTATTAAGTCTAAGAGAAGGCCCACCACGTCGAGGAGCAGGGCTTCCTCCAAGAAGAGGGGTCAAAGACACTGCACTTCTGGAAGTACTCATAACGGGGGTATCGCATTGGCCAGGTTTCATTTTCGAGAAAGCATTTTCGAGATCTGCTTCTCTTGGCTGGTTATCGTCAATATCCGAGTCATCATCGATCCTTGTGCTTTGATAGGAGCTCTCGATCTCTGCACGAAGATAAGCCGGAAGTGTCGGAGACTTTCGCGTGGACGGTTCGGGGGCCGGAGGAGGGGCCGGAGAAGCCGCAGCATCCCCGCTAAAGGGGAAGAAAGGCTTGTGCCTCTTTCTCTCCATGATTAGCTCTTCTTGTTCGGCATCTGGCTGATCTGATTCGCTAGCGATATGCTCATCCTCGGTGTCCTCCTCATTTAACCTCCCCAAACCCGGCGCACTGGCTCTTTCGAAGCCCTGTGTCCCCACTTTAGGAGCTTGGCTATTTAAATCGTATTGTGGTGGCGTGATTACCGTTCCATCGGGAGTCAACATCCACCTCCAGGGTTTAGGTCCCCTAGTTCCATTTGTTTGCTCATCCCGATCCTGCAACGATTCTATAGTTCCAAAATGTGAGTGAGAATTACGAAAAATGAAGGAAAAAACAAACCATCTGAGGACACTGTACTTCTCTCCTTGCCCTTTTTCCTCTCTGTGGGCGAAGAAAAAAGTTCATCAAATCGCCAGGAATCAGAAGCGTTTGATCCGCTGGTAGGCCTCTTGTCTCGCTCTTCGGTCCCAAGATCATCCTCCAGAAACTTTGAAAGCAGGCTCCGGTCTGACGCAGCTCGACCGCTAGATCCCACTTTATCACCAAAATTGTCGTTATCTAGCCAAACCAATGGCACAGCGGCCTCCTTTGCCTCTTTGGGAGTCGGTGTTGGGGAAGAGGATATCGCCAATCCTACACCTTCATCTTCTGCCCCCTCGCCAACCTCCCTGGCTGGATCATCCTCGTCCGCAACATCCTCCACTGTCACGTAGCGTTTTGGTACCGAATGGTCTATGTTTTCCTTGTCGTCGTCGCTGGCATGTCCCAAGCGGTCATGGACCTCTAGCTCGCCGAGTTCCCGGTTGATTCTCTCCAATACAGCAGTGGCATCAAAGCCCCTTGATGTTTCACCCTCAACTTCGATAAGTTGCTCCGATGTCAGCCCCAAAGAAGTTCTCGACTGAGATCTTAGAGAGGAAGGCCGACCAACGTTCGGTGTGGTCAACTTTTTTCGTTGCCCTGCAACGCCTTCGTCGTATACGGGAACTTTCGGCCAGGCTTCTTCCGCTGCACAATCGACTTGCAGGATAAAATCATCCGACTTCCATAATCCGGTTTCCCACAAATCTTTAATGTTACTTCCACCACTCTCATTTAGAATTCTGAACTGGATCCGTTCCTCGAGAGCGGATTGATACCAGTGCCTAATCTTCCGAACTTCCGATGCCCCTTTAGCACCGGTAGCGAATAGTTCAGTAGCGGCGTTGAGGGTTTGGAGGTGGTTCTTGACAGCATGGCAAAGGTGTTTGTACACAGCCCTGAATGAAGATCCAGGATGCGGAATCGATATTTCGGTAGTTGAAAGTGCCTTATCGAGATCACCAAAATTGAGAACCATGGGTAACCTTCTCGCCAGAATATCGTGGGCCAATGGGCCCTCATCGGGAAAAGAAGACACACTCGATTTTGTTGCCATAGGCGAGGAAGAAGCTGATGAAATAGAACCCGACTTGATTTTCAGCTGTCGCCTAGCTTCACCCAGATCGAGAACTAATGATTCGATCTGTTTCCCATAACTCTCGTGCAATCCACGAACGAGATCGTTATTAAAGCCATAGCCTCTCCGGGCATTCCGCATCTCCTCCACGTGCGATTCTTCGAGTTTTTTGATTTCATTCTGGTGAGACACAGTAAGGTTTGCAATTTCGGCACGGTGAGATTCGGCTAGCGAAGCGAGCGACGACCGGTGATTTGCTTTTACTCTCGTGAGGTGCTAAAAATCGTTGTCTTAATATCTTTTCCGACTTGTTTGTCACATTGGGAAGAAACAAATTAAAGGTTACATGTTCCAAAAATAGAACAAGGTAGATTGTAAGGAAGGGTGGGGATGAAGATAGAAGGGAGGGGGTATTTACATCAGCCTCTTCGTCCATAGCAGAACTGCTTCTTGCAAATAGTCCTTTCAGGTTCGGAATTTCGTTATTCAAACTACCCATCTCTTGATGAATTTCTCTGTTGTTGCGGGATGGTGTGTACTGAGTCCAATCCTCCTCTTCCGAGATATTCTCGTGGTGATCGTTGTTATTGTTGTTGTTTTCCATCTTCAGCTCCTCCATTTCGGCGTTATCTTCAGTCCGCCGTGTTGACTCTCCCTCTGCCTCTCGCCTCTCATTTCTTTCGCCCTCACTTCCTTCTGACATTGTTGTAGAGGCAGGAGTCAAGATTATGTCTTCCCGCTGTTGGCCACCACCGTTAGTATCCTCGGCTACTTCCGCGGATGGGGACTTGTTGGCGTCGACAGTGTTCGAGCAGTTCATGTTTCGATTGTTGTTGGTCCGGCGTGTGGTGAAAGTGGCTAGCAGGGACCCGGGTATCGAGGGCCGCCAATACGTGGACATTCGCCGGTGGAGAGGGGATAAGGCTTCGGGGAAACAATTTGACGATGATATGAACGAGATAAAGTTGGGTTTGGGGTATAGAAATCAATTATGATATCTTGTTAAGTCTGGATGTTTCGTTTCCCCTCCTGTATCGCTCTGCTTGGTTTTTTTGGGAGGGGTAGGGGGAAAATACGGGTGGAAGGGAATAAGTGATGGGACGTGAAAAGCAAGCGAAGCGTGCTAGGAATGGCGGTTAATGGAGGGAAAAAAGTGAGAGGGGAATCCTATTGATAGATGGGGGATGTGGTGTGTGTGCGAGTAATATGAATGTAATATGTGTATGGTACTGAATGAGCACAATGCGGGCACGCAGATAAGTATGAATGAGGGTACTGTTACTGTAACTAGGGGGTTACGCCGAACACGAAGGGGGGGCGTAGGTATGGGTGTAGAGAGGTGAATGATTGTGAGGAGGAGGAAGGGAGAGAGGGGTGAGGGGTGTTGTGTTTGGTAGAATTGTGTGGTAGAAAGTGGAGGGCTGTATCTCTTGGGCGTGAATGACAAGAAAGCGGCTGCACGAGCTGCGAGCGGAAGAGAGGAAAAATAAGGATGTCTGAAGGACAACAAGAATACGGCGAGGGGAAGGAAAGGTTCTATCCGGTCGGGGATTAAAGCGGGTTACCCAGAGCACAATGCACCCGCAGTCCACGATACAAAGGGTGGGAGCAAGAGGAGACAAATTCCTTCTGGGTTTTCCTGTCCTCGACCTCTGGATATTTTTATTATTTTTTACGTGCTTTGGTTGGTCGAGCTGCGCCTGAATTAATGCGGAAGAGGGAAAGAGTTAGAGTGGATGGGAGAAAAGTGTGCGTTGTCTGTTGCACGGCAGCGATAAGCAAGCTCAAGCAGCGAAGTTGCCTTACTGTACTGTACCCATCACCCTATAATACCAAAGCAATTAGATCGGTCTGACACTACAATTATGACCTTCACTAACTTAATACCAGCAAGTCCATACTCCGCACAGTAACTCCCCGCCCCAATGTTATGTTTACTCTAGTCAATACCTCATTCACTAGCCCCCATACCTCCCCGTTTCAAGCAGGTCGAATTATGGGTGGAGGTGGAGCGAGAAGGTCCGCTGTCCAACTATCAATAACCACAGTTGAAAGATCAAGATAACCAATGAGTCGATAAAAAGTATGATATCCCGGCTCGCTATGCACAGTAGGGCTAAGCCCCCTCTCTGGATTGCGTATCATATTTGTCTACAGGACCGCATAGTGACCCTACGATATGGAGGGGTATCCTTCGTCTAACCAAAAATCCACAAGGGAATTACCAACCCGCCCGTGGGTGGAGGTAGTTCAAGAGTGCTAAGATATCGGTATACCATGCTTTGTGAAGCAATATAAAATGAAATCTAAAGTAGAAATAAATAAATAAATAAATAAAAAAGGACCCTTCTACTACTATAGAATGCTATATAACGGCTTAACTCCCCTCAGCGACTTGCAAGACGGCTCTCAAAACCGCCAACCCACCCGAATGACTCTCAACAGTTCTTCCACGACCCCTGTCATTCAAGTCTCCGCTTGCTCCGTTGTCCATCGGAATGGATAAGGGGCTACCGATCTCACCAGCGTTTTGAATATCCACGGCTCCGGAGTCTAGAATCGTCTCGAACTTGTCGACAGGGGATACATCCTTCGGGGCACCCCACCAAGTTCCGATGATACCCTTCGAATCGCGAGTGCTCCACGCCGCCGCAGCGTTTTTGCGGATGAAATTGTTTAAATCTGTGCAACGTTCAAGGTGCTGGGATCTTGCTGCTTCGTTCAAAGCTTTGTTTGATGATGATGCGGTGGGCAGAGGCTCGCAGAAAAGTATCAAGTGGTGGAAGAATATGCCTATGCATACATATACGTAAGCCCCAAACAAACAAAACAAAACAGACGAAAGCAAGTTTCTTGTATCGGTGTCGTAGTCCTAACCTACCTTTAAATGTGTGACCATCCTGAGAACAGTACCCTCCAATGTCGCACTTCTCTGTGAGAATACCGTCATGAACAATCTCTCCCACACGCCCCTCGCTGGTTACCACAGCATCCACTAGTTGGAATCCTTCTGATAAATACCCCTCGTCACCTGTTGCTTCTGCGAGCCCGCGTAGCCCACTCAAGAGCACACCCTGGTTGTATGTGTAAACCATTTCGTTCCTAACATCGCATATCTTCTCTCCCACGCCTTTATCATTCGAAATATGGAAGCCATCAGTATAAAGCCCCTGCTTGTTTGTCATGTTGCTATTCTTTAACCATTCGTGCCCTCTAATAGCATTGAATAAATAGCGCTCATTCCGATCGCCGTAGTAGAGATACATTGCAATGCTGGCAGATATATACAGCTCATTCGTGATAGCGTTCTTGTAGGGTTCTAGGTAGGGGCTCCAGAGCATCCCGCCGGCGCAAAGCGTAGTATCCCAACCTCCCTCCGCGAGAAGGTAAAACTCGAGCGCTCGTTGCGCAAAGGGCTTCCGCCATTCCGCCCCTGTCCATTCTGAATTCTCGAAGGTTTCTTTGCGATAATCTATCGCTTTTAGAGCCTCCAGCCAGCCAAGAACAACCCACAACATATCGTCGAATGCTTGACGGCGCAGGGCTTCGTCATCCTGACCGTAAAAGAAAGCTATTAACTGTCCAAAGTATGTATTTGAAAGAGCTCTTTCCCCTTGAATTTCGGAAAGGGTGTGGATTCCAGCCG
>Ga0307507_10011001_pt1 | contig 11521 bp, 6 predicted proteins | sample 7_EM_MG_FD_207223 | JGI IMG/M metagenome (GOLD analysis project Ga0307507, IMG submission 207223) | Populus trichocarpa ectomycorrhiza microbial communities from riparian zone in the Pacific Northwest, United States - 7_EM | ecosystem: Host-associated > Plants > Roots > Unclassified | place...
CCTACCAACTTAATATTCTTCTTACTACTGTTCATAATATACTAGCAGGAGGAGATTAAGAGGAATAAAATAAGGAGAGTAGAGGAAGATATCCTGAGACTTTTAAGGCTCAGAATAAAGTTAGAGTTGAGAAAACCCTCAAAGATTGCTATAACAGCTATTAAGAAATTGTCAAGAAAATTGCACCAGATATCTTTAGAAAGACTATATAGCACAGGCAACCAGAAAAAAATCTTAAAAAGTGAGTGATACAGGAGAAGGTTCATCTTGATTAGATCCTTGCTAAGAAGAGACCAAAATAGGGCTTTGCTCTTATGTATTGGAAAAAGAAGATATGGAGTAAGAAAGTTTAGATAGCATGGAATTAAACTATTATAAATTCCTACCAATTCACTAGATCTCAATCCAATTGGAAATATCTGGTCTTTGATTAAGGATAAGCCTTTTAAGCACTATCCTGATCTCAATCTCATAAAGGGTTCTGAGGATGTGGTCAAAAAAACAATTGAGGAGGCAATCACTCATTGTTGGGGAACTTCTTGATTCAAAGGTTTTTGATACTCTGGCAGGATCTATGGCAGATAGGATAAAAGTAATTATTAAACCTAATGGATGGTATACTAAGTACTGATTACTGCCATGTATTTTTTCAATTTTTCAATTTTTTTTTGGTTGATGTTGAGGTAGTTGAATGTATGGGGGTTGTCATTACCGGCAAATTGTGTGTTCGCGATCGTTGTCGTTGAACGGTTAATTTTGTCCCCGTACAAGAAGACATGGTCAGATATTGGATATATAATTGGAAGAAACGGAGGGAAAACTTGAAACCTAATGTATACTCACGTATAGTTAAATGTTAGTAGGGTTGGGTGATTTGAGATATCTGAGGCTTATGAGGAAAGGGAGGGAATGAAGGAGAGGAGGGAGGGAAGGAGAGGAGGGAAGGAAGAGCCAGAATGAAAGAATACCCCCAAATGTATATCATCAAAATCTCATAGATTCATAAACCCAGAATCTCCCTTTCATGATCCAATGGAGGTGAAGATAAAAGTATTGTCCGTTAGCTAATTATTTCTAGCTTGAGAAAGTTATTGGTCGGGCGCCCGTTGTGTTGTCCAATCCTACCACTCCCTTCTTCACCCTTCCAAAAGTAGACTAGCCGCAGAAGCATGGTTGCGTAGAAACACGGTTGCGCAGACACACCGTTGCGCGGAAACACGGTTGCGCAGAAACACGGTTGGGTTTAGTCCAATAACACAAACTCTCCTGCAAGTTCTGATCGATGGGGGTATCAGGAAGGAGGGTTGCGGGATATAAAATATGATAGTAAGATTCAGTGCCAAACACAAGCCCTATTGGTTGTTGGTGGCAGCGGGATTGCACTTTTATTCTAACTGTCTTCCGTCAACGAATCGCTCACATTTGGCCTAGCCTACCTTTCACCGAATTTTACCGTCTCACATCGCCTAAGGGTAATGTTGGCAGCACTTGGTGGACAGAATTTGCGCCACTTCGCGATATCAAAGTGCCTAGATAGGGTGTCTCTGAGGAACTCAAGGGAATACAATGAATTTTGAGTAAAAAGAAAAAAAAGAAAAAAAGTAGGGATATCCTTAAGTGGTACTGTTCCGGTACTTGAGTAACTAGAAACCACGGCTCGCCCTTACTTGACAATGGGATTGTGCCAAATTGTGCCTCTCGTTGATTTCACTATTCTGGCGTTTCATTGCGCCGTGCTCAGCATATGCACTGCACGACAACGCTAGCCATAAGTTAGTGCTGAATACTCGAGTACCAATACCGACCTTTTTGCTCACCTTTTTCTCACTTGGTAATATTAATACCAAAAATTTCCGTTGTAAAAGCACTTCTCAGTACAGTATGCCCTAAAGTACTCGGGGGGTCACTAAAAACCGAGAAATAGAACCCTTGCCTCTACAGAGAATTGCATGGGATGGGCAGAAATAGTTTTCCGGGGCCCAGTTACCCCCCCCCCGAGTACGTTAGGGAATTTGTGGGGGGGGGAAGGCTATTGCACCGCAAAAACCGAAATAATTGAGACTGGCGCTAGGACGTTGGAATTGCCTCTCCTAGTAAGGTCTGTTGCCTCAGCCGAGGGCCGAAGGATATTTCTCGCTGTGTTTTCTCCCCCTAATCTAAAGGAGGAAATTTTGGACGTCCTAGCGCCAGTCTCAATTATTTCGTTTTTTACGGGTACTGCAGCCTCCTACATCTATCTACCCTACGAACAGCCCACCAACTACAAGCAGCGGTAGCGGTGTGTCTGAGATATTGCCGAGCATCAGTTCGTCGTTAGTGAGAGGCAAGGACAGCCGGCCGGGGGAGCCGCTAAAGCCAAAGAGAGATAGAGGCGACTTCCTGAGTTGCATACCAGTACCCTACCAAGACTGTCTACACGAAGCCTACAGTGGCTTAGTTTCTCTCAAGAATTTATCCCCTTAGCCACTACTCGAATAGCATTCAGTCTGATTTGAAATGTTGAACACTAGCATACTCGAGTACTTGAGTGGCCCGAAGCTACCAGTAGCCCAAACACAGGCCGATATACTTACGCGAGGGCCGGTACCGTACTGTACCTGACCCAGCCCGAACGAAACCTTACCCGGGGAATCTATAAGTGTAGTAACTGGTGTAATTGATCAACAAGGATTTAGACTTCTAGACATGGTTTGTACTGACAAGCCAAGAGGCTTCTCCGGTCTCCCTAATGCTCATGAGGCAGGTGTATTATGTTTTCGCCCTCCACACCTAATCTCAGTTAGAGCAGATTCAATATTTCACGATCCTCCCTCCCACCCTCCGAGTCCTTGCTACGATCAGAACTTTTCGGATAATACACAAGATGTGATGCATTTGTGGTGGGCAGTCTCTTGATAGAGATGTAAGTTAGGGTAAGCCGGTACTGCCAGCAAGGGTGGACTGAATCTGTTAGTGTCATCTTGGATGTCATTGGTCCGGGCACTAGTAGAAAAAGGCGAGTGATAGGAATGCGATGCTTATCCCTCCTCCCACCACCGCCATAATCTTCAGGTCAAGCTAAGTTGCCCAAAATAATGTACACACCCTGTTCAGCCCACTCAGCTCGCGTTGCCATAGTTGTTCAATCAGATTATCCCTTATATTTCAAGTGAGACCCACACTATTAAGTTCTCTAGGTCGCTTCGGTCATTTCCTGGCCCCGTACGAATCACCTACTTAGACTTGATGTTCTCCAACCCAGTCCAACCCAGCACGAACTTAACCAGGCCAATCCAAAAACAGGCGGCCCAGCTGCGGGGCTAATATCCTACAGGGTCTAAGGTCTGATATTATCACAGTTAGTGTTAGGTTACTATGTGTACCGGTAGTGGTGCGACCCTAGACATGACACTAAAGCCACAACAATGTGGCAGATGACTCATTGCTGAGCCCGCTTTCAGATAGCTCTCCTTCGTACGTATGATACCGGATCGGTAAAGAAATAAAGCTAGACTGCAGCATGGTTGTTTGCTGCGGATTCACGCAGAAGCATGGCAGTGCCTGGACACTATGTTCCCCGGACTCCCCTCTCCCCATGAATCATCTCAAGTATTCAGTACCGGTATTCTTTTAGAATCTATGATGTTGCCCCACCTCACCACACATCTCAAATGTTTGCCCAATTCAACTTTGATGTTTGCTCCAGTGGCGTTGAAAGGGGCTGGGGGTTCTGAAAACTCCCAAGCCACCAGTCAAAATTACCGAACGATCTCTCTGGTATCAAATTCGGCCGGTAATAAAGGCTGAGAACGATCATTTCCCCTCCTACATCCTCGCTAGGAGCCATCTGGCTGACGCCCACTCTCCGGAAGGCCCTGTGGATACCCCCTTGCTCAACGACTTAACTTTAGAGGCCCATATACGGCAAAAACCGGTTAAATCTGCTACCGCTTACATAGCCCAACCCGCAGTAGCAAACTACAAGAGACCTAGCCGAGTAGGGCAACAAATAGCCAGTACTAGTCAGAGATCCAGCAACCTTATCTTGCTTATGGTATACTGCTTCTAGAAGCACAATTCCCTCCAGGAGCCTTTTGTTTCTGGTTACGGAACTCGGAGTCCTTGGGAGAGGGTTCGTTTAATGGATTTTTGCTATAATTAGTCTATATTTCATGGCATGATACCTTGTAAAACCGCCGGAAAGGTTTCTGGAGAGAATTGCTGAGCCTGGGGTTATCACCAGCCAACCAAGGCCGAACCAAAATAGCTATCCAGCTCAATACAGCATTTTAAGCCAAGTACAGTTCCCAGGTCTTCTGCTGCTCGAGCTTATGGGGGGTTCACTTGGGTTCTAACGACAATCACTACTCTTCCGCCACCACAATCGCTAAGTCCGTGCCTTGTAAAAAATTTCACAACTAAACGTAACTATTCCATACGATTCTGGGTTTTGGGGAACTATATGAGTACACCAATGTCTCAAAGTAGCAAAAAGATATCGTTCTAGACTTCAAAAACATCAGGCAGCCTGGGCATACAGATCTGACACTTTTCTTCTCAAGCGGGATATAGTTAGATGTCCCGATCGCTAAAGAACTAAAGCCCAAAACTCGGACCGACAGTAACACTGTGTAGTATTAGCACAACCAATTGAAGTGGTGACAAAAATAGAAGAGATGGCGAGTATCTACCCCACCCCCGCATTCTTATAGGTAAACCAGGACGATTCTCGTTTTGTATGAATTTTGAACTTGGACGTTTGCCGGCACTTTGTAAAGAGAGGCACTATGCCCTTCACTATTAATCTAAGAGGCAACCACCTCCAGGGTCATTCCTCCCTAGTATTACCAATAGACTACGAAACTTCATACCATATAGCTAAACCTCGAATAGTTTTTCGCGATTTATTCCTCCCATTCCACAGTTACCTTACACCCCCCTCCCGAATATGTTTTTAGCGGACGGGCGAACGATTGGATAGAGAAATACTTAGCTTAGCGCCTGCTAAGCGCGTGGTGGTAGGAATTTATTGTGGTGAAAGCTGAGAAATGATAAATATTGTAATAAAATATTCCTGCTTCGTGGTCACCGGGATATCATAAAGGTCGAAACCAGCCAGAAACCGACATAAGGGCAGGTTCCCCCAGGTGCTTTATGTATAGGGTTCGGTAAGAAGTGATTGAACAGTTATTCAAGGCTCACCAGCCAAATATATCCCTGTCCGTTCAGGTTAATTGTTCCCTACCCTATGAGAAAGGTCTATTAACACTGTAATTACTTGTGTTATACTTACTAAAACTTTGTTTATCCAGATGTTATGTACATATTTAGCTAGTTAACCTCAAATAACTGTTTAATAACTTCTCACGCGACCCTAGACAAGTACAGTACTAGCACTTGTATAATCAGTGTCGGATGGGGCAATCTTCACTTTATGTTTACTCAGTTGATTTTGTAGAATCCTATTTCAGTTGCCCGCCGCCAATGCTAAGCAAGCCGAAAGTGACAATCGCCCCATCCGACTCCAGCACGAACCGCAAGAATTGAGAATCCCGCTGGAAGTCGGAGTTGCCTCTCCTCCTGCAGTAAAGTCACTTTTTTATTTTTTTATTTTTATTTGTCCCAACCGAGCGAGGGCTGAGAGAGAATTCTTTTGGCTACTGTACGGTACGCCCTCCCCTCCTAATTCAAAAGCAAATTCTGGACAACAGAGCGCCATTCTCGATTACCGGACCCCAGTGCTTATGGTAAGTGAGGGCAGCGAGGAATCAAAATTTCGGCAAGTGCCGGTAGTTTTTCGTGATTCGTTGGCTACGCGTACGATAGAACTACGCATCAACCAAAACTACTCCAAGTATCTTACCCCTCAAATAGTACCTGAACACAGGGATCATGAATTTGTCTAGCAGATTATCTATGCACATCCGAGCGACCATAGATAGACCAACAAACAAATACTGACTGGTAATGAGATTTCGCCCACCCACCAAACCTACCGCGCATATTTCCTCAAAACTAACCAATCATGATTAAAGTTGAGGTATGACAAGAACAGCATTCATGTCGCATATCGGTAGGGTGGATGGTGGTTGCTATGGAGCAGGAGGGTAGCAGCGGGGTCCAGGGCGGATGGGAACGCACGCTCGGATGCGGAGGAAGCCTGCACAGGAGAGGTGCTGGTTGCACCTGTCTGCCACTAGATTTTTGGTGCATCCCCTGTACTTAAGTAATATTACTGTACTCGGGGGTGCATGAAAGTGATTAACATTTTGTGGCGGCAGTATGGCACAAAGTGACAGGACTAGTTAGGCATGCCCTACACAAAATCGGCCCTATCACTTTGTGCCACACTGCGCCACAAAATGTTAATCACTTTCATGCACCCCCGAGTACTGTATTGTGCCTGCCAATATTTTCCAAGCTTGGCTAATCCCCTCACATCGTCTACCGCAAAAGTGGCATGCCGAGCAGGACCGGTGTTCTACTATGATAGCTTGCTTGTATAATTCGACTTCAACAAAAGTCTAGTACTAGCTATACCCAAGTAAAGGGGGCCGGGATGGGAGAGCATGGGGAAGAAGTATAACCCCGCAAAAAAACAAAAAGGTTTATCAAAGATTAGCTTTAGGGCAACAAGAGTATGAGTATAGCAAGGAAAAAAGAATGTGTACCGAGCTGTTATAAAGGGGTTGTGTTCTAACTATGATATACAAGAAAAGAAGCACTGCGGAAGAAACAATTCTTGATACTGGGATCATTTGTGTTCATCACAATTTCTCAAGGCTTGACATAATCTTGAACACCTTTAGTCACTGGAGAAACTCCAGCAAACCCCCTCCCCTCGCTCCCTGGTAATCCATCTTAATTATCCTTGTTGCCGACCCGGCTTCAACTGGAGTGAATAGAAAAACCAAAAAAACCAAAAATAATCTCTTGTCCTAAGTCCCCCTAGCGCTAAGCGTACAAACTTAATCTAAGCATGGGTTAATAGGATTGCTTAAGAATTAAGGGTAAACTAAACGGAGGGATGTACCTCTAGGCTTTGCACTCATAGGCTCCTGCGGTGTCGGTTGTGTAGTGATTGGGGCCTCTCGGGCCTCAGTGCGCTCCAAGGTACGAGTGATGTGCCATGTGCAGCAGAAAAAGTTGACGGCGTTGCATTTGAAGCCAAGGATACTGAGAAGAGACATACGAGCAGCGTAGATAGCGATTTCACTAGGAAGACATGGTTAGATATTAAGCATACAAACTAAAGAAATGGAAGGTCTTGAGTGTATGGACGGAGGGAAAATTTGGAACCTAATGTTGTATACTCGAGTACTGTTAAAGGTTCGTGGGGTTGGGTGATCCTAGATGTTTGGGGCTTATGAGGAAAGGAAGGGGAAGAAGGAGAGAAGGAGGAAGAAAGGGGCAGAATGAAAGAATACTCCTAAATATATATCTATCATCAGAATCCCATAGGCTTACTCTGATAATACCTCCTATGTTAACCTCGTTTGCGGTCGCGAGCCTCTTGATTGAAGTAGCTAAACAGAACAGCCTGATTAAAGCAGCGAAATAGCGCAAGTTAATTATGTGGGGATAAAACAGAAATGGATTGGAGTGGGGGGGTACAGAACGGCTAGATTAAAGCAGCGAAACGATGGGGCCAACGAAATAGCAAAACCTGGTTGACGTAAGGCTAACATGTCCGGAGTCCGCAAGGTGAACAAGCCGTAAAATTGCATGAGAGGGGTGGAGAGCAGATGATTGGGCGCAATGGATGAGAGTTAGGATGCCTCTTACGGTAAAAAAAAAAAGGAAAAAGTGAAAAGTGAGAAAGGGTTCAGAGGCTCTAGGTTTTAGTTGGAGCGTTCGGTGGCTTGAGCCCATCAAGCAGCTCTCTCTTGCGATATCCTTCTGCTGCATCGGTTGATAATGAGCCCCGAACACGAGAGGTGAAAGTTTGTCCTGGAATCCAAGTACTGTACTCGAGTACGGTAGCGAATATGATGCACATCTGAGCGCCCATCCTAAATTGGGGGAAAATTTGGTTCATCATCCATGGCACATGTAGTAAGTTAGGTAGCTACCGGCACGAGTATTTCGATCGCTGGGGTCTGAACGTGTGAGCCAAAGGAGCCCGCTACCGTAATCCTATGGTAGTCTGGGAGGACCCCATAGCAAGATTTACAAGCACCGATAATGCCAGGGCTAGGGTTCCCGCTACTTCGAAAAACACCAAGCGACCTTCGAAGGAGGCACTCCCTGAGTCGGCGTTACAAAGAAGGCCTTCGGTAATCGAACCCGAGGGGTTAGAAGGGAGGGGTTTTTCACCCTCTTAGTAATCCAAAATAGCAGGAACTTTTATGGGAATTTTCCACCTTCAACCAGTATCATATGTGTGAGTATTTATTGTTCAGATTCAGGGAAAGAGGAGAACTGGTGCTAGTTTAATTCCTTCCTCTGCTACATTTTGCTTCCTTTTCCTATGATTTTATTTGTTTCTTTGCTTCCAACTCTCTTCAAATGTCGTTGTTTACGTTGTTTACAGTTTTTATTAGAAGGGATTCTATGACACCATAACCCCCGGTTCAAAAAGTGCGTTCCTAGTCCTCGATCATTAAATTTTTTGATCCAACCCCCCCTCTTCGTTGCAACATTGCTAGGAGTGCCAAACAGCTCAACCCAAGTAACAGCTCAACACAAAAACTGCTCTGGGCAGGGATAAAATCCGTGAACACTGGGGTAGTGATTAGCAACGAGCTCGATAATCCCTGGACAATGACACCGAAGCCACAGCAATGTGGCAGGTGACTCGTTGCTACATGGGGGTTTCGCTTTTGGAAAGCTCGCCTTCGTACGTACAGGGTCGGTAGGGTAATGAAGCTAGACCGCAACATGGTTGTTTGCTGCGAATTCACGCAGAACCATGGCAGTGCTTGAACACCATGTTTCCCCCACTCCCCTTCCCCCATGAATCGTGATCGGGTGTTCTTCTAGAATCTATGATGTCACTCCACTTCCTCATCTTAAATATTTGGTCAATTCAACTTCCATTTTCACCAGCTAGGGCGAGTGACAATCGGTGACACCGTAGTTAGCTGTGTGGATGGGCGGGTATTGTACCCCCATGCTCTGCCCAGAGGTGGGGGCAGCTGACCTAGATTCACTAATCAATCCTATTTAATACAGTTTCATTTACCTCGATGCGCAAAGTTGATGAGGGTAGAAGTGCTATTTATGCTATGTCAGAGGTTAGCATTAAACTCAATTTAACTAGTATCACTCCCTTATCTAGTGTAAACCACCATGATCAAGGTCCGGGGAGAGAATGCTCGAAAGCAAGGATGGCATTGAGTAAACACCCCATCTCTCCTGTCTAGCATTTCTCGATAGAATCTTGGAGCCTTACCTCAGGGTTTAGCCAGCCTCTGCAAAGGTCTGGTGTTTGCTCTACCGTTTCATAGTAGTGTTAGGAGGGGCTGGGGGCTCAGCAAACTTTCAAGCCACGGCCAAAATTAGCGAAAGATTCCTCTGGCATTAAATTCATCTCAGCCAATTACAGGGATTCCAGCATCACGCTCGTTAGGTAATAAAGGCTAAGAAAGATCACTTCTCCTCTAGCACCCTTACGGAGAGCCACCTACCCACCCTCTGGAGGGCCCTGCAGATACCCCCCTTGCTCTACGACTCGCCTTCAGACCCCCCATATGCCGTAAAAATTCGTTAAATCGGCCATCACTTACGCAGCCGAACCCACCATACTAAACTACAAGAGGCCAGTGGAGTAGGGCAACATAGTTAGATGTTCCAATAACCATAGAAGTAAGCCTCAAAACTCCCACCTACAGTAGTACTGTGCAGTATAGCACAGCCAATTGAAGTGGGGGCAAAAATAGAAGAGATGGTGAGTACTTACCCTTGCCCCGCTCATTTATAAGTAAACCAAAACAGTTCTGGTTTTGTATGAATTTTGAACTTGGATGTTTGCCGGTATTTTGTAAAGAGAGGCAGTATGCCCCCCCGCCACTAACCCAAGAGGCAACCCGCTCCAGGATCATTCCTCCCTGATATTACCAATAGACTGCAAAATTTCATGGCATGTGGCTGGACCTAGAATAGTTTTTCGCAATTTATCCAGTTTAAGTTATAGTTACTTTATATCTCTTTCCCGAATATATTTTCAGCGAATAGGTGAACGATTAGTTATTATACTGTTTTTTCATTTGCACATATCATTTTATTTCGCCCGCGGTTGCCCGGTGCGAAGGAGATGAGAGACACCATTATGACGGAGAAATTCTTAATTCGGCGCTAGTACTTACAAAAGGCCTGTGTCCGCTGATTTGCACGTATTATGGTATGCTCGAAAAGGAGCACTAGAGTGTAACTTATGGAGATAAAAAAACTTAGTTTAGCGCCTGTTGAGCACGTACTGTACAGTACCGGTAGGAATCTACTGTAGTGAAAGTTAGGAAATGATAAAATATTCCTGCTCTGCGGTCACCACTATATCATAAAAGTCCAAACTGGCCAATACCGTAATAGACATAAGCACAACTAATTCGGGAGAAGTTTGGGTTGAAATTTTATTTTATCTTCAGGTGTTTTATGTTCCATAAAGGTTTATCAACACCACAGTTACTTGTAAAGTATTGGGACTTGTTAAGTATTGGGACAAATCGTTTCGTCCAACACAGGGTTTTACACCAAATTTAACGAAAAATAGACATTTTCAACCTGATAATTCCCAACACTGCTTACACAAAAACACTTCAAATCATTCCAGCAGCTAGAGAACAGCAATCCATTCAAGCCTCTAGAAGTGAGAGCACAAGGGATCAAAGTTGTCTTCATTGATTATGATTGTGTCAACTCATGTGAAGGTGACCTAATTTTTTGTATGGGGCTCCATACAAAAAAGTAGATTGCAACCAATGCCTAATACCTAAATGACCTTTTCTCCACTTCTTAATAATAATATTTAAGAATTCTGTAATATTCCTCATGTTATCTACAGGTTTACTAATAGGCAACATTTTCACAAACTCTCGTAGGCTTTGTGCTATAAGAGAGGGTGAAGATGGATACTTTTGGTGTAATTGTTTACAGGTATCAGGGTTACCCGGCCTTAGCGCTTGGGCAAGGTACCCGTTGCTACTCGCGAATTTTTTTCTGCACCCTGAGTACAAATGACCCGCCGTAGTAGTGCCTGGCATATGCAGGGCACGAGGCGCTTCAGGTGCCAACAACGCTAGCTATCCCTTGGGCGGTGTGAAACAGTAAAATTCGGTTCCAGCAGACTATTCCCAGTCTAGAAGCCACTATCCTTCATATGGAAAGGATATTCCTTAGGGTGACAACGTCACCTCTCATCGCCATCGGCCTGAGGGAAAATAGAATTCCATGATACCACAAATCTATCCAAATGCCAGAAATTAGAAAACGTCGAAATCCGCTTGCTCCTCTCGCAATTAATTCTTCTCCAATATCACATTCCGGGAAGGTTAACAAATTAAACAACCGAAGCACAGCCATATTCCGCCAGCCATATGTACCA
>Ga0307507_10011002_pt1 | contig 11520 bp, 2 predicted proteins | sample 7_EM_MG_FD_207223 | JGI IMG/M metagenome (GOLD analysis project Ga0307507, IMG submission 207223) | Populus trichocarpa ectomycorrhiza microbial communities from riparian zone in the Pacific Northwest, United States - 7_EM | ecosystem: Host-associated > Plants > Roots > Unclassified | place...
ACCACCACCCTAAAACCAGACGACCGTTACCAGAACCAGACGACGATCGTTCGAATAACCAGCCAGCGAATACTACAAACGATTCAATTAATTAATTGATCGAATTGAACCAGAGCTTTAATATCGGTCCGTCACCAAATTAAATTAAGGCCTCCTAGGGAAGCACCCTATATGACTACCGTTTAAATATATAGCCAGCGAACGGCTATAGAGAACGATTTGAATAAATCAGAGCCTTTAATTGGGCTAACCCCTCCCCCAAATTGAATCAGATACTAATATAGGTAGGTAGGTAGGCAGGTAGGTAGGGCAGGTAAGTAGGTAGATAGGTAGGTAGGTAGGCAAATAGGTAGGCAGGCAGGTAGGTAAGTTAATAGGTAGATAGGTAGAAGAGAACCATTACCATATTATATTAAATTATCTAAAATAATATAATTTATTTTGCTAGCCTTATAAATAGATTTAAAGTAGCTTTTATTTATTTAAAATATACTATTAGTATAAAAGAGGTAGATGGCTCTAAATATAATTATAATTACTAAATGCGTAGGCTGCGCGCAGGCTACGCGTAGTTTGTGTGTTAAATGAACTCGACATAGGCTGGTTTGTTAAGTTGGTTAATGCCCCCAATAGCCCGCCAACGACGCCAACTTCTAGCAGCTGAGGTCATTTACAAGGGACAATATTTTCCCAATGTCATATTATACTAAGCTCTCCCTACATTGCCTGGGAAGGCCTTAATAATATCCCACCTAAAAATAAAATAAAAAGAAGACCTTTGTCTATAACAACGCGTTGACGCGTTATACTTAGATACTAAATAACTCACACTACCACGCCCGGGAAGGCCCTAATAATATCCCACTTTTATAGGCTAGACCGTACTTAACCTACACCCCTAAAAAGAACCCTTGGAATTAAAAACAAATTATATAATTCTAATAAACCTTAGAAAGCTGATAATGGTACCTAAAGCGAGCTTATTTAAAAGACCTGCCTTTACCCAAGAGGAATATGAGATTCAGCTAGGATTAGAAATTAAAGATAATGATAACGTTATAGAGGTACACGAGCAGATTTGTGCCCTTACAGCTAATTAGAAGGTTAATTGTCTTTAAGCCTAAAGTATATAAGAGACTCTAAAGGAGATCCTAGAAAGCCTTACTGACTTATAAAATAGCCCAGCCTCCCCTTTACAAAGCCTTAGTTAACCCATTTGCTTAACTAAATATAATATACTAAAGAGTACGGACATAATAATAAAGCAATTAAAGTCCGTTAAGCTCCCTAAACCCCTACTATTATTAGACGGCATAGACCTAGCCTTTAAGAACTAGAGAATCCAGGTATAAGGAAAACTCTATATTAATTAAGACTACTTTACTTCTAAGGAAGCCAAGATGCTTTATATCTTTAGATAAACCATAGGAGATATATAGCGGCACCTTTAAGCTAAATTTGAAGATAAATCCCCTGTCCGATTTATATCTATTAATAAGATGCTATAGTACCTAGCTGCTATTTATATAAATCCAAATAAAGTATGGGATGCTAGATATAAGTATAACCGCCTAATAATAAAACCATCCCACTCCTTTGCTAAGTTCTAGACTTAATTCTTATACCTAGCAGAGGAAGGCTAGGTTCCCCTTAAGAACTACCGTTTGGACCTATATAATAAGCTAACGGTCCAACTATAAGAGAAGATTATAGTAGCCTTAAACAACCTACTAACCTACGAAAGACTTATAGCCCGATGTTTGTTGCTAGATTTAGAACTAAAATGAATTAATATATATTCTAATTAACTAAAGCGTCCCTATAGTAACTGGAACCCATCCGTTATACTAATGGGAGCTAGTGTTAGAAGATAAACCATAACCACCCTTGTACTAAAAGTAGTTATAACTGCCTACCTATAAGCCTTACCTAACTTACCACGTACTATACCTTTAGCCAATGCTTATTACAATACCCCAATTAACCCTACTATAGTTATATGCTTTAACTGCGGAAAGGATGGTTACTTTACTATATCCTGCCTAGAGCTAAAGGATATAGGTAATATTAAGGAGATAAAGGAAGAAGAAATATCTAATAAGTTAGAAAAAGAAGAACCCTAGGGAAAAACTCCCCCCTAGGGTATCCTATTAATCTTAAAGAGATTAATCTAAGTTAGCTAATAGGTGGAAAACACTTTATAGTTCTATATATAGTATCTTAAAATGGATATAGAGTTAAGATAACTACCCTTATTAACACTGGAGTAAATAGCTTTGCCTTTATAAATACTGCTTATATAAGTAATGTTGCTAAGTTCTTAAATATAAACACTACCTAACTAGAGAAGTGTGAGGGGACTTTGTAGACAGGGGGCTATAAGGACAAGATTGGAACAGGATAGATTGGTGAGAGAGACGAATCCTTGAGGAGGTGAGGCCTTAGGGATTGTGGAGACTATATACTACGGGCACGTGCCTCCGGCACGTGACCGGCGACCATCCGAGGGGCGTCCGGAGGTTGTCCTGAGGGCAACCCGAGGTGTCCGCAATAATATCCCTTACAAGAAGCCTATTTAAGTAAAAGGCTATAATGGCCAAGCTGGTAAGCCGGTTACCCATATCTTAAAACTATATATTACTATTAATGGACGGCGCCAGTTTGGTATCCCCTTCTATATCCTAGACTTAGGTTTATATAACATAATCCTTAGCCAAAAATAGATGTCCTACTTTAATATTTGGCTAAACGTTTAATAAAGATAGTTTATCTAACTGGAGAATAGACTGAAGTTACCCTCCTTTATTAAAGAAATCCGCACTAACTATAAAACATTAGCCATAAAAGCTGATCCTATCTACTAGTAGGATGTCAGGAACCGTGACCTAGCCTTTGCCTAAAAAGATACCCGCCGCGAGGCCGGTAAGAACTTTATACCAATAAGGATACTCCCCTAAAGAACTGTAGCTAAGGACTCTACTTATGGAAGTAGAACGGACAGTAATATAGACAACTTCTAAATTGCGAAGATCCGGCTAATAAGGAAGAGGACGTACTAATAGGACGTAAAGGATAATCTTTAGAAGATGTAACAGGAGCTAAAAGGAGTAAATATAACGCTGATACGCTAAAAATCCCCAAGGCCACGGACACCCCTACTATCGCACAACCCCCCTATAGTAGACATCGCGGCAATTAGCGCTATAGGTTTTCACTTTAATATATATTGGAAGAATAACAAGGTCTTTATAACTAGCTTATACGAAATTAACTAGATTATTAATAAGAAGGAAGAAGAGCTAGTAGAGGAAACTAACAAGGAGCTAGTTAAGCACCTCCTCCCTATATACCTCTTAGACTATAGAGACGCGTTCTTAAAAGCAGCCTTAGATATACTGCCCCCCTACTAAACCTATAATTATAAGATTTAACTAGAGGCCGATAACTCTCTAGGCTATAGCCCCCTTTACTAGTAAACTATAGAGGAACTAAAAGCAACTAAGTAGTACTTAATTAATAACCTCTATAAGGGGTTTATTAAACTAAGTTAGGCCCCTTTTACTTCCCTTATCCTATTTATAAAGAAATCTAATAAAGGCCTTTATTTCTGTATTAACTATTAGAAACTAAACGCTATTACTTAAAAAGATTACTACCCTCTCCCCCTAATTAATAAGACCTTTACGCATTTAAGCTAAGCCAAAATCTTTATAAAGCTTAATATCCGCTAAGCTTTCTACTAAATTAGGATAGACCCTGCTTTAAAGGATCTAACAACATTCTATACCCGCTATAGTTATTATAAATATAAAGTCCTTCCTTTTAGACTAATAAATAGGCCAGCTATATACTAACGGTATATAAATAATGTTCTTTTTAACTACCTTAATGAATTCTGCATAGTATACCTAGACGATATTCTTATATACTTAGACAATAAACTTAAATACCAAGTCCACGTTAAAAAGGTCCTAGGGAGACTGCGGAATATAGGCCTATAAGTTAATATTAAGAAATGCGAATTCGGTGTAACGGGACTAGCCTAGTTATAGTAGGAATGTCTCGGTAAAACACTTGATAGATAGAACTTAAAGCTTTAACCAAATTCTGCCGAATTCTACTAGCTTGATTGACTTCTGCCAAGTTCTGCCAGATCAATCGAATACTACCGAAGTCCGTCCGCGTGCATATATGCGCACGCATCGACCAAGACCCCTAAACTGTTTAATTGCAAGATTCTCTTGTTATTCCTTTCTCTTCTTTACGCAACGTCTTGTTCCTAGTAAGAGCTATATACCCTTAGATTTAGATAGAATTTATATTATTCCTTTAAATCTTTCCCGAAGCCTCTTCGCGCCCTTATATTACGTTGCGTTAAAAATAACTATTATTAAAAAATGGCAAACGACCTTAAATCCCACGCATTAACTACGAGCATTATAACCCTAGTTAGGGAACAGTTAACTATAATACAAGAAGCCTTTATAGATGCTTTAGCTTAGTAGCGGCTGCACTAGAAGCCCAGCATCAGCGATTAATAGAAACACTCCACAAAGAACTCCGCAACGTTAATATACTTATAATAGAGACCCCGATAGTAACACCTATAAACGAAATTAAGATAACTATATGCGAACCTGGCCCGTTAAATACAAACCCTAAACTAGTAATGGTAGCTTAACCTATACCTATAATAAACCCAGTACCTACTATAAAATCAGAAAAGCTTCCTAACCCTCTAATATTTAATGGAAATTAAAATAACCTGCGTCCCTTTATAACTAAGCTCCGCCTTAAACTTTTAATAAACTATAACTAATACCCTACTAAAGCTAGCAAGATTAGCTATGGGATGTCTTAATTAAGCAAAAACGCTGCATAAACTATAGACCTATTCTTCTATAATAGTACCTTTATTAATTTCAAAATCTTCGTCTCTTTATTAGAACAAACATATAATAATACTAGCTATAAATACACTACTGTTACTAAACTTAAAAACCTATAATAATGGAATTAAGACTTTACCAGCTTTTTTTTTGAATTTTTAGGCCTTATTAGCGAACTGGATTAAAATAAAGCCGCTAAAGTTACTACTCTTTAATGAGCTATTTCGGATGAAATTAGAGTATAGTTAGTAGGTAGGAAACTACTAAAGGACCTACCTAAATTTGCTATAATGTGTTAACGAATTAATAAGGACCTTTAATATAATAAATAAACTCGTTCTCTAAAGCCAACCACGCCTTATGTTTAAGACTTTATAAAACTAATATATACCCTAAAGCGCGACCTTTTTCCAAAACCTATACACGACCCTATGGACCTTAACGCTACTTGATCCTATATACCCTTAGGAACCAATAAATGAAGGACTTAAGCCACAAATAGAGAATGCTTTGGATGTGGCAGAAAAGGATATATCTAAAGAAATTGCCGAACTTACCCTTTTAAAAAAGTCCGCTGTAGTTCCTCCTGGTCTTTAAATTATACCTACTCCTTAAATTGCACTTATTCTTTAAGCCGTACTTACTTCTTAACTTATACTTATTCTATGAATTATACCTAGTTGTTATAAAGTATCTTACGCTTAGCTAACTTAGAAAATGAATTATCTTAGGGCCAAGTCACGCCTTAGGATAAGAAGTGGAAGAGTATAAGTATCTAGGCTCTTCTAGCGCTAATATATAACACGACTCCCTTAATATACTTGGCGAAATTTAAACACTTAGAAAATAGAAGGAGGTATAAATCCTTATAGACAGTGGAGCTACTAGCATGGGCTTTATTAATATAAACTATATAAAAACCTAACGCCTAAATTTAAAGAAACTTAATAAGCCCTAAGGCCTATAAGGCTTTGACGGTAAACCCTTAATATATAGCGAATTAACACACTACGCTTTTGTGAAAATGTGGATAGGCGAATACCTCGAATATATTTCCCTATTTGTAACACCCCTAAAGCAATATAAGATAATACTTAGACATAGATAGCTAAAACGGCACAACCCTTTAATTAGCTAGGTTAAAGAAACACTAAAATTCCGCACGACCTATTGCTAAAGTTATTATTTAAAACACCACCTGCCCTATAAACATATATAAGACTATTTAAATTCGACATAATATAAATTGCCCTTACTACAAACCTTGAACTAATATAACAAAACTATAACTACTAATCGTAGTAAAGAATATAAAGATGATATATCAAAACCCCTTAAAATTCGTATAATACAAGCCGCACCTTTTATTTTGTTAGCAAGAAAACAAGACCATGAAATCTTCGCTATAACAATAGAAGACATTAAGAAGGCGCTAGAACTAAAGCAGTATATTAACCCTTAACCTCTTATACCTAAGGAGTACTACAATCTAATTAATGAGTTTAAAAAACAATTCGTAAACTAGCTGCCCCTATATTAAAATGAACATGATTTTAAGATAGAACTTAAACCTAGTATAACACCAAAGTTCGGTCCGCTATACAGTATATTACAAGAAGAACTGCTTATAATGTAATAATACCTTAACAAGCATCTAGAAAAAGGATTTATTCGCCCTAGTTAATCTCTATTCGCCTTACCCATATTATTTATTAAAAAGCCAAGAGGAGGCTTAAGATTCTATGTTGATTACCAAGCCCTAAATGTAATTACGATTTAAAACTAATATCCAATCCCCTTAATCTAAGAGACGCTTGACCGCCTGGCAAAGGCACGATATTTTATAAAGCTTAATATAGTCGCTACCTTTAATCAAATTCGTATTTAAGAAGGAGATGAGAAGTATATAGCCTTTTATATATAATAGGGACTCTTTGAATACCTAGTGATGCCGTTTAGTATAAAGAACGGTCCCAGTATGTTTTAGTAATACGTTAACGATACGCTCCATAAATTCCTTAATATATTTGTTACTATATATATTAATAATATCCTAATCTACTTGTCTTTGCTTTCTAAGTATTGAAAACACATCTAAATAGTCCTTAAATGTTTGCGAGATGCGGGTTTATAATATAATATTAAGAAATGCAAGTTCTATACGTCTAAAGCCACGTACCTAGGCCTAATTATATCCTGTAATGGAATTAAAATGGACCCTAAAAAGGTCGCTGCGATTATAAACTAGGGAAGCCCTAGTAATATATAAAACATTTAAGGATTTCTAGGATTTACAAATTTCTACTACTAATTTATTAACTAGTTCTTAAAAATTACTTAACTATTAGTAAACCTAATAAGAAAGAACATAAAATTTAAATAAACTGCTAGATATAAACAAGCTTTTAATAACTTAAAATAATGCTTTATAACCACTTTAATTCTTGCCCACTTTAACCCTAACCTTAAATATATTGTTAAAACAGACTCGTCTGATTATGCCCTAGGGGGAGTGTTATCGCAATATAATAAGGACGGTAAGCTATATCTAGTAGCCTTTCTCTCTTAAAAGCTCGCCCCTGCTGAATTGAACTATAAGATATACGATAAGGAACTACTTGTAATTATTAGATGCTTTAAACAATAGCATCTAGAACTTAAAGGATTATTATTTCTAATACGTGTATTAACGGACTATAAAAACCTGTAGTACTTTATGACTATAAAGCAGTTAACGCAGCGCTAAATTTATTGGGCTAAATACCTCTTATAATTTAACTTTAAGATTATATACTAACTAGGCAAACTTAATTAGAAGCCTAATGCATTGATATAATGATTATAAGATTTACCTATAAATACCTTAGATAAATGGATTATAAATTAATTACGGATCTTATTACCCCCTAAATGCTTTAAGAAACTACGTCCTATATTCCTAGATATAGAACTTAATAGAAACAAATTAAAAATTAATAAATAGAAAATAAAAATTAATAAGCTAATAGAATATAAATACAAGAACAACGTATAGATAGTAGATATAATAAAAGCAATTTAAACAGGAAAACGATAGCATAAAGATATTACACTCGCTGAATGCGAAATTTGTAACAATCGACTATACTATTAATAGAAGATGGTAGTTCCGAATTCCAAACCCTTATGATTTAAGATACTTAAATTCATATATAATTCCCCTATAGTAGGACATCCTGGCCGTGTGAAGACTTATGAGATTATTTAACAAGTATACTACTAGCCTATAATGTATAACTATATACGAAAATACGTTCGAGCCTATAGAACATGCGTGTGTGGGAAGACCTCTTATATAAAGAAGTAAGGAGTACTTTAACTGTTGCCAATTCTAATATAAAGATAGCAAGATATTTTGATTAACTTCGTAGTTAACTTACCTAACAGTAACGGGTTTATGAATATTATAGTAGTTATTAACCATCTTATAAAAATGCGATATATGATTCCTATAGACTTAATTAATATAATATCAGTAGCTAAATGTTTTATTAAGCACGTCTTTAAGCTACACAGACTTCCTAATTTAATAATATCTGACTATAAAAGCCAGTTTATTTTAGACTTCTGGTAAGCTTTATATAAACGATTAAGTATTCGAATATAACTCTTAACTACATTCTATCTGGAGACAGATGGTTAAACTAAAATTGCGAACGCGATTATAGAATAATACCTATAAATATACTGCTCCTACCTATAAGATAACTGGGAAAAATGGCTACCTTTAGCTAAGTTTACTGCGAACAATATAATAAATGTATTAACAGGCATAACGCCGTTCTATGCGACCTATAGATAAGACCCCTAACTTGGATTTAAACCATAACCCAAAATTAACATAATAGGACCCACAATTAAACAGATTTAGTTAATTAACGCGTATAACTTTGCTAATTAAATAAAGCAGTTAACGGAACTATTATAAAGTGAATTAACGTACGCTTAAACGGTATAGGAATAGCATGTAAATAAAGGACAAGCCCCCATATAGGACTTTAAGGAAGGTAATATAGTTTACCTAAATATACAAAACCTAAAGACTTAACGGCCCTTAAAGAAACTTAATTAGAAGTTTACAGGCCTATACCAAATTAAGAAGAAATTAAGCCTATATGCTTATAAGCTTAAACTGCTGACTGAGATGAAAATATATCTAATATTTTACGTAAGCTTGCTGTAACCCTTAAAAGACGAACCTATAACTTATAAAGTGCCGCCGCCACCTCCTATAATTGTTGATAATGGTAATGGTTCTTACTTTATTAACTTAATTAACGATATGCGATGGAAAAAATGATTTAAATAATTTAAACTTCTTATTAAGTAGGAAGGATATAAAACATAAACCTAGGAGCTCTATAAGTAAGTTAAGACCAATGCGCCTTCCCTAGTAAAAGAATTCTATAAGGACTATCCTTTATAGCCTACTCTAGCTAGATGGATATAATATAAAGGCAAACAACTACCACCTAATATAAATACATAAAACACAATAGCAGGAAACTTAAAATTAAAAAGAGCTTAAAGAATACCACGACGCTTATAACACGGTTATATAACGTGTAAGATATTAAGGAACTTTAACTAGCGGTTAAAGTTATCTAATTGGTTAGATTTGCCTTGCTAAGACCTACTATAAAGATATTAGTTTGGCTTACCGCCTTTACTAAACCAATAGCAATTTTCTATCCTAGGGATGGAAAATCCTAATTAGTCTGTTTAACAATTAGAACTGGCAAAACTCTACACTACCACCTAATGTAAAATATAATATAATAAAATTATATTATTTTAGACTTTTAGCCAAAGGGGGGGTACTATAACGGGACTAGCCTAGTTATAGTAGGAATGTCTTAGTAAAACACTTAATAGATAGAACTTAAAGCTTTAACTAAATTCTACTGAATTCTGCTAGCTTAATTAACTTTTGCTAAGTTCTACTAGATTAATTGAATACTACCAAAGTCCGTCTATATATATACGTGCGCACGCATTAACCAAGACCCCTAAACTGTTTAATTGCAAGATTCTCTTATTATTCCTTTCTCTTCTTTACGCAACGTCTTGTTCCTAGCAAGAGCTATATACCCTCAGATTTAGATAGAATTTATATTATTCCTTTGAATCTTTCCCAAAGCCTCTTCGCGCCCTTATATTCGGAGTAAAACGAATAAAGTACCTTAGGTTTATTGTTAGTATAGAAGGAATTAAAGTTAACCCTAAGAAGGTTAAGGTGATATATAACTAGAAACCCCTATATACTATAAAAGGTATCTAGTCCTTTCTAGGCTTCTATAACTTCTACTACTAGTTTATCTATAATTATAGGGTTATGGCTAAGCCTCTTATATAACTAACTAAGAACAATATACCTTTTATTTTTAATAATAATTATATAAAAGCTTTTAAGGAGTTAAAAAACTAACTTACCTCCTCCCTAATTCTCTGTTACTATAACCTAGACCTTAAATCTATACTAGAAATAGACGCCTCTAATAGAGTAGTAGCGGGGGTTCTCTTACAGTTACACCTAAATGGCGAGTAGTACCCTATTACATTTTTTTTTAAAGATAATAGCCCTAGCTAAGTATAACTATAAGGTATATAATAAGGAAATACTAGCTATTATATAATTATTGTCTTAGTGGCGTGTAGAGCTTAAAAGCACAGACTCTTAGATTAAAGTCTATACTAATTATAAAGCCCTTAAGTATTTTATAATAATAAAGCAGCTTACCGGTTAATAGGCTAGGTGGGCTAAAATACTCTCCTAATTCTTCTTTATAATTATATACTACCCTAGTAGGTAAAATTCTAAAGCTAATACCCTTACCTAGAGAGAACATCGGGAAAATATTCGCAGGATAAGATTTAAGTAGACTTTAATTTTCGCGTTTCGCGTAATTAACATACAATTTAACTAACTTAACACGCAATTAACCAACTTAACACGCAATTAACTAACTTAATACGTAATTTAACTAACTTAATATGCAATTAACTAACTTAACACACAATTTAACTAACTTAACATGTAATTAACTAACTTAACACGCAATTTAACTAACTTAACATGCAATTAACTAACTTAACACGCAATTTAACTAACTTAACATGCAATTAACTAACTTAATACGCAATTTAACTAACTTAATATGCAATTAACTAACTTAACAACTTTAAAAGCTAACTATATATTTCTTAACACGTAATTAACCTACTTAGCAACTTTAAAAGCTAACTATATATTCCTTAACACGCAGTTAACCTACTTAGCAATTTTAAAAGGTAACTATATATTTCTTGACATGCAATTAAGGTAAAGTTATATGCTATATATTTAACTATTATATATTATCTAATATAATCTTATACAATCTTATATAGTTTTATTACTTAGAGGCTCTGCACAAGGCTCTGCACAAGGCTCTGCACAAGGCTCTGCACAAGGCTCTGCACGAGGCTCTACACGAAGCTCTACACGAAGCTCTACACAAAGCTCTACACGAAGCTCTACACGAAGCTCTACACGAAGCTCTGCGTACAGAGGCTCTGCACGAAGCTCTGCGCATAGAGGCTCTGCACGACG
>Ga0307507_10011003_pt1 | contig 11520 bp, 15 predicted proteins | sample 7_EM_MG_FD_207223 | JGI IMG/M metagenome (GOLD analysis project Ga0307507, IMG submission 207223) | Populus trichocarpa ectomycorrhiza microbial communities from riparian zone in the Pacific Northwest, United States - 7_EM | ecosystem: Host-associated > Plants > Roots > Unclassified | place...
AACCTCGTGAATGACCACATCGGGGAAAGCAGTGACTATCTGCTGTTCTGGCGGAAGGTCGGCTCTCCTCTTGTATCCGAAATCCCCGATCGCTCTAGACAATGCAAGGTTGCCATTAACTCGCCCATAGTCGACAGACCCACCAGCGGCACATATTCTGGCCTTCTCTCCTAAGATTTTAGAAATTTTTGGAAAATCAGTCATCTGTCTCAAAAATGTTTGCAAGAAATAGCCAAACCAACCCTCATTCTCTGGCTTATGATCAAAAGACAAGGGCTTCGCTCTGCCTTTTACGCTTAAAACCGTCCGGGAATCACCTGCATTCGCCTTTTCTACCATTAGCATTCATAAGGTGTAGTTCTTAAGCCATACTTACAACATAAATTTTGGTGTCGGTAATAAGAGCAGTAGAAGCTGTACACCCGGAAACGTCCCCCCAAAATTGGCGATCTAATCAATCAAATGGCGACCGTCAGTTAGGTTCCAACCCCAACGAGCCAACAAAAGGCCGGCCGGCAGAAAAGCACAACTGATGAATCACCTTGTAACATAGCTCTATCGGTAGATAAGAACCCATCCTTTAACGCCTGTTCGTAATTGGAGTCCTTGAACGCAGGTTGTTCTGTCAATATCTTGTGAACATTTTCTCCGCTGAAATTTGCAACCCTATCTCCAGTGTGACCGTCGTATACGCCAAAGAAACTTATTCTGCCCTCGGAGCCAGCCTTGGTCGGGTCATCTGGGTTTTGGAGGTCAAGAACTGCTGCATGAGCATCCTCCATAGTGACGCGCCATCCTTGCATAGACGATATGCCATAGGCCAAACGGTTGTCTTCACCACTCTCTGATATCTATCCGATTTGACAAGAACACAAACTTTGCGTCAGAAACTAAGGCTTTCTTTCATCCTTTCATCATCATGAACCACAATTGCTAGAAGCATCCCCATTCCATGCAACACGTACCTTATCCACCATAGGTGCTGAAAGGAGCACACCCATGATAACGTTCTGTTAGGTCTGACGTGGGAAAAGTAGTCTACATCGAAAGATATTAGTAAATAAGCAAATTGTGGGAGCTGCGAAAGGATTAAGCTTCAATAGACCGGGATGTAGGTTTTATCGGAGAAGCGAAATCACGGAACCAAGCAGGAGATTATGCCAAGCGGAAAAAACAAGAAGAGAAAAAAGGAAGGGGAAATATAATGCCAGGAAATGGGGGGAATGGGAGTACAAACAGTGTTGAGTATTTCTAAACTGAGTGGCGCACCTGTGTTGATATTGGTGATTGGAAGGGTTGAAAAGGTGGGTTGAGAAGGAAGTGGGGAGGATGGATGGTGGGGGAGGGAAGAGAGAAGAAAGGGCTTTAAGTACTCGTGGCAAGTTTGTGACTGGGCATCAGAATCCCCGCACTGGCGCTTGCTCTCCCCTGTGCCCGACAGTCCAAAGTGAGTTTGCAGTTCAACATCACTTGTGACTCAGCGAAGATGTTGGGACAGAGTTACCCTGCTCCTGTCCGAGTACCGGTACAAGTGCACTCAGATACGAAGGTTAGTCCGCGAACAGCAGGGCGACGGAGCTAACAGGATATTGGGAATACTGTAGGCGCTAATATCAGTATGTTGAAAATTCGCAAAATCCCACGAGGGATTTCTGCTTTACGATACTATTGATTGAACATCTATTCGAGGGTTTCTGTTCGATATTTGCCACTTTAGTTCATGCCGAGAATAAACCCTGGCGTTCGCGGAATAATCCTGACACCCGAGCACAATCGATCGAACTGTCCACCGGCCGTGGCGCTCCGATCGCAAATTAGAAACCGTGTTCACGATAGTTGACAAGTATTTAAATTCTAACATTGCTTTCGGGCTCCTATTGCCCCTGGGCGCATAAAGTTAATTTTAGGCGGTTCTCCGGGCCTTTGATACCGGGGAGTTATCGTATCGTACAGTGGTCCTCGAGGCTTTCTTCTGCGGGTGTTCGCTTGGCTTTTCGCCTCGGGATCTTTGTTTTGGGTTTCCCTCCGGGCCCTCTTTTCCCACCTGCGGTTTCCGCACCCGGGCGTTTTTCTGTAGGTGGTTCTCCTGGCCTCTACCTACCGGAGACATTTGCGTTCGGTGGTCATCCGGGCCTATAGCTACTGGATCCCTTCGTTCGTACTCCGAATTCCACTGAAAACTTAGTGTGCTGTGGCGCAGAGAGCAGCACATGATTAACCATTCTCGCAACACACTAAGAAATACACCATTACATAAAGGAAGGACTGAATGTAAAGTAAATAGGCCATGATCGAGAGAGAGTATTGCGGTCCTTATTCTTTCTGCGCCGCCAGCAGCGTCCTATATATACACAAAACCTCTGTACAGAAAAATCGTTCTTCCTAGTTCTTCTCCCATCACAGTTTCTTTCCTTTCCATCCACACTCACAGGCATCCGACACACTACATCTCCTAATCCCTTGACGGTTTCAACTACTAACAGAGTTTTCCCATACTGAACATTCCTGATACCTTTTCCTGTTTCGCTATCATCATAGTGCGACAACAGTTCGTTCCATCTTCTAGCTAACCTTAGTTCTAAACCTTTAGCACTTCCTAGTGCGTTTCCTGAGTCTACACAAAACATCTCCTCTGCAGCTAGCCTTTCGTCCTAACAACCATCGTCTCAACTCCAATGCTCCGCAACCCTTTCCAAACCCTAACTCTCCCCGTCCGAACAGCCAGTGTCGTAGTAGTGTTGAAGATATGGAACCTTCGCGAATATTTTAACAGAATGAATAAACCAAACCCAAATGAAATATGTAATTAAATGCCATTGAAATGTGCAGCACTAACTCATTTTCGTAATGGTGATAGGAAATGCTTTGCTCACTGCAATTGGTACCACTCAGTATGGCTACGATGCAAACAAGAAATTCAGCGTATATTTTCTCCCGACGACCCAAATAGGTTGATTCTACACTTTCCAATCTAGTCAACTCCTAATTGACACCCCTTCCAAAACTCATAGTAATCATTCTCGGTACCATTCTTCCTATAGCTAACACCTTATTTAGCCAAGTTAAGAGCAAAACTAGCTTCTTTCCCTGAATACGAACGAATGAATATACGGTATTTAGCAGTCGATTATTATGCTTTCGGTATGTCTTCGCCATCCTCCCCCCTTTGGCAGTAATAGATCGTAGTCTGGTGCCTGTCACTAGAATAACTTACAACAATGCAAGTGGGAACTATTCCTCCCTGCTTATAGACCAAGCGGACGACTATTTAAACGCCAGACACTTTATCTCAGATAATAACATCTGTGCTATTGTGTCCTATATGGGACTTGCTACCTTCAACTTGGTGGTGGCTGCCTGACTTCGCATGCTAATTGCCAGGCCATGCCTTGGCAGTCACATTAACAGGACCTTGATCCTATGATTATGTGTTCGCTAGCAGTGTTCGCAACGGGGCAGTCCGTCCGTCCTGAGGGTAGGACGAGGACGGACGACGATTCGTAGTCGGTCCGGTCCTGGGGGGAATTTTGCCCGGGGATAATGGCTGGAGGACGGGGAACCTGGCGGGCCCCACAAGAAAGGTTTCAGAATGCCTTAGAGTGTATGGCTAGATAGATCCCCGCAGACCCCCACAGACCCCCACAGACCCCTGTAGGTCCCGACAGATCCCTGTAGGTCCCGACAGATCCCCACCGTTCCGCACTATTCATAACAGAGAATCTGTAGTCCGCCACGATCACCCATCATCTTTAGATCAGGATTGCACCATTCTGTCTGATAAAGACGATATTTTCCATTCCCTCAGATACATTCCATAATTAAAGAAATTAAAGAACCCTAAAACCACCAATCGTGCTTTCACGAACCAGCACAACTTCTATACCAGGCCTTGATAAAACCCAAAGAAAGCACAAACAAAAATAAGACCTACAAATTCACTTAGGCCCATAACCGCATACTGACCGCTTTGCTTATTCACCTGGCAGTATTACCCTATACCTTATCCTCCATTTCAATACGTGATTCCATCCACTCTTCATATGTGTGAATTCTCGCTATCATTCTATGTTAATAAATATTACCAGAAGTTCAAATGAAAAGGCTCACAAATAAGAATCTAAATTGCCACTTACCATACTTCGGAAAATAGAAGAACTATGTTCAACAACTTGCCTGTTTATTGTGTTGTGGTGAGAGAACAATACACCAATGTACTTGTATGCAGTTCTAATGCTTTTAAAGTATTTCCCAATGAAGTGATACTGCTGCTACCACGACTGGAGAAGGAAAGGCTAGAGTGTTCCCATGATTTTAAACACTCAGAGGCTTCAATTACTTCGTCAGCTAAGCAGTTCCTCTAATTGGTAATGAGGAGTTTGTTGCTATATAGAGAGCAATATCAGGTATAGGTTGGGGAGGATCAGTAGAATAAAGGATAAGAGAACTACAAACTTACCTGCTGAAGAGACGTTCCGGGTCAGCGGACATGGCGGGAATGCTAAATATTTCCAAGGCCATTTTGGCAACATTGTTGCTCCAGATATCATTACTATGCTCTTGCCAGGAGGATAAAGGACCTGCAGGCAGCTCATCCTCCGTATCTCTTATAAGATAGCGATCTAAGTCATCATTGTTATCCGCAGCCAAGCGTGCACATTTGTGTCTTTTCCAGTGAGGGATATCGCGGAAGTCTGAAGATTTGCCCGAGGGTTCTGATGCCGTACGAGCTCCCTGTACATATTCTCTGACACCGAGTTGTGTTTCCTGGGCAGTCAAAGGCTCTAGCTGGGATTCGGACTGCCATAATCATTGAACCTCCACTTTTGCATCTATGATCCAGTCCGGGCGGTCAATCCACTCTTTTTCAAAATATTTTCACTTCATTTCTGGATGTAATGTAAATTACAGGGATTCGGCTCCTTACCCGAATTCCGCTCACTGCCAAGATCGCCCAAGCCACTACCCCGCACAAATGTAAATCCTCTGTATATTAGCCATCCGAGCAAATAATTGAACACAATAAACTCGTCATGCCTCCCACTACGAACCAAAAGAGAGAGAAGAAAGAAAAAACCATTCAAGATGCCATTGCCTATTACCATGCTAGCCCAAAACATACCATACGGGCCACGGGGGAGAAATTTGGGATTGCATATTCAACTTTACGGGGGAGACTTGGCGGGGCAGAGGATTATGTGAGGGGCCACTGGAGGTTGGAGGCCTTGACGGAGTATGAGGAGAAGGCAATAGTTCAGTGCTGCGCAAAGGTTGATGAGGGGGGCATCCGCCTACTTTGAGCGTTGGGTAAGGAATGGCACAAGCGATGGTACAGCGCCGGGTAAAAGAAAGAGTTCTTGGAAAACACTGGCTCTCCCGATTTCTTACTAGAAATAAGGAACTGGCTTCGAAGCTAAGTACCCAGTTAGATCGCCAGCGTGTATTGGCTAGTAACCCAGTCGTATTACGTGAGTTTTTTCAAAAAGTTATCACCTCTTTTCACTCGCTCTCATTGAGGCCCCTAGTCAGCGAACTACACTGCTAATAGTTAATATAGTTACAAAATTTAATTAAATTCTATCAAATCACAATAGATAATTACTACAATATGGATGAGAAAGAATTTCTCATGGGGGTCCCTCTCCGTTGTAAAGTTATTTGTTTACGAAGTCGTCGCTCGCCACCATTGAAAATGCATGGTTCCTGGGATTGTGTAACTGCTATTGAAACCATCTCTGGAAACAGAGAGGTTTTAACTCCCTTTATTATTAATAAACGTGTAGCGCACTATTCTGGCTGGTATTCTGGATTGAAGAAAGGGGATCGGGCTCTTTTTGGTGTTTCTGAAAAGGGGTGGAGTAACAAGAAGCTGGCTATGCGATGGCTCCACGAGGTTTTTGATATGGAGACAAAAGCTAGGTATATATTAAATGTTAAAATATAAAATGAAGGTATCTAAATAGTATACAGAGCTGGAGGGGGCTATCGGTTACTGATTCTAGATGGCCATACCTCCCATTTCAATTGGGAGTTCTTCGACTATTGTTTAGGAAACAAAATTATCCCGCTTTGCCCTCGGGCTCATTCCACCCACCTCCTCCAACCCTTAGATGTGGGTATTTTTGGACTATTGCAACGCTATTACAGCAATGATCTTTATAATTGGATGCCCAAAGGCATTCAAGGAAACTTTACTAAGGGTGACTTTCTTCCGTAAGTCGTAACCCCAGGCAGCTAGTACGTTCCATAAGACTTGAAGACATTCATTTACTCCTATACAACTAAATAATTTGAATAAATCTAATCTATGTACAAAGGGTATTTCTTCCTGCCAGGGTGAAGGCATTTGCTCGGGAAAATATTGTTCGGGCGTGGGAGGCATTAGGAATAGTACCTCTGAATGTGCGCCGAGTAATTCAGAGTGAAACTCGGACGCCTCTCTCCCATACCACCAGCATTCAACTAGCTTCTAAGACCCCAAGTGCGGTAAGCAGGACTACATGTACAGCAATATCTCTTATTTCACGAGATACTCCTAGTTCTAAAAAGTTTAAATCGCTACTAGGGGAACTTAACCAAGGCTTCCAAGAAACCAATGCCGAGAAACTGCGAGAGGAAGAAGCCCACCGGCAATACCGACAATTAGTAGGAGGAAGCAACAGGATTAAAACTCAAATCATATGGTCTATGATCGATAGAGAGTATTGTCGTCCTTATTGTTCTTCCTGGCCTGGAGGAGTCCTAAATATCCACAATCTCTACTTTACACAAAAACCTTTCTTCCCATCGTTCGACTCTCCATCACATCTTCCTCATAACATTTTGCTTTCTCTCAATGAACTCCTTCAAACCGCTTTCCAAATGGTTCCCCCTTCGTTCTCTTTACTGGTTTCATCCTCTTACCGAATTTCCTTCAGGTACCGCAATTTATAACACGACTGATACCTTCTCTTGTTTCCCAATCGTTGTAATGCGACATCTTTCTTGTTCCATCTCTTAGTGTGCCTTAGTCCTAAACGTTAGACTCCTCCTAGTGTCGACTCCAAACTGTTCTAACGCCCTGGTATATTTCCTATGCATTCTCAAAACATCTCCGCTGCAGCTAACATTCCAATAAACAACCATCACCTCAACTAGCATAATCCACAACCCTTTCCTAAACCTAAGTCTGCTTGTCCAAACATCTAGGGTCATCGCAGTGTTGAAGATATGGAACCTTCGTGATTTCTCACATGTCCCCTCACGAAGAGGTCCATAGCTTATCATGTACTTTAACCCCATAGCCATTCGGTGTTTGTTATCTGCGGGTCGGGGGAGAGCCTTAGTCATGATGTCGGCAATCATGTCGGTACTAGGGCAGAATTGGAGATAGATCTTCCCGGTATTAACAAGGTCGCGGATAAAATGGTATTGAATTTCAATCTATTTTGTACGAGCATGATATTCCAGGTTATGCGCGAGTGCAATCGCTCCTTGGTTGTCTCCGTTGAGTGTCGACATTGGTGGTAGATGCTTGAAGGCTCCGATCCCATCCAGAAGTACCCGCAGCCAGAAGATTTCTTTCGCTGCCTGGGTCATTCCCATGTATTCGGCCTCCGTAGTTGAATGCCCTATGGACGTCTGCTTTTTACTTGTCCAAGATATTGCCCCACCATTGAGTAGAACGACAAACCCTCCTAGTGACTTACGATCTTCACCTGATACCCACTCTGCATCTGTGTAACCCCTGGTAGTATTACTACTTTGCAACTTGCGTGCGTATCCCCTGCTAGCGACGAAGGAACAAAAGATCCTTTTAACAGCAATCCAGTGCTCGGGTTTGGGTACGTGATTGCATTGGCTAACTAACCCAACTGCGTATGCTAGGTCTGGTCGAGTGCCTTGCATAGCATACATTGAGGAGACTACAGCTGACTGGTGCTCTTCTATGCTGATAGCCGTTGTCTCTGATAAGGAAGTTTGCTTTGTTGCAACCGAGTATAGACGGGTATGGGGATCCAGAGGTGTAAGACAGGGCCGGGCATCCTGCATTCCATGACGGTGGAGAATTCTTTCAATATACTAGTTTTGAGACAGCGTAAGTATCTGGTTGATTCCGTCTTGCTTGATTTTTAGTCCAAGGAACGTTGCTAGTTCCCCTAAATCTGACATTTCAAAACCATTCGCTAGGGCACCCTTGATCCAACCAATTTCCTTACTATCTACAGCTACTAATACAAGATCATACACATAGATTAAAGCCAAAACCTTTCGCTCATAGTTGATGTATAGGCTGAAGTCCTGGGTGCTGTGTTGGAAGTTGTGCCCCTGGAAAAAGGTGTTTATCTTGTGGTACCATACCCGTGGTGATTAGTGCAATCCATAAACAGCGTGGACTAATCGACAGGCATACCCTTGCTTTTTGACTTTCTCAACACCTTCCGGACACTCCATGAATATTTCTTACTCTAATTCTCCGTTAAGAAACGCGGTCTTCACATCTATACTGTGAAGTTCCCAATCGTTCTCCGCCACAAGCGCTAGTAGTACCCGTAGTATGGTAAACCTGTCTTCAGGGGCAAAGGTTTGGTTAAAGTCAATTCCTGGCTCCTGTGAGTAGCCTTTGGCGACCAGCCAGACTTTAAATCTTCGATCTTGTTTCCGTTGAAACAACCACCGGCAACCAACGACATTCCGATCCTTCGGGACTTTGGCCACAACCTAGGTTGCATTTTTTCATAAAGAGTCTAACTCACTCTCCCAGGCCTGTTGCCAGCCTGCAGCATCGAAACTCTCCAGCGCTTCCTGCAAACTAGCCGGGTCTTGTACGCCAGCCATGTGGGCCGGCTATGCACCGACTCTGAACATCCCTTGTCTTTGCTGGACTCGCTGGGATCTCCGGTGTGCAGGTAGTCGAGGTACTTGTGCTAATAGGTCCTGGTTCTGGCTGGCGCTTCGCTCTTGTGGGTTAACCAAAATTGTGTCCTCATCGTATTCGGTTTCTGGATATGGGCTCTCTTCTGAGTCAATTGGCAGGAGTGGCTCGCGAAGGTTCGATTCTTCTTCTCCTAAGGTGAGTTCCGGATGTGTCGCTAAAGTGTTCACTATGTGTGAAGGAGTATCGCTGGTGAGGAAATGTTCCGGATTTCCCATAACTCTTCCTTCTTCCGCTTGCGCCTACATCGTATCTGAGCCCCTGTTTGGTATGTGGTCCCTTCCTCCTTCGTTGAACACGATATCCTGTGTAATGTATACTTGTTTAGCTTCCCTATCATGGAGACGGTAAATCCTACTCCCACTCACTTCAACATACCCCATAAACCGACATTTCAGTCGTCGGCAGTCGTGTTTCCTTCTCGTTGGTACAGGAACCTGTCCATACCCTCTACAACCAAATATCCAGACATGGATGATAGAGGGCGGAACGGCGAAGCGGATCCGGAAGGGTGTTCTATTTTTGTGGGTACTGCCGGGAAGACGATTGATGATATGGACTGCAGTAAGCGCCGCATATCCCCAAAACTGTTGTCCTAGTCTAGCATCAAAGAGCATGCATCGAACCATTTCTGAAATGGTGCGGTTGGCCCGTTCTGCTCAACCGTTAGGCTCTGGTGTATAGGGTTGGGTCATCTTTTGCGTAATCCCCTTGTCCGATAGATATTTCTGAACACTGTGTCCTGTGTATTCCCCGCCTCCATCCGATCTTAGACATCTAATCTTTTTGCTAGTTCGCCTTTCCACCTTTACCTCGTATTTCTTAAAGCACTCGAATACTTCTGACTTTTGTTTAAGTAGTGAAATCGCAAGTCGCCCAGACCTTTCACCAATAAAGAGAACAAAGTATCGTCCTCCCATGCGTCCTTCGGTAGCTATCGGACCACATATGCCAGAATGTATAGTGTGAGGTATCTCCCCTCATTTTTATCTCGCTCGGGTAAGATTGGCCCTCTTCGTTTTGCCTGCCATTCAGATTCCGCAACCACTACTAGTGGGGTTCTGTTCCAAGGTCCACAGACTCTCCAATCCGTTAACTGACTCCTTGGTCTTGGTAGTCGCCTGTGGGCTTAAGATTCGGTGCCTAATTCTTCGTAGCCAAATCTCCAGTGATGTCCTACCACTTGTGTCTGATAACTCTGCTAACGCTACTTCTTGCAACCCAGATAAGTAGTAGATGTTTCCTTCACCCTTGCGTATTCCTTGTACCGTGTTCCCTCTACTGACCGCACATGTAGTCCTGGTGAACTCTACCCAAAACCCTTGGTCAACAATACTGGCCACACTAATAAGGTTTCTGCCAATGTCTGGGACATGCAAGGCTCCGGAAAGGAGAATGGACCAGGAGGTAGTTGGGATAGTAATGTTCCCTTGGCGAATAGCTGTAATATCCTTCCCATTTCTGATTTTTATTGCCCTAGGTAATATATCAATATAGTCTTCCAGAAGACTTCGATTTGCCGGAAGATATTGTGATCCTCCCGAATCGATAATCCAATTTGTTTTTCCACTTTGTTCACTTCCCAGACCCTTAAAAGCTGAGTGTCCCCCCTCCGTGTTTCTTTGTAAGTCTCCCTTTCTTTTTACGGCCTTCATTTTTCCAATGACCTTCCTTGTTGCAATAGTGACACCGGCTGGTAACCCCTCTTTGGCCATTCGTGGCCCCTCCCCTAAACCCAGCGGAAGAACCCCTTCTGGTCCCTTTGCCCTAATACCTCGCCCAAAGCCTCTATTCCCTGTACGATATCCTCCTCTACACGTATAACCACTGGGACGAAACCCCAAGCCAACAGCCATGGCGGACAGTGGTTGCTTGTTCTGCTCCGAACTAGGACTCGATGCTTGTCGTTGTGTTGCCTCCTGCAGTAGCCTTCCATACAGGAAGTCGAAGGTAACAGTATCCGCTCGGGACTGTACCGCCATTATCAGAGGTTCGTAGGAAGGTGAAAGTCAGGGGCTCAGCATCCACACCAGACCACTGTCAGGTATCCCAATTGCATCGGAGGAGAGATTCGCCACTTGGGTTGAGAGTTCTTTGAAGTTGTTGAAATGAGCCGCCATGTCCTGGCCCTCGTGCCAGTGAGGACTCCATAACCGCTGCATTAGAATCATTCATCCGTTTGCACCAATACCTTGATGCATCAGCAAAAAAAGTACCTTCCGTCAGATCCGTCGGCGTTGCGCCCTGACGCAAAGGACGTCGCTTCTGCGTTCTCTACGCCCTGTGCGCCCTGAATGTCGTTGCAACGCACGCCAGCACCCTGTGCTTCCTGTGTTGCCTGGCAACGGCCTCTATCTCCTGACGCAACGTCATGTCGTACGGACGCCTTGGCTACACCTTAGCTCCGGTTCTGTTCACTTCCTTCTCATGATGGCGCCAGCTTCACATTGTCTCTTCAGCGCGCCCTGACGTATTTCTCCTGCTATCTCTAAAGTCAGCCTGCGCCCCCGTTCCGAATCTTACGCGTATAGGGTCAACTATCTAGTACTCTTTATTTTCTAGGCAATTGCTTCTATATATCATACATATACAACTTGACGATGTGCAAA
>Ga0307507_10011004_pt1 | contig 11520 bp, 8 predicted proteins | sample 7_EM_MG_FD_207223 | JGI IMG/M metagenome (GOLD analysis project Ga0307507, IMG submission 207223) | Populus trichocarpa ectomycorrhiza microbial communities from riparian zone in the Pacific Northwest, United States - 7_EM | ecosystem: Host-associated > Plants > Roots > Unclassified | place...
AAAATAAAAATATATTATTTTAATATATTTTTAAATAAAAAATATTTAAAAACAATCCATGATACTGTCTTAAACACCCCCCTAAAGGACTTCCATGGAACCGTTATAATCAAGCATAAATGGTTCCTTGAAGATCAGATTATCTCCGACAGTGTCACTCACCAATCAGGGCAAAACAACAAAATGGAATTAACCAATGACATGATTCATGCGTTTAACTTCGAGAATGTGCTGCTAATGAAAGTCCAATTAATCAGATGGGAATATTTATTGGAAAGCTGGAAAATATATATATATATATATATATCAATCAATGTCATGAGGGCATGATTGCTTACAACCATAATTAAAAAGTTGAAGGGCCCATGATGTTCATGGGAATCTGTTTTCGAGACTGGTACGGCCGTCCTCATTTTAATAGGGACGATGCTTTTTGGAAGAGTTGTAGGTAGCTTAGCATTCTTTATCTCATCCATAACTACAAATTAATTAATTAATCAACCATTAACACCCCTTTTTAGCTCATTTTATTTTATGAGAAATTAGATTAAAATTGACCACATCTTAGGTCTCACCGACGCTTTTCCTTGCACATTTTATATGCTGAAGTTTACTTTTTTTAAAAAAAATAAATATTTTATATATATCAAAATACCTTATTACCCCTAACTCTAATCTATAATTACAGAAAAGCCATACTCCTAAACACCCCCTCTATCTACATATACTTCACATCTTCTTCTTCTTCTTTTCCTTCAATTATAAGAGTTATTTGAGAGCGTGAGAATAATTATTTTTTAAAATATTTTATATTCCAAAATTAAAAGAACTTCAATTTATTATATTTTGCATGTCATAATACAAAATATATGTCAATATTAATATGTAAATTTAACTATATTTCTCGTTAAGAAAGAAACTAAAACATTAATATAGACCCTCAAAAAAGATCTCGTTTTTCCATGTTATTTTTTTTAGCTTCGCTACTAATATTAAATTAAAATTACTTTAAGAAAAACATTTCATAAATTTTATGTGCATGCATGAATTTTCAATCGAGATACATATCGCATGTAAATAAAATCCAAATATAATAAGATTATATTAAAATTTAATAAATTATTAAATTAGACCTTGGTTAATTTTTTTTATAGGGCACCCTTGGTTTTTTTTTTAATATTATCTTTGACTCCTTCAAAGAAAAGAATTTATACCTTTTATAAACTCTGCTGAAATCATATATATAAAAAAATCGTTTTCTAAAAGATAAAATAGTTTTTATTTATTTATATTTGTATCTTTAATATTTTCCTTTGATATATTAAAAAAACAAATCTTAAGAAAAAAGATTTTGTAAAAACTATGATGATAATGTAATCATGATAAAATTTAGTGGAGCCTTGAATAAATTCTTATTCACATATATACCTTATATTTGGTTTTATTCAAAATTTATTTACACGTAGTGTTTTATTGATTTTTTTTATTTTCTTAAAAATAATTTGAACATTTTCATAAAACTGCAACACATCTATCAGGAATACTAGTACCTATAAAGTACACAAGCCAATTACCAATACAGTTAGTATATTGAGATTGATATCCACATTAATTAATTAATTAATTATTACCTATAATCCAAACTACGTGGAAAAACAAAACACTGTACAAATCTACTTTGTTTTTCCAATTTTTCACGCATAGTATTTTACTTCTTACTTATTACTTATAATATGAAGCGCGTGAGGTAAATATTCTACAGTCATACTATTTACTTCCTTATATTTTATTCTAGAAGCATAATTTTTTTTAGAGGAAAATATTTAAGGTGAACATTGTCCAGTCATATCGTTCACCCTTTTATATTTTATCATAAATGATATTGTTTATTTTTTTAGGTTTGTTATAAATTTTTGGGGAAAAAAATATTAAACCCGGCCGAGTTCATGGTCCGGATTCACCCTAAATAAACTAAAGCATATAGGGGTAAATACTGTGCAGACACACTGTTCACTCCCTCATGTTTTACTATGAACAACACTGGTCATTGTTTTTTTTAAAAAAGTTTTTTTTTATAATTTTAAGGGAAAAGTATGTGAGGGAAACATTGTGTACCCGCACTGTTCACCCCCTCATGAACAACATTATTTATATATTTTTTTAGATTTGCTATAAATTTAAGGGAAAAAAATATTAAACCCGATTGAGTTTATAGTCCGGGTTCACTCACAAGTTTTATTATGGACGACACTATTCATGTTTTTTTGTTTAAGAAAAAATATTTTCTTTTTTTGTTTCTATTTTTTAAAAAAATAATCTTAATCTTAATCTTATTTATATTTAGATTAATATCCCTTCTCTTTTTTATGTTATTTAAAAAGTTTATTTGAAATGAAGATTATTTTTTAATTATACATTTAATTTTTGAGGAGGTTTATCTATTAATCTATATTTTTTATATAAATAAACTTTATTTTTAAAAATAAAAATAATTATTTTTAAATAATATTTTAATATATGCAGCCTTACGTATTCTTTTTGCCATTACTAGAAGGCCTGTAAAAGTGACTGTAAACCCAGTAGCAACTCAAGGCAGGCCCTTTTAACTGTGGCTACGAGCTACGCCTAGGATTGAGGCCTAAGGAGGGCTCCATAATAGGGTCATAGCCTGACCTCCTCAGGGCAGAATCTGAGTGTGGGCTTTGGGCCATGAACGAGAATTACATTTAACTTCTTGATTTTCATTTCTTTTTTGCCAACTGAACGAATTCGAGGGCTGCATGTTGTGTAACTCAAGGAACGTTACTTGATCTTCCGGTGACCAGAGCATCATAAAAAAATATATATAAATAAGTTTAAAGGTAGCCAAATTTATTTTTAACTCAATTACAAGATAATTTTTTTAAAGTATTTTTCACTTGAAAATATATTAAATAAATTTATTGAATGTTTATCCATCAAAATAATCTAAAAACATAAAAAAAAAAGATTAATTTAAAGTAAAGATAAAAATAAAAAATATTCAAATTAAAAAAAAAACAGCTTTTAATCCATGAATTCAAGCTCAAATTCTCTTACAGCTAAATTTGCGCCAGAACCCATCACCAGGGTCCTTCTCAGTTAATCTCAAAACGTTCCCAATATAAACTCCCATAGAGCAAGTCCCTACAGCAACTAAAACTGGCGCAGGAACAAAATCCTGACCTCGTCTTGCCACCTTGAGGCGGAAGAGCATATGTTTGTGCACAGTGCCATGTAACACATCGTCACAAAATATATGGTAACCAGTAATTTTCCTTTAAAAGGCTTCAAGTCCCTTTTGAGTGCTAAAATCTTAATACGGGACTCGATAATATTATATTAATTAATTTTCAACCTGTACCAAAATCCAACCATCCAGACATACACGTGGATGTTCTGGCTTTAGCTTTGAAACAAATCTGGGTCATAAAAATAATTTTACTTACATATACCCAATGTATATCTGTCAACATGAATTCCTTGAGACTTCATCTTTCTTACCTTTTTATTCAATTTCAGGTGAATGTTCATCCTCTGGCCTGTAATACACAACATCTTCTCCTCGGCATGTCATATTTGGAGTAAAAGAGTTTACAACCTGAAAACCCGAACCGAACTCGTGTTAAATATTGAATATCCTCGGGCAGTTTATAAGGTTAAGAAACTTAGAAAGTTGGTTGGCATTGCCCTTAGGAATATTCCAATCAACAAGACAAGAGTAGAATGACAGTTTCTCCATGCACATGTACCACAGAATGGGAAACATAGCCGTACATAACACTCACAGCAAAGTAGATGAATAATGTAAAGATGAATGAAAAATCATGCAATTGGATATATCAACATATCTAGATGAATAGTGTAGAGATGAATGAGATCAACTAAGCAAACTTATATTGAACATTCAAAGCATCAAAGGGCCATAAATTTTAGTTGTTGACATGCATTACAACTTAACAAAACTCTTGGAAGCTCCTCCTAAACTAAAGTATTGAAAAAAGGGAAAAAAAATACAGATATGGTGAAATCTAATGGTTCGTTGGTAAACTAGTTATTTTAAAAAGAAATTTACACCAACACGACTCACCTTCAAAGATGAGATGCTGAGGACAGATGCAATTGCTGAAGAAATCTTAACTTAAGTAGATGCTGAACTTGCAGCACAAGAAACTGGCGTACTTCCTTCATTTACAGGGCTCTCTATGTGAGTCTCAGCATTATTCTGGTTGCTCCTCTCAGCAGCTGGACGATCAGTCCAATGAGTTGATACAGAAACTTGGTTGGCTCCACTGTTATCTCTGGTTTCAAGGCGCTCCATCATACGAGATACAGTTGCAATTCCTGCATTTACATCTCTTCGAACTTCAGAGCCAAGATCAGACACTGAACTGTTACGAGAAAACAGCCTATCCTTCCACCCTCTTGTACTTCTTGAAATTGACTCTTTATACCTTTCAGGACAGCAAATGTTGACAGTAAATTAGTAACTAATAAATAATAATGTACTAAATCTGAAACAAAGGATTACTAGAAAATAATGTTCACTTTATTATATATTTTACCTCATTGAAACTGCATTAAGCCTAGATTTCAGGGAGACTGAAAATGACTGGAATTCTGATGGCCCTGCTCTATCTTGATTTGGCGGTGCAGACTGACTAGAAGTGCTCCTGCCAAAACCAAAAAAGAAAAAAAGAGGACAAAATAATTAATTCATGCATGTTTATATTGCAAATAAAAGTGCATGAAAAAACTTGTGCATACAAAAAACATTAATCACAAATAGATTATGAAAGAAAATCATCGATACCGGTTATTAAAGGAAAGTCCTTGGCGCATCACTGTGGATCCAGATGCAGAGGAACTTTGATCAGTTAAAATAGGAGGCAATTGTAAGGTTTGTTGCGATGGTTCATCCTCAACAGAAGTGAGTGGTGTGGATGGGCTAGCTACAGAGCCTGCTGCTGGTTCATTTTCCCTGCCCAGCTGAGACAGAGAGGATGAAACATGACCAGAAGGCTGTGCACCAGGATGAGTAGAAAATACCAAGAAGTGTGGACGACCATGGGGAGATGACCTGTTTCTCTGCCCTCCCCCCCTGCCAAAGTGGCCGGTCCTTCCCATAGCAGCAGCAGCAGCCAGGTGCTGGATTATACGCTCCTCAAGTTCAGAATCACTTACACCAACTGGTAGCTGTATCACAATGCAAAAATAATGTCAAATTGATCTCCAGAAAATTAACTTGTAATGTCTTAACCAAACAGTAACAAACACAGGACTTCAGCAATGATAGAAAACAGACATGCTGCAATTCGAAATCCCCAAGCGTAGGATGATGAAAAATAGTAGCATTTCTTGATGGAGCAGCTCTGATTTTCCTCTCCCGTTCTACAGCCTCAAACAATTCTTGACTGCCACAATATGAACATGACTCAGAAATGTAATTGAAAAAGAATCACAGAGAAAATATCAAAAGCATTAACAAGCAAAACCAACCTGGTGGGATCTTTAAGACTGATGGATCGCAAACACATTGGACACTCAGAGCTTCTCTGACACCTACAATTCACAATTAGTTAAAGTTTTATGATTCATTCTTCTTTTTTTAACTCAGCTATCACACCGCAATGATTACATCAGTTAAACATTGATAACTAGTCCCATTGTGCAGATGAAACTAGGTACCACTCTCACAGTTTTTATTTCTTAATGAACTAATTAGCAATCAATTGCAAACTATATATGAAAATCGATTTGTGGGTGGGGGGGTTGTCTAGCTGAGGTAAAACAGTCACCACAAACTTGGACAGTCAGGTAGTGATGAAACACCATCTATTTTGGAATCAAGATTTACTTGAGTTGAGTTGTAGGAAGGCAGGTACCACTGACTTGTCAACAGAGTTAGCAATGCTAGAAATACAGATCAAATGCTGACCAAAAACAAATCAATTCTTTATATTCTCTGTATGGATGTGAACAAGAATGCATAAGAAAATACAACTCCAACAAAGTCTTCACCAAAAAAAAAAAAACGAAAAAATAAAAGAGAACTGCACATGTAAAACCAGTAGATGACAGTGGCAAACAACAGCAGCAATACAGCGCAACCAGAGAATAGTATAAATTCTTTCACCATTTCTTATATAGCACAAGGAGCCAAGACAATACCATGTAGTCAAATCAAAGTTAAATGTATTTAGAGATTCATGTCAGGCAATAATAATTAGTAGATCTTTGTAGTTTCCAAATCACTAATAACCCCTCTCCAAATCTCTAAGTACATTCCACAGATTCCAATATATGTCCTTAGAACTATCTCGAAGAAACCTACCACTGAGCCAGCTATAAGCATCAATTCAAATGTCAAATACAAGTTGAAACTTAAAAAGAAAGGAAAACCACACAAAGCGAGCAAATATGTTTTGAAAAAGTCAGAAGAATCAGAAAGGAAAAAGGGAAGAAAGAATTGATTGAAACACATAGCACTATACCATTCAAGGATACACTGAAGATGGAACTCATGCTTGCAATTAGTGACCTGCAAAGCAAGAGATAAAACAGAATTAGGCAACAAAATATGCATTCAATATATAAATAAAAAAAGCTTTATAGAAATTCCATGTGTAAATGTAGGTTAAAGAGGAGGCAAATGGAACAAATATGACAAATTATTACCGTTGAGGGATCACTTTCACAAAAATCTTCGAGGCAAATGCTACATGCATCATCACATGATTCCTGGATCCCCCCTTCCACAAATGCCGCAGCTGATGTCATATGAACTTCAGGTTTCTTTGCTTCATCCACCTCCAGAACCTTTAAAACACCGAAACCCAGAAAATTCAAAACCGTTACAGCCTACTAAATCATTCAACACGCAAGTGAGACAAGTCAAATATACTGTTTATAGGATTTTTAAAATGCCGCTTCTATGCCAAAGAGCACAGGCAATGACATTGCCAAACAGTTGAGAATCGTTAACTCCTTACATCAATAAGAAAACTCCAACACGTATTACATGTTGAAGTGATTAGAAAACCAACAAAGCCTGTTGATTTCATAAATTCTCACCCCAATCCAGATAGCCATACCAGAATCAGCACCACATAGAATAGAGCTAAATCAATAGTGAAACGTATTCCAAACCCAAACAAGGCTCAACAAGAATTCAGCGACACAAAGAATTAAGCATCCATGCTGTATTTTTTATAACCATTTGTTATTCATGTTATTTTCAGTTACATGATAACTACAAGCAGCTCATATGCATATTTCATTTCAAAACCAGAAAAAACAAAATCATATCATTAGCTAGAATCATGGACATACAAATGAAACCCAGAAGAGAACTTGATCAATACAATCAAAAGATTCAAACTTTATACACCAGTCAAATCAATTCAAGAATTCCAACAGAAAATGAAAAAAAAAATCCAATTAAGCTTCAAAAGGAGAAAAAAGAAAGAAAATAAAGCTTGGATTTTTTTTCTTTACCTCCATAGAGAAATTTGAAATGGTCCAAATAAAGGGTCAAGAAGGAAATCAACAAATGTTGATGAAATGATAAAGATTATTACAGTATTATGGATCCATGAAAGAAACCCTAGAATTCAGGGAAGGACTATGACGATGAAAAAGAGGAATGAGAAAGAGAAGACATGGTCAGGCCACCTTTAATGTTTCCATTTAGTAATTGCTTTAATGTTTTCCAATTATATAATTTATTTTATTAAGAAAAATTATGTGTTGGAAAACTAAGCCGCAACCAGATGACAGTCTTTGTTTTTGTGGAGCCATCGTCTTTATATATATATATTTTAAAAATACTCTCAAAAAATCAAGAGAGTTCTTTCTTTCACACTCTCTTGTATAATCTCATCTCATCTCATCTCATAAAAGTATTCTTTGCCAAGAAAGACCCCACTTTTTTTTTTTTTTTCTTGGATACATGCTTGTATTTCTATGCAAGTGGGAGGCCAAAAAATGGAATATTTGTTGCAGTTCTTACCTCTTCTAATCATTGTCATAATCATAGTCTATTTTTTAATAGAGAGTACAGAAAGATAATTGATCGATATAGCTTTGTGATATTCTTTTCTGCCTGTAGAAGATGTTCTTTGCTGTATGTCAAAGGTGCAGTGAGTTTCCATTTATCATGACATTGATGAGTAGAGCTTCCATTCGGTATCTGCCCTAGCATTCTTCATTTCACGATCACCAGATAAAATCTTTTCTTATTTTTCAAATATAAGGAGCATCTATATTAAATTTAATCTCATTTTATATCCACAGATGATCCTACAAGCAATAAGTTAATCACACAAAAATGATTAAGAATGCTTGCTCGGAACAAAAAATCAACAATACCTACTGGGTTCTAAAGGGATATTAAGGGGTATTTGAGTTTGTGGTTGAACTGTGTTTTTGAAAAATTTTAAATATTTTTTTAATATTAAATTAATTATTTTATGTGTTTTTAAATTATTTTAATACACCAATATAAAAGATAAAATTTATAAAATAAAAAAAAATATTATTTTAATATAATTTTAAATAAAACAACATTGATAATAATATCAAATAAATAGTAAATCGGTGGCTGGTTGGTGGGTCAACAACCTGTACCTCGGGGCGGAGGCATTCTTTTCAACTGAATAATTTAAACCCATGGCCGATCCGAAGTCACAAATGACATGAGGACAAGTCCTTTGTTCATCCAACGCCGGGCGAAGACTGCAATATACCGTTTGGTGTTGTGTTTGCAATAAGTTTTATTAAAATTTTATTATTTTAGATTATTTTGATGAGTGAATATTAAAAATAATTTTTAAAAAATAAAAAATATATTATTTTAATACATTTTTTAAAAAAAAAAAACACATTAAAAAGTAACTGTTACCGCACAACTACTCTAAAAATAAATATTCCTGCAAAAAGACAATAAGAAAATCGAAAGAAACAAATGTAAGCTGTGGTTGTTTATGGTAATGGTAATCAAGACATACCTATATTAGTATTGGTCATCACAGAACCAAATCTCCACCGGATTTCCCTCTAAATTTGGTTAGTTTCAGGTTACCTGTCTTCCCTGTCCGTGTTATAGGATCCAATAAACAAATGTTGCAGGGCAACTGATAACATTTGTTGAGATTGACCAGACAGCTGACTTGGTTTGGCTATTCCTTTCTATTGAAAAAGAGTCAGCTGTCTGCGCGAGTCACCTTCTTCTAGGCTCCGCTGGACGACACGGCATTCTCGTTCAAGTATAGGCCGGCCGTCCTTGTGATGGTTCCCAAGGATCCAATATGATACCACTTAGGTCTTTTTTTTTTTGGGTAGAATCAAGGGTATCCTGAGCGCTGGCCCAGACTAATTCCTTTGCACACCGGATGACAAGTGCTCCCCAAAAAACCGGCTGCAGACGAAAAGAGGGGTCGAACCCCAGACCTCGTAAGCAATGAGAGCGCGCCTAACCGCTCCGCCAGGACCCCATGGGTGATACCACTTAGGTCTACGTTGCCACGACATAGTTCTATGTGTTATCTTTAATTCCTTTCATTTTCTCTTCTAATGGGAAGGAAAGAGAGCAGGATATAGAAAAAAATAATAATTGAAATCTCTTCTTAATTGATCATCATAATCAATAACAATCACCCAAATTAAAATCCAAACTAAACCAGCAAGGATGAGTTATGTTTTCTTTCTTTCTATTTGGAGTTGCAGAGAAAAAAGAGGGAAATTGAGAGGATTTTCATTGGTTTTTTTCATCAATTTCTATTATTTAGGGATAAATTAAATATATATATATATTCAGCATCCTTTTTTTTTTTTTCCTTCATAGTAACATTATCTATTGTTTTTAGGAAGGAAAAAAAAAACACACACACACACTATATAAAGAAAATTAGAGGCCATCAATGTTTCCTTATATATTACGAGATATTTCACTGTGAATATATACAAATAATATTTTTTTATGGTCTCAAAATATTTTTTTTCACTTTGATAACTCTATATGTTTTTCTTTTAATTTGGCTCTTTAATGTTGTGTTTCTTTAGGATTGGTTATGGTGATTTGTTTTATGCATGCATATGGAAGCCTCGTAATATCGTGTGGGAGCTGGTGCGTGCACTGCATAAGCCAGTGTGTGGGGAGTTATCCACCACAAACAAACAGCGCATAAGGTTAATTGCAATGGCCAAACATGGCCTTCCATCATTGCGTTGGATTCACCACGATGAGAACTTCCTAATGAGGCAACGCACATGCTATTTTGAAGAGCATGGTAACCTGATTTTTTTTTCTCCCCCCCTCCCTTTTCTCTCTCTCATTTCCTTGAGATTCACGCTGCTCTGCCAAAAATAAAAGGTGTCATTTTAATTTTTTTAGATTTGGTTCTTATTCTTTTTACTGCTATTTTTTGCTTTTGAATCCATTTTTGAATCGATATATATTTTTTAGTTTCATCCCTCAATATTTAGTTTGATTTAGTTTTTATATCAAATTTGATTAGTATTTTTTTTATTACTATTTTTTTATTTTTTTTTTCAATTCCATCTCTTAATATTTTGTTATTTCTTATTAAAAAAATTTGGTTATCGTTATTTTCATATAATAATAAAAATAGATACACAAATAAAAAGTTGACGTCTAGTTGTATAAAAAAATGTTACAACCTTTGGAAGATGGCAGCATACAGTAGAATTAGTCAATTCCAAATTCATCAAACCAGCCCATCATCTAGTTGTTCTTAAGCTCAGAATTGCTATGATCAATTTTTTTCCGAACCAACCCATCATCTAGTTGTCTGATTGACCACTTCCACCTAGATTATTTCTGAAGGAAAGGAAAACATCAAGCATGAATGAGGACACATGAAGAAGAAATGCATGAATGCAGGAGAAGGCAAGAATGGAAAATGAGGACGAACCGAGCAATAAATTTCACGAAGCTAATTTATAATCTTAAGAAAAAAAACAAAAGAAGTGCATAGCTTAAAAAAGAAAGGCATAAAAACAATCTCGCCTCTGCAATGGAGACTGCATGAAGCTAGCAGAGACCAAGCATGCTCGTTGACCAGAAATGCACAATCCAAACAAATTGTAGAGGTAATGAACGAGCGGAAAAGCCAACATGCAAAAAAAAAAAAACATGAATTCAGGAAAATGATAAGAGAACTAAAAGCATAGAGAGACAACAACATCAAAAAAGAAATAAAAGAAAAGAGAAACTCGAGGAACAACACTTCAAAACTGAAAAAAACACAACAATTATCAGTCAAAGTTCATTATAAGCAAATAAACAATTAAAAGAAAAGCTAAAACCGTCCCATAGTGTTTTCACCGTGGATTTGCCTTTGTCTGCTGTGAATTTTAATAGTGAAATGATAATTTTACATTTTAAAAAACTCTCATATTCCTGCCTTACAGGGGTAGAATGATATTTTTGTTTTATTTAGTTGTCATATGAGAATTATTGAAGGGTTTTGGTGTCCTTTT
>Ga0307507_10011005_pt1 | contig 11519 bp, 4 predicted proteins | sample 7_EM_MG_FD_207223 | JGI IMG/M metagenome (GOLD analysis project Ga0307507, IMG submission 207223) | Populus trichocarpa ectomycorrhiza microbial communities from riparian zone in the Pacific Northwest, United States - 7_EM | ecosystem: Host-associated > Plants > Roots > Unclassified | place...
AGTGGAGGTCGTCTGCTCTGTAGCAGACTGGTTGTAGTGGAATCGTTGGTTGCGGTGGCGACGCGTAGTGGTGACGCGTCCTTAGGGGGTATATAACTAGCGGCGCCCCTGCGACGACGGCGGAGGACGAAAGGGAGGCGACGGCAGAGACGAAAGGGAGGCATATTTATTTATTTATTTACTATCTGCTTGCTCTTCTCCCAAGGTAACCAAGCAACTCCAAATTTTATTAGGCTAGCTTTAAATTAATACAACTATAGAATATACTATACCACTACGCCGCAAGGACTTTTAGTTATAATCTTATAAATTTAATTAAAATATAAACCCCTTATAATTGAATATTTCCATATGCAACACCATGCCAAGGATTATGGTGTAGATTACTTAAACATAGCTTTGCTGCGATATAACGGCTCTACGCTAATTAATTGATCTATGGCTCTAAAATCTAGATCTACAACCCTAAAAACAAGCTCTAAGCCACTGATTTTATACTGGCAGAATAAAATTTAGCAAAAGATTCGGACAGTAAAGTTACTGCCAAGAGTTACTGTCTAGATCCTGTCCGGGTATAAGGAGAGATAACTTTTTCAACCTTATAAGGGCCGGCGTTCTTCCAATTAAGTTTCTTAGTGGGTCATTTTATGTTTAGATTTCTTATATCTAGCCAGACAAAGTCACTAATTTAGTAGGCCAGTACTAGGGTTCGGTTCTTATTTACTACGGCTTTATAGACAGATTGGGCCTATGTTATTTTATTAGTAAGAAACTCTTATAGTTCTTCCGTCTTCTTTATAAATTTATTTACTTCTATAACTTATAAGGCCTAATAAGCTAGGTAAGAGACATTACTAAAAGGTTTAAACCCCATTTGCGGATGCTAGCTGTAGTTAGCCAGGAACAGGGAGACCTTTATAGTTTTCAAGACGCAGTTATTTATAGTAAACTCGGTAAATGCAAGCCAGTCTATCTAGTTATCTTATAGATACGACGTATATATCCAAATATATTATTCCATTATAGCATTTACATATTCCGTTTAACTATCCGTTTCTAGATAGTATACTATAGATAATAGTGCTTTAATATAGAGTTAAGTAGTTAGTTCTTTCTAGAATATAGAGATAAACTAGCTGCCTCTATCGGAGATAATTATTTTGGGGAGTTTATATAGTTTCTATATATAATCTAAGAACAGCCCGCGAAGCCCTACTGCACGCGTCTACGTTGCCGCGGGTGGAAACATTATCAGGAAATCGTTCCTTTTGATGGCTAAGTGCAGAGGTAATGGTAGGGAGCTGTTACAGCGCATGCAGCGCGCTGTCGTCGCGGTTCTGTGGTATTAAGCTCGCGACGTGTACCACCGTACAAAGCATCGCCCTTAGCAACACCTAGAGCCTCACTGCCTCCACATAAGGCTCTTGCTCTACCACCTAGGGAGGCCTATTAAGGGAAACTGGGATATAAAAACCACCTAATGTACGACTTCCTGGCTCGTAGCTAGGCCTAAAACAGGCCTTATTATCTAGTCAGTTAACGTGGACGCGTCCTAGTTATATAATAGGACACCCTTAGGCTTACACTAGCTCTAAGATTATAAAGGGATGCAGCAAGGGTGTAGGGAACCTCTTTTTATAAGAACTTGTTAAGGTTAACGCGTCGCAGATACCTTATATAAAACTTGTTAAGGCCCCTGTTACGGCGCTAGTAGAAAACGGTGGATCTTGGCAGACGTGGATTATGGTAGACGCGAGTCACGTGACTCGAGGACCGCATAAAATATCGAGCGGCGCTGCTATTCTTCTCCTTCCTTTCTCTAGCTTTGGATCCTTGTTTATAGACTACCAATTATACAGGCTTGCGCGTCCCTCTTGCCGTGCTCGTGCCTTAATTAACTAAGTTGCTAATATTATCTAAAGCTTAACTACTCTTTCTTCCTAAGAAGGAACTTAAATATATCTATAAAGGACACAGAATAGGACCCTAAGGACATCACTAGGACTATAAGGACAGGACAAACCCCTAAGAACCAAAAGAATATAAATAGAACGCGAAACCTAAGAATAGGACACGCATAGACTAGAACCCCTAGAAAATAAACAAACACTAAAAATTACCTAATACCCCTACTACTATGCTAAGAAATATAGTAGCTAGTAAAGCCGCTGTAGGACCTGTAAATACCTCTAATAGTAAAATAGTCGCCGTCTTAACCCCCTAGGAAGAGCTTGCAGTAGCTAATACTAAAATTAAACGGCTTTAAAAGCTGCTTAAAACTAGAGATACCCCTATACCTAGTAAGGAGTTATTAGACACCTAGAGACTTGCTATAGCCCTTAAGACCCTAGCCTAATATACAGTATTAGCATTATTACGGTCCGCGAAGGTTGCAGACCCCCTATTAGTTATAGATGGAACTGACCCTATATTTAATAATTAGAAGCTTTAACTATAAGATAAGCTTAAAGTTAATATAAACCACTTCCCTACTACCTAAGCTAAAATGGCTTATATCTTTAGCCGTACTGGCGGGGACGTATAGACGCATCTACGTCCGTAATATGCCTAGGACTTAGCAGACCCCTTCCTCTTTAAAGAAGAGATGGTTAACTACCTGTCTTCTATTTATAAGGACCCCTTTAAGATATAGAACGCCTGCCTTAATTATAAAGCTCTTAATATAAAGACAATGGAGACCTTTTTAGCCTTTTAGACCCGCTTTCTGTACCTAGCCGGCTGAGCCTAAATTCCCTATAAAGACCTAATACTAGACCTCTTTAACAAGCTTACCCTAGACCTATAGCGCGCCGTACTACCAGTTTTTACTACTATATAGACGCTAAAGGTACTTATAGACTACTGCCTAGCTATTAACTAAGGCCTCTATTAAATTAAGGCATAATCTAAGCGGTATAAAGCTAGAAACTCTCTAAACTAGACTATAAGCACTTTATAAACAGCCTATAACACCCTAGTATGATCTGCAACTCCTATAGCACCAGCCGTATAGCCCGCCGTTAATTTAGCAGCTAGCTGTGCAGCTAGTCCTACTACAGGTCTAGCGTATACTTAGCCTATGTATAACAACCCCTATAAATAGGCCCTTAGTAATTAAGGAGCTTACTTTTTATACGGCTAGAAAGACCACTTTGTAAAAGATTACTAGATAAAGGCAAAAACAGGTAAGGTTCTGTTAATTTAAGAGAATAGTATAGAGTTAAAAAAAGAGGAACCCTAGAGGAAGACTCCTCTCTAGGGTTAAAAGGGATTAACATATTATATATTAATCTAGGTCAGCTAGTTAGTAGAAGAAGCTATACTATCCCTTATACCTTATTCCATAATAGATATTAAGTTTTAACCTTTACTTTAGCTGACTTTAGAGCAAATACCTTTACCTTAATAGACACCCAGTATGCTATAAGGCTGGCTGACTTTTTAAATGCACTTTTTAAAGAACTGCCTAAACTAATTCCTATTTATGGGTATAATGGACGGATAGGACCACCCATTATAACTATCTTGCGGATTTACCTCTGTATAGATAGATAAAGGCAGTATAATATCCCCTTTCTTATTATAGACCTAAAAAGCTACAATATAATCTTAAAAAGAAAATGGCTAGCCTATTTAAGCTTATAGCTTGATGTATAGAGTAGATGGCTTATCTGGCCTAAAATCCTACCCCTAACACCCTCTTTTATAAAGGAAATTAGCATTATAATAGAAAACCTTATACGGCTATAGATAGACACTATTTACTAGGCTAATACTATATATAGGGACTAGGCTTTTAAAAAAAATGTATAGCTTAACCTATAATAGATCTGTATACTATACCGCCCTTAGATTACCTATGTTATACCACTTGTACTAGAGATTAAAAAAGTTAGTAAAAAGCTAGCGGAGCTCCCTATAGGGAACTTAGGCCCTATATAGCCATAAAGAATAGTAAGGAGCATTAGACGCTATACTAAATATATAAACTAGAGGAATAACTTGCAGAAGATAGAATAGGAGCTAAGAAAGATTATAAACCCTAGGCTATAAAATATAGCCTAATAATAGTCTATAAAGAAACCTATGGACCTCCTACTAGTTAATATCTGCTATATTAGCGCTGTAGGATTCTACCAGAACTTAGTTTAACCTAATACTATTACCTTTACCACTAGCTTATATAAAATTAATTAAATAATTAAGGAAAAGGAAAATAAGCTTAATAAATAGAAAGGCAAGCTTATAAACAAGGAGCTAGTAGAACAGAAACTACCCTATTAATACTAGAAATTTAAGGACATGTTCTCTAAGGTAGTATTAGATATACTCCTACCTTACTAACTATATAACTATAAGATTAAAATTGAGCTAGATAAGGAAGACACACTTAGCTATAGCCCCCTTTATTAGCAGTCTACTACTAAGTTATAGGCTATAAAGCAGTACCTTATTAATAACCTAAATAAGGGCTTTATTAAACCTAGTTAAGCCCCCTTTAACTTACCTATTCTCTTTACTAAAAAGCTAAATAGAGGACTTTGTTTCTGCATTAACTACTATAAACTAAATAATATAACCCGCAAGGACCACTACCCACTACCCTTACTTAATAAGACTTTAACCTAAATAAGTAGAGCTAAGATCTTTACTAAGCTTAATATCCATTAGGCCTTTTACTAGATTAGGATAAACCCCAGATTAGAAGATCTTACTATATTTTAGACCCATTACGGAATATATAAATACAAAGTACTTCCTTTTAGACTAACTAACGGACTGGCTACGTACTAGCGATATATAAATAATATACTCTTTAACTACCTTAACAACTTCTATACGGCCTACCTAGATAATATTATAATCTACTCTAAGAATAAGTTAGAATATAAGGAGTATATCTATAAAGTCCTATAACGGCTCCGTAAGGCTAGTCTCTAGGCCAATATTAGGAAATTAGAATTTAGTGTTAAGCGTATAAAGTACTTAGGTTTTATTATTAGTATAAACAGAATTAAGGCCAACCTAGAGAAAACGGCTGTAATTAACCAGTGGACACCCCTACGGACTATAAAAGGGGTGTAATTATTTTTAGGTTTCTGTAACTTCTACTAACGCTTTATTAAGAACTACAGCAGGATTGCCCGGCCTCTTAACTGCCTTACTAGGAAAGACCAGCTATTTTACTTTAACGCCATATATATACAGGCCTTTAATAAGCTTAAAAAACGGCTAGTATTAGCTCCCCTACTTGCCCACTTTAACCTAAAATAGCCCTTAATGCTAGAAACTAATGCCTTAAATAGCGCAATAGCCGGCGTTTTCTCCTAGAAGCAACCGAACGGAGAATAGCACCCTATTATATACTATTTAAAGACTATAATAGATGCCAAGCTAAACTACCATATCTATAATAAAGAAATACTAGCTATTGTCTCTAGCTTTTAGCAATGGTATACACAGCTAGAGGGGACCCCTAAGCCTATTAAGGTAGTTTCGGATTATAAGGCCCTTACGGCCTAGTAGGCACGCTAGGCGGATATCCTATCTTAGTTTAACTTCTTAATTATATATAGACTAGGCGCTATAAATTATATAGATGTTTTTATAAGGTGTAAACAGGACCTAGGTAACTAAGTAGCTATAAAGATCTTATTACGGACCTAGATACTACTATAATTAGAGCACCTTAACTTCTAGATATAGGCAGAGCTAAATACAGACCCTTTAGATGCTAAGATATATCTTATTAACTCTATGGAACTTAACCTTATTGATAAACTGCTATAGGCAAACTATATAGCCCCTTCTCTACAGGAGTACCGTAAAAAGGTAAAGAATACTACTAGCCTATAGTCCCTTAAAAACGGACTGCTTAAGTATTAGGAATGGCTAATAGTGGTAAAGGAATAGAATTTATAGACCTAGCTTATTGCTAAAGTATATACCTAGGTCTCTATAGCCTACCCTGGAAAGAATAAGACCTGTAAGATTATTAGTAACCGTTACTACTAGCCTAGAATAGTTATGGATATTAACCGCTATATATAGAACTATAACGACTACTATAGGTCTATAATTCTATAGGACAAAACCCCAGAACTATTAAAGCCACTCCTAATACTAGAACGCCCCTAGTAGTATATCTCTATAGACTTTTACAAGCTGCCTATGGACTGTAATAGATATAATATAGTAATAATCCTAGTTAACTGCTTTAGTAAGCGCCTATTCTTAATCCCCTATTATAAGGATATTAATGCTAAGGAGGTAGCCTAACTATATATCTATTATGTCTACTAAATTTACGGACTATTAGATACTATTGTATCCAATTATAGGCCGTAGTTTATATTAGCCTTCTGGAATAAGTTTACTTAGATCCTTAGTATTAAGCTAAAGCTTTCCACAGCATACTACCCCTAGACAGACAGTTAGACGGAGATTATAAATTAATACTTAAACTAGAGGCTCCGGCCCTTTGTTAACTACTTTTAGAACAACTAGGGCAAACTACTACCCCTAATAAACTACGCCTAGGCAACCCTACCCTATAACTCTACGGGATTTGCACCTATTTAGCTAGAAATGGGATACTTACCCTATATAAGCTTTAACTGGGAAAGACCAGAGGGGCCATAGACCGTACACAAAAAACAGTTTTATAAGGAAGCCTAGTAATATACTAAACGCTTAGAAGAAGCTTAGATAGTAGCCTATATAAATCTAGAAAAGGCCTAGAGATTAATAAAATAGCAGGCAAATAAGCATAGGCGTAAGCCTGACTTTCCTATAGATAATAGGGCCTAGGTTATAACAAAGAACTAAAAGACAGAATAGCCTAGCCGCAAGCTAGACTATAAGATGGTAGGACTGTATAAGATCCTTAATAAAGAAGGCAACTTATATAAGGTTAAGCTCCCAGACTTAATTAAAGTCTATTCTATCTTTTTGCTAGATAAGCTATAGAAGGCTATAAATAACCCACTACCTAGATAAAAGAATAGGCCTCCCCTACCAATTTAAGTTAATGGCGATAATAAATAGGAAGTTAATAAAATACTAGCCTATAAACTAGTATAAGGAACGCTATAATACCGTATCTAATAGAAAGGCTATAATCTAGACCTAACCTAGTACCCCGCCTGGAACTTTATAGGCTGCCCCTAGAGACTTAAAAAATTCTATAACTAATACCCTAACGAACCTGGACCCCCAAAGTACCTTAACAAGTAGATGGAGTGCTGGTATAGCGAAGACAATAGGCTGCCTATTAAGTATAAAGACAAGAATACCCCATGGATATAATATAAACATACAAAGCCTAAGGGCAGGCTTTTTTGGAGAGGGGGGTAATATTACAGCGCTGGTGGAAAACGGTGGATCTTGGCAGATATGGATTATAGTAAACGCGAGTCACGTAACTTGAGGACCGCATAAAATATCAAGCAGCGCTGCTATTCTTCTCCTTCCTTTCTCTAGCTTTGGATCCTCGTTTATAGACTACCAATTGTACAGGCTTGCGCGTCCCTCTTGCCGTGCTCGTGCCTCAATTGACTGAGTCGCTAACATTAAGGCCCCAAGGCCACCACAAAGAACTTGTTAAGGCCCTACCTAGAGAACTTATTAAGGCCCCTGCATAAGGGCCTATCTGGTATCTAGCATACCCAGGTAACTTAAAAGAGGGTCTTAATAGGCGTGGTGCGCGCAACTTAGACAACAGACGCGACAGCGACGCGATAGCGACGCGATGGTAACCAGACGGCTTAACGAGGTGGAAATATAGGCAAAGCTCTAGGCAGTGGAAATATAGGCCAGCTTTAACAGCCCTATAGCGTTTAACTAGGTGACTTATAGGAGGGTTTTACTAGGTGTGGTGTATGTAACCTAACGCATGTATATAAGGCGACTTATAGGAGAGTCTTAATAGGCGTGGTGTACGTAACCTAGTACATATATATAGGGGAGGTCTTGGAGGAAACACAGGCTAGTTAGATAAGGTCTTAATAGTTAGAGACACAGGCCAGCTTATAGGAAGGGGGGACACAAGCTTGGTTAGTAGGAGAGGGAGGAGTAGGTTGCCTAGCACGGGACCTAGTTTATGGCCTCCTCCTATAAGACACGGTTGGCCTATTATAAGGTGACTCTTATAGGCAATGCAAAACGGGAACTAGTAGTTTATAGGGTGTTGCGCCCCTATAATACTACTAGCCTCCCATAGGGTGTAGTGCGTAATAGCTACTGTTAGCTTTAGGGACCTTACCCCTTAACTGGGTCCTAACCCCTAGTGCACCTAGTAGGCAGGTAGGATTACATCCTGGCCAGAAAGACTACTATGTAGCTTAAGAGAATGGATGCGTGTGTTGGTATATTAATAGATGGAACCGTTTTGCTTCGCTAGGATAGTATGCCAGTAAGACGTACTTATAGAGCAAATAGGAGTTACTTAGGCAGAAGAGGCTTTGGCTAGACCTTAACTATAGAAGGTATACCTAATTATATTATAGGATGCAGCTATAATGCCCTTATAGGACTACGTTAGTAGGCGCATAAGATGGGAGTTGCGACCCCTATAAATAGTAGCTTATGCCCGCGCCGGCGGAAATAATAAAGAGAAGCGTAAAACTAGAGGCTATAGAAGGCTCCCAAGCCGTGTAAAAGCGTACTAACTCTAGGAGGAAACTCTTATATAGACTGCTGGGGAGTGGACTAGTACTTGGGCTAACCCTATTATAAGATATCTATAAGAACTGGTGAGAATCCCTATGTGATTAGTGGTGGCAGCTAACTGCTTATGGTTGGGACAAAGCACTAGAAAACTGAGGTAGAGGCCTAGATAAGCAGGCATAGTAAACTCTACTGTATTATAGTACTACTAGTATATATAACTACCTGCCCTACTAAACTGCCTAGGAAAGACTCTAAAGAAGATCTTTACTACTAGATTAGGATATCTAGCTAGTACTACTAGTGTTGGAATTACAAGGTTATAAGGTCACAGCGGAGGTGTCTTGAGGGTCTATTTGATGATAGAGATAACGCAGACAATAAATATTGATTGATTCGTGATGCAGTAGATGCGGTTAATGTCTATATAGATTGCATGCAGAGCTCAACCTCGCAATGTGTCTAGAGCTTAGTCAGCACCTTATCGCTAATTTCTGACACTCCCCTATGCTGACGACGCTCTCCTTGTCTGTCCCAAATAGGCAATTATAAAGCTATTCCCAAATACCTTGCAAGTGCCATTTGGCCTACGTACAGAGGGAAAACCTATAGTAGGCGAAAAACCTCCATAACTTGCCCCGTCTCCGTCCGTTACCGTCTCCGTTAGTTACCAATTCCTAGCGTTGCACAGTGCTTCGTAAATTGGTTAATTGGTAGCTGTTTTGTAAGCATATCTCCCGGCTGATCTTTGCCTAGTATATGTACCACTTTAAGTTGACCTCGCTAAACCATGTCGTTTCATATAAAGAGGTATTAAGTCTTGATATACTTAGCTTTCTAGTAGTGTTTTATATTGTATAAAAGGTCGACCGTACCCTTATTGTTACAGTAGAGCGTAGGGATAAAAGGGTTATTGTTATCTCTCTCTTCTAGATCTCTTGTTAGCTTCTTAAGCTATACTGCTAACCTTGCTCCTTCTGATGCCGCCATGATCTCTGCTTCTATTAAGCTCAATGCTGTCGACTTCTGCCTTTGAGCCATCCAGATTACTGCTCCCCTATAGCGTATAACTGCTATGCCTTGGAATGATATCTGATCGTATTCTGTTCCCCACATAGCATTAGTAAAGATATTGTAACTAATAGGTAATGTGAGCTTATATAAAGGAAGGTAGACTGCTTGACTTAAGTAGGTAATTCCTGCTTTGAGAGTGCCGTTTAGATATTATAGTAGCTGCTTGCTTAAGCAGTAATGCGATTCTTCTGGTGCTGCTATAAACCTAGCTAACTAACCGACAGCGTAGCTAGTATTAGGACGTATGCAGTTTAAGAGGTAGATTATAGAGCCAATAATCTGCCGGTATACTGTTGCATTGTTGTACTTAAGGAGGCTTTTGATATTGGGCTTTAGGACAGTACCTGCTAGTATTAGTAGCTTGGCTGGATTGTAGTTGTCTATTTTTAGCCGTTTAAGTAGCTTTTTAGTGTACATCATCTAATATAGCTTGAGGGTTTGGTTTGTACGATCTCGCTTAATTTAGAAGCCTATAAATACTTCTATAGGACCTAGGTCTTTGCATCTCCATTCTCTTAAGATTCTTGTCTTTATGATATTAAGGTATTGGCGCTTTCCTATAATCAGTATATTGTTAACGAATAGTAAGATATATACTTTATTTCCTATAAAGAGATTGGGGTTAGTATTAGCTGCTTTTAAACCTATACTTTTAAAGAACTTTTTGACTATCTGAAACCATTCTCTTAGTGCCTGCTTTAGGCCGTAAAGTGACTTATTTAGCTTTAAGTAGATGTCTTTTACGCCTTTAAGCTTAGGTTTGAAGTCTCTTAATAGGTTAGGAATCTGCATATAAATCTATTCTTATAACGGCGGGTTTAAGAATACAGTTTTGATGTCAATATAGTTGAGCTTAAGGTCCTTAGCTGCCACCTTTGCCATTAGGAACCTAAAGGTGTCGTATTATATGACAGACGCAAATGTCTTAAAATAATTGATATTGGGGGTCTGCTTGTCTCCCTAAATGTATAGTCTTGCCTTCTTGCGAATTACTTCTCCCTTGGTATTATACTTGTGCTTTAGAACTAGCTTGCTTGGGAGTAATAACCTTCCTTCTAGTACTCTCCCCCTTATAATGGTATAGGTGTGCATCCTCTTAAGTAAGAGGAATTCTTTAAAGATAGCTTTTATCTAGCTAGGAGCGTCCTCCCTTAAGGCCTAATCTAACTTAATAGCGTTAAAAGGTGCTATAGGTGCTCCTATAGAGGTAGTGTTCTTAGCTTCTAGGTAAATAGCTTTTATAGCTATTACTAACTAAACTACTATATCGTTAAAAACCCTTATATTTGGTAACCTTCCAGACCTTGTTCTCTGCGCATAAGGAATGCGTATCGATATGCTTTATATAGGCGTCCTACCCTTAGCATTACCTTAATTTAAGCGTCCTACTTAATCTTAACCTAGGCTTCCTACTTAATTAGAGTGGCCTACTTAGTCTTAACCTAGGCTTCCTACTTGTTTAGAGCGGCCTACTTGGTTACTATCTAGCCTACTTATAGTTCTTGCAACTAGAGTCTCTATTAGCGCGTTTAAGGTAGTAGGGGGAGGTATAGGTCGGTTCGCGGCTTAGCTTATAGTATAATTTAAGCGTCCCGCTTAATCTTAACCTGGGCTTCCCACTTAATCTAAGCGGCCTACTTGGTTACTATGTCTTGTAGCTTGCATCTAAGGTGCTCTATAAGGGAACCTATACTTGTTTACTTTAGCATCTCCAAATAGCTTAATTGCTTGGGTATATAGGTTTATTATCTTAAATTAACTACTTCCTTTTAACCCTA
>Ga0307507_10011006_pt1 | contig 11519 bp, 9 predicted proteins | sample 7_EM_MG_FD_207223 | JGI IMG/M metagenome (GOLD analysis project Ga0307507, IMG submission 207223) | Populus trichocarpa ectomycorrhiza microbial communities from riparian zone in the Pacific Northwest, United States - 7_EM | ecosystem: Host-associated > Plants > Roots > Unclassified | place...
ATATATGAAAAGCAGGTTCAAGTAAGAAAACAAACCGGAGCTATATACTCTTCAGTTCCAACAAAAGAATTTGAAGCTCTCATTGGTTCAGCCATAAAGACTGGCGGCGCCTGCTGATGTTTACGGTGCCTTTTCTTTTCATTTGTACTTGGAATCAAGAGCTGAAGAGAGCATAAAAAAAATATTATGTTAATGTCAGTATTGAGTTACAGGTCAGAAAAAAAAATCAGAACTGAGTACATACTCTAAGTAGCCAGAAAGAAAATTCTTAAACAAAACATTCCAAGGCATATAGAAATAGAAGAAATGATGTCAAGTGGGAAAAAGGATAAAGTGCAGCTGGGATACCTGGGGTTTGCAGGATGTTAAACATGATAGATCAAAATCTGTCAAGGCCACATGCCCATTGCTCTGAAGTAGAACATTCTCAGGCTTTAAGTCCCTGTAAATTATCCCTGCAAGAGAAACAGCTGAATTCAGTAATGAATGAAACCAAGGGAAGAACATAATAGCCTCGTAATCCTTTTATTTATTGGATTATAGTTTTGGAAATTATGTGACTCCAATATTCACTGAAAAGTTCCTAGTAGAAGACACTGCTTTGTCTAGACTCTTTATTCACCTAAGTTAAAATCACTCTTCTGAGTTTACTAGGAGAAAAGCTTCAAGAGCCAGGACAAAAATAGTTTAATATAACTGCTGATCAAGCAAGCCACATAGAAGAAGGGATATCTAGGGAGAGGCAAATCAGAATAATACAAAAAAAATTCTATGCAACTCAAATTAGAAATTACGTTCATACTTCCAAATATATATTAGGGATAACGTAGGAGACATCTCTATTTCCCCCCGGAGGAATCTTTAGAATTACCACTGCTTAGCTTGCTAACTTAGAAGAAAAGGTAAAAGGGCAACGGAATGTTCTTGTACAAGTCAGGGCCATCATTCATATGGATTCAATCATCGCTTAGTGTCAGTTTTGGAAACTTTAAATATTAAATCAACTCAGTTCTTACAATAATTACATATTGATGATCAACTCAAATATCTACCTTGACAATGAAGGTACTCCAATGCAATGACTACCTCTGCAGCATAAAATCTACAAAATCATAAAGAATTTCTCAGGTATTTCATAGTTATGAGTCCCAAAAGTGACTAGCCCCTTATGGACAGCACACACATTTTCAAAATGATCTGTCCTCCTTTGGGAATAAAATCTGCATTTTATTGAACTAAATTGAGAGTAATGAGTATCCAAGTTTCTTGCTTCATTTATAGTGAAATTGTTTTTACCATTATGAAACTATTCTTTGTTTTTACCTCACAGCATCTTCCTTCAGCACCTTCTTTGGCTGTCTGTCCAAAAGCAGGAAGAGCTCGCCACCAGGGCAGTAATCAGTTATCAGACAGATATGTGTTTTCGTCTGAAACATTATCATTAGAATTTTAATAATCTACATATGACTCAAGTAAATGAATCTTAAATACAGATTCAAATACAATCACAGGACAAGCACCTAAACTTTAATGTTCACCATTGCAAAGATTAGGCATTCTAGAAAAAAACTGTTAGTTCAACCCATGCCCATTGTCTAACCTGAAATGAAGCATACAACGCAGGAAGAAAAGGGTGGTCCAACATGTCAAGAATTTCTCTCTCTGCACAAGCTCTATGCACCTGCATTGAAAGACAGCATGAATGAACATCAGAGAATAACAATGACATGTAATTTATTGGCTAACAAGCAACTATAACACTCAGGACATTCAACTTATCCAAAGATACTCAAAACTTTAGAGTCATTAAAACAAGTTTGTGGAAACCAAAATGTCATAATCTAATTTTAGTGAAAAAATTATCAACTGTAAACATGAATTGCTGAATGTGAAGGAAAGTAAGCTAGTTGACCAGCAAGAATCGAGAAACTATAGATATCAAACGTCAACATTAAAGATAGTTAATAGTTACCTTATTGCGGTTGAGCATAGCAGCCTTGTCCATAGTCTTCATGGCAAAAAACTGACCAGTTCCATACAATTCTACCAAATGCACGCTGCGTGCCGATTGACAAGTCAGAAAACAATTTTCAAGATTAATTCAGCGTGAGTATAACAAGTGAAAGGAAAATGATCTTGGTTAACAAAAAGACCGATTAAAAATCTATTTGAAAAAGCAAACTATCAGCAACACGTTTTTATGATTTCTTGCTACAGGTGCTGGAGATAAACCAAGGAAATGGAAATCCCTCTACTATGAATCACACAAGTTCAGTGATCTGAGGATTCAGTACAGAAATGGAAAGACAAACCTGCCAGTGTCACCGGATCCCAAGGGCTTTACTGGCCTAAAATGCTTTAGGCCTAATTGTTCTCCACTTTCTAGAATCTGCAGATAGGTGAGCAAAAAAAAGAGATAAAATTGGCATGTGCACATTGAAGAAAAATTGAAGTCCGACAATTTGCAGAACGATGCCAACGATTTGTATATCACATCATAAAATCAGCTTTGGATCACTTGACAATGAGATTGTAATCTATTGTCATTGTTACACATATTCAAGGATCCAAAGGATAATACCTTTTGAATCGCTTTCCATGATGGGCTGTCCTTTCTGTGAGGCTTTGGATAAACCACTTTTGAATGATTAGCCCACAAATCTTCTGGTCTCTGCAGATAGGAGAAATTTTTGCTAGAATCAAATCACAAAAGGACTATTTAAAGATAGGATTACTTTTTGCCGTTTAGGGAGTTACCATATTAGCATCCGGAAGTTCTCTCGCTGCGTCATCAACATTTTCTGCAGTTTGTTTCACCTGATAGTGGACACCAGTCCAGCTCGTTAGGGGAAAATGTATACCTCTAGAGAGACATTGTTAACGATGTGGATGAAATAAATGATCGTGACAATATTAAACCACTGCTTCTTCAGGAAATGGGAGGTGAAATTTTAGCATTCTTGAGCTTTGAAGTTTCAGAGAACTAATTTAACATGTATATTAGCAGTACTGTTGTTTGAAAATCTTAGCTTTACAGGGATTTAAACAGAGAAAAGAAGAGAATTTAGACCAGTTGTTCATTCTCTATAGCTGTTGCCTCTGGGATACTATTGGTACGTGGCTCAACATGCTCACTGCCATCTAATTGCACTCCAATAAAATACTGCACTTCTCCCTGTTCACAAGAAGATAAAGCTCATAAAGAACCTTTCACTTTTGATTTCCATGAGGATTCATTTCATAAAAATAGTGATTTACGAGATACAACATAATATTTTTTGGTTTGAAGATGCAGGTAATGTACCTTTTGGTCACGCATAGGCTGCAGATGGAACAGGTTCCAGAACTTCTTACCTGGATCAAGTGTGGAAGGCCATGATTAACTTAAAGGAAAAAAAAAAAGAAAATTACAGGTTTTCTTTTTATGGTGTCAACAAGAACAAGGAGAGGTGTTCATTTCAGAATTAGCATTACAGTAAAAAAAAAATAATGAGAGAACCTAAGAAGGAATGTTCTCCAGATTTGTCTTGAAATGCTTTATACTTGATTAAATAGAACAGATCAATGTATGAAAATAAAGGAAGTAGCAAGACGCATAACAGCAGTACTATTCACTTTGCTTTGAAGGCATATAAATACTACCATGAGCATGTAAGAAGTAATCTAATGCTACATGCTTTTGAGTTAGCTATCCATTCTGAAATGTCACAGAGAATTCAGACTGCAAAAGTTGGCTTACCACTCTTGGTATAGTTAATCAGCTGAACGGTGACATCTGTCTGGTTATCAATTGCTTCCCTTATTTTCCTCACAGTCGCTGGATCGGTTTCAGGCCCTTGCAAGAATCTACAAAATCAAAGCATGAAATAGATTGCAATATATTCATTTGCATTTCATTTTATTTATAGACTTTAAGAATGTTTACTGCACAAGTCTTCTTTTAATCCAGGGCACTGATGTGGTGTCAACCTGGCAGTTTTAATGTCTCCTATGAGCATAAGGAAAAGGAGGAGGTGGAAGTCTAAGATTAGCATCTAGCGTTAGTGAAAAGAAAGTCATGTTCGGTTTTCTCTGATTACGGACCTTCTCGATCATGCTCATAATGCTGTGAAGGAATGACTGATTTGGGTGAAAAAGGTCTGAGAATTTTGGGAACTCAGATAGGGTTAGTAACTTCTGGTTACAATTAAGAAATTAATCTAATGTTTTCAGATAAATTCAAACTAATCACAGCATTTCAGAAATGCATCAGTTCAGGAGCGTACCTGCAATTTCTTCCCAAGATTTCTTCACGACTGTACTCTGTAAGCTCTAAGAAGCTATCAGAGGCAAATATCTGAAAATTTTAAACAGTTAGGAAATTTATACATCTCAGTTTCCTACTACATCATTCAGAATGAATAACATAAAGGCAAAATAGATGTATCTTGTTGAAGTAAGAATCTTACAATGGGATTATCAGGCAGCCTTGGATCAGTGATGACAAAGTTTTTCTCTATACGTTCAAGAGTGGTAGCGAGATCAATACCCTTTCTCATTTCCTTCTTCCTCACCTTGTCATCAAGGCTATCAAGCCTTGCGTCATCATCGTCGTCATCACTCTCAAAATCATCATCGAGAGTAATTCCAACGTCAAAGCTCTCATCATTGGAATGTGTACTTTTTCTCATGAGACTAAATCGAATTACCAAACAATATATGTCAAATAGTAGAATAGGAAGATATGCCAACCAAAAAAAAAAAAAAGAACGAATCGCATGCTGGTGTCTACTGCTACAATGGCCATCAAAAAGCAGTTATACCCCATGAAAGAAAGGCGGCTAGATTTTCTTGGTTTCTTTTCCGGCAACTCACTGATACGTTGCATTGAGTTTCGAGTACCCCTGTGAGAATTCCGTCTATTTGGAGCCACATTCTCCGAGTTTCGCCTTCCTATAGCTCCTTTTCTTTCCCCTTCTCCACCACCTTCTGATTTTCTCATCAACGGACGATTGGTTGATTCACTGAGTGCACGGGGTCTGTTCACTGCTTGAACAAGTTCTGTTACAGAACTTGTAGCCATTTCTTTTTGACGTGCTGCAAAGCAAGATATTGGTGTAGCTCAAATGTACGTAAGACAAAAAAATTGAGCTACCTAATCAAATGAAAAGAAAAGGTAAATCATACAATAAGTTATCTGCTTATTTGTGTATCAGTTTATACTTTCAAATGCCATTTGTTAAGGAGCCAACAACTTTGTTGCATTTGCGCAACTCAACCATATTTTTTCGATATTTCATCAAAAACTCAAAATGAACAGGTTTTATATTAGTTATCACGTGGAGAATAGTTAGTCTGCCGAGCTGCTCCAGTAGTTGCAGCAAATTTACTCGTGTTGGACGGTTCACTAACGAGCTCGGGAAATAAAATGGAAGCTATTTTTGCCGTCTAGAAAACAGAATTGGTTGCATACAGGGACTACTCTATTTTTTACTCATGTACGTAACAGCAGCAGTATGACTGCTCTACCTGAAGGCCTCCTATCAGTTCGATAGCAGCGAACCTCAAAACCATTTAAGAACATAAATAGGTGTCTTGTTTCATTCGATGTTGCAGCAATTTGCATGTCTTTAGTTTTTGAGACTTGAATGTAATGCTAAGATTTTATCATAATCTTCTAAATCTTTTCCTTCTACCTCAGTCCTCAGTTATGGTATTTAGCTTGATGATTACTTGACTGCAAAGGCAACTCCTCTCCTAAAAAAAGAAGAGAGTTGCTTTTGCAGTCAATTAATCATCAAGCTAAACAACAAGAAGCTAAGATTGGCTCCCTCATGATACCGAAACAAAATCTACTTTAGGAAGTTAAATAGTCTATGGATGTCAGCTAAAACACAGAATAGGGTTTTAACCTTCCTTTCAAAATCCCAAGAAAAGGGAGAAAAAAAGAAAAAGTTTATTGTCATTATCTGAAGAGGCCATGAATCCTACTCCATGTCACGTCCAATGCTAGCCACTGAAGTAAGATCAATAATAATTGCGTGACATATAGTCGAATGAACAGTAATAATAATTGAAGGGAGATAAGAAGCTTAGAGTACCGTCATATCGGATCAAGGATCCAGGCAATCCATTGGGACGCAAGGTCTTATCCTTGGACCCCTCAGTATGCTTGCTAACCTCCACTAGCATTCTGCCAATTAATAAGCAGACATAAGAACATGTAAACTAGCAAGATGATAGATATATCTACCATTTTAAATTAATTGTCATATATTCTCCCCTCTAATTTTCATTTTCAGACCATGCTCTTCCCCCCATCAAAGGGGTCCAGAGTCCATCACTGTCAAGCATTGAATCTCAGTAGCAGGTGGCCATTAAGAGTATGGCTAGCTAAAACCCCAGTTGGCACATCAAAAACAATTTGAATTATTGGGTTGGGCATCTTATTCTCACGGGATGGGACGGTGCACGGGGCATTTCTTCTTCCTTTTCTCCTCCTTACTTATCATGTTGCGTGTGTGGGATACAACCATGCTCCTAAATTCTAGATCTACCATTGCCATGTGTTTTATTAAACCCTTGTTGAACGACAAAGCTTAAAGCTAGAACATGTGCCAAGGTTGAATATTAAACTCGATAAAAAAAATATTATTTTATTTTTTCTAAAAGTAAAGTTAAAAGGGAATATTATTTTTTAAAAATAAATCAAACTAAGTTTTGATTAAATCAGTTCACTACTACTTAACCTGTCTGAGTCGTCACGATTTGACTGAGTGAACTCATATTTTTTCCTGAGCATATAACCCTCATATTTCATGCGCGTGCTTTCACTTGTGTGGTGATCTCGAAAACATATTAAAAAAATGATAAATCTAAAACCTCATGGATATGGGATGTCACTTTTGATGATTACGACGATATAGGATAATTTAAGAAAAGAAAAGAAAGTAATTACCCAATGAATTTGAGGACTTTGCCAGAATCGTCCTTGATGGGTGCAATTGTAAGAAGGTTCCAAAAGGGAGAACCATCTTTCTTATAATTCAACAATCTCCCACAGTAAGTACCCTCTCCTCGTAAAGCCTCCCTAATTTTCGCTACATCTTCTGGGTCGGTGCCTGCACCCTGTAAGAACCGACTGGTCCAACCCACCATATTCATACACACATGATCACCATTAATACACCACTGATAAAAACCATTAGTACGTTGAGAAATATGCTTACCAATTCCTGCCAATGACCTCCTTAGAGGTATATCCTGTCATTTTAAAGAAGCCAGCACTTGCATACAAGATTGGATAGTCTGGTTTTGTGGCATCTGATACCACAAATGTTTGTTGGAAGGTGGACAGTGCATTTCTTATGTCTTCAGACACTCTTGGGATATTACTGTTGTTACTAGTCCCTCCGTCATCTGATAACTCGCCAGAATTTCTCACCGAGTTGTTCGAGTCCCTTCTTGATGTACCCGGTTTTGCATTCGGGTCATCCCCACCCGAAGTTCGCACGCTAACCCCTTGTGGTTTGCCTGTCTCGTCGTCGGTTTTTAGCACCAGGCCCCACTCAGCCGCTCTTTTTGTTGCCACCCCAATTTCACCCGACAGTTGTTGTTTCGGTTTTTTCTCTTCTTGCTGGGATTGCGGTAGGGGTGGTGGGGTAGGGACCGGGTCCTTGAGGGCCATCCATGAGGTGGTGATGGGTGCTTCTTCGGGTTCGGGTTCATTTTTAGCACTTGAATCAACCCAGCTTTTCCAGGTGGGGTTTGATGAACGAAATGCTGGGTTAGTGGGTCGGTTCAAGTAGGCACTGGAGGGGTTGAATACTTCAAGTGATCCCCGGGAGTCTCTTGGCAGTGGTGGCACGTTACCAGAAGATTGCTTGGATGACTTGTCCGTTGCTTCCATTTTATGACGATGACCTGCATGATGTATTAGTTGATGAAACAAACTAACACTTATATACTAATAAAAATACAATTCTCGATGTATTTAATAATTTTTCATAGATCCCTTATTTTCATTATGCTAAAAGATAGATATTGTGCATAGCATGTGGAGCTAAATCCACCATAGAACTGCACATAGGGTATGAACTGGATTGACGACGACATGGAGTGCGATATCTCTAGCAACGCAAAAGTAATCTAAAATGAAACATCTAAACATGAGGTGAGGAAGAAGTGTAGAGTCAATTGGGGAGGGTGGGGCTGGCATGTCATGCATGTTCATCTACTTGTGGCGCCGTTTTAACTCATGTCAGCTAGCTGAAGTCTAGTCACTATAAAGGAGAACCTTCATCCTTTTGGATTATTGCTTTTTTTTTCCTCAACAACAACAGCAACAAGACACGGATAAACACAAACTTACTTTAGATGAATTAATGCAGTCTGGTCGATCAAGAAAATAACGGGAAAATTAACAAAATTCAATTTGGTGTCCGAAAAAACAAAATAATGTTCGGGTAGTTTGATAATTAATAGCTGTCTGTCTCCAGCAGTAGTCTTCGTTTGCTGGCCCGTGAGAGTGAGTGGTAGCAGAGGTGGCACAATATTCATGACAAAACACACAAGTTTTTGAGTTTGTGAAAACTGAGTTCAGAAACTTACAGCCACAGAATATTACTGTTTACTCTATTTTTATCAGAAAACGAAAAGAAAATTACCATGCAAAATTGTCACAAGGAAAACAACACTACGCCTTGAACTAAACCCGCTGGTAAATCAGCAGTCACTCGTGACCATGTCAATAATTGGACGTCGCACAGAAAATTGGATCAGCTAGCTAACAAATTTAGACAGAACAAGGAAAAAAAAAGGATTCTGAATTGATCGAACAAAAACAAGGACATATCCCAATATACAATAAAAAAAAAAAAAAACAAGAATTAAGTATTAGATTTTTCTGATGAAAATGTATAGCCAGCTGCAGAAAAGAGCACTGATATACTAGTAGTAAAAGCAATGAGAATTCTTGAACAGAAGATCGTTTGATTTGTGAGCAAGGATATGAGTAACCGTATGTAATGAGTGCGTACCTGGAGCTGATAATCCAAGTCTTTCTTCAATGTCTTGAAACTAACTAAAACTGCTGAGCCTGGAGGTTGTATTTGTATATATAGTAATGATCATAGACAAGGAATGACTGTACTGAGAGTGTGGGAGAAACGACGAAAATAATTGAACAGAGAGAACTTTTAATGCAGAAAGGCCATGATAACACAAGGAATGATTGTCGAAAAAGCTTGGCTCTCCCCCATCCCTCGACACCTATAATTCACATGGCACTTGCTCGTACCCCTAGAGTTCTTACCCTTATTTTTTCCGCAAGAAACAGATCCTGTATGGGCCATATAATATTGTGAAAATTGCTACTTCTGTTTCTATACAGCTAATCACTCGCACATCCCCGATTTCGGCTGTTGCTATTTTTGCTTTTAAGGGAGGAAAGGGGCTGGCAACGAAAGCAGAAGCAGGATAGATGAGATGAGACGTCTTGCACGTTGGGGGTTGCAGCTTCTACCGACCGGGCTTTCCTGGGACAATGCTTCTTCTCTGTCTTCGTGTCTCACCGGTGAAAAGTTTAGATCAGGATAGAGTCATGATTCTTGCAGCTGCTTTATGTCAGAAAAGAAAAACATAGTTAGCTATATATATATATTTTTTTTATGAATTTTACCAAATAAATTGGGATATAGTTTAGAGACTTGTCATAGTGGCACTTTTGTGTGCGTATTGAGGATAGGAAGGAAAAAAAGAAGGCCCTCTTGGGCATGGATATTAATTAGAGGTGTGGACATATGCCCAACTGTGTCAGGATATTTGCCCATTAACCAGTTGATATTATTGTCATAATTATCATGATAGTTATATACACGACCGAGTAGGAGTAAAAAATCCAAAAAATCAATTAAAGTAAGAAAATTAGAAAATTTTTTGAAAAAATGGAACTGTAAAAAAAATTAATCAAACCGATTAAAATTTTGAAAAATCAGCCGGTTCGGTTCGGTTCGATTATTTTAAAAAAACTAAAAAAACCGAACCGAACCGAACCCAAACAAAAAAAACCGGAAAAAAACCGAGCCAAACTAGAAAAACCGAGCCAAAACCAAGCCAAAACCGGAAAAACCGAGCTAAAACCGAGAAAACCGAGCCAAAACAGTTTGAACCGGTTTTTGTCCTAAAAACCGAACCGAACCGAAACCGGTCGGTTTGAACCGGTTTCGGTTTTTTTTTAAAAAAAATTCAATTTAATTATTTTTAATTGATAAAAACCAAACCGAATAAAATGATCACCCCAATGACCGAGTTAAATTTTTCTTTCCACAGCCACTAGTTTTTAAAGAACTACTTGCCATTAACGGTTTTACATTACTTTTTTTCAAGTTTGAAACTTGTATAATTCTGTACTATTAATTTTATATTATAAATAAAATAAAATAATAGTATTTAAACTCGTACTTGTTGAGTAGAATGGAATTTTAATATTATATAAAAAATCTCTATAATTATAAAATTTATAAAAACCCTTAAAATTGTTTTGTTTGTATTAGGACATGGGTAGGTCCACAATGGTTGCACATAAATAAATCTAAAGAAAACACATGGAAAATGAACCCTCACAATATGTTTTGTAGGTTTAAGGGTTTGGTTTTCTCTCGTTAGTATTATTAAATTAAGAAAAATAAAAATAAATGAGTGTAGTGTTTCATTGGACATCAAAATATTGTTTAATTCATTACAATGTTCATTTGCAATGTTCATGAACAACTTTTTTTTCGGTAATTTGTCACTATAATTTTCAAAGTTTACATTTCCATTATAAATTTTATTTATGTCACTTTATGGTAGTTGAGAAAAGAAAATGAGATGTTGAAAAGGGAGAGGAGAGAAAAAATCTTGGGCGCAAGTCACATTCCACTCATAAAAAATACTAATCTTGGTGGCATTACATTCACCATTAATACGAGAATTTATTAATACTAATCTTGGTGGCACTACATTCACCATTAATACGAGAATTTATTAATGTAGATGGCTTAAGTCTTAAATCATTCGAGAAAATATAGATTAGAATCCAAAAGGTATGTTTTGATTTAATTTGATTTTGAGTGTTTAGATTAATTAAAATGTGTTTTGAAATTGTTAATAGTTTACTAGGGTTTTTTTTCGTGTTTTTAGGTGAAATAGGTTGAAATTTGAATATTAAAATTAAATATACTTGTATTCTGATTTTTTTATCACCGATAATATCAAACATTAAAAAGAATGGCACGCGCTTTAAAAAAATCATTAATATTCTTTAAATTATCGTTTCAAGTCCTAAGACACTTGGACTTGACTCTTTTAGCCCCTCATTTTTATTTTTATTTTACTATTTAATTGTTTTATTTTTTGATAGTTTAAAGTAAAATCCCATTTAAATAAAAGTATTATAATGATATTTTATAAATCATTTAATAGTAAGAAGTTAGTACTGTCGAAATTATCTTATTAGTACGAGATATGACTACTTGTGTTACTAGCTACAAGAGTCACTT
>Ga0307507_10011007_pt1 | contig 11519 bp, 11 predicted proteins | sample 7_EM_MG_FD_207223 | JGI IMG/M metagenome (GOLD analysis project Ga0307507, IMG submission 207223) | Populus trichocarpa ectomycorrhiza microbial communities from riparian zone in the Pacific Northwest, United States - 7_EM | ecosystem: Host-associated > Plants > Roots > Unclassified | place...
CTGGAACGAATTCCGACTTGTGGCTAGCGAAGCCGAATTGGACGACTCAACTTGGGGAGAACTACTTCCAGTAGGAATGATCACAGAACTACAGAACGCCTGGGGAGCTAGTAGCGAAGAAGACAAGGACCTCGAAGCCCATGCCCAATGGGCAATCCGGCAGGAAACCAAACTAGCGACGGTCAGACATATCCAAGGATCGCCATCAGCAAGAAACATCCAACAGGAGACCGCTACACCACGAAACCCAGATGGGACATAACGACCCACAAATAATGGTAAACAGAATTACGGCGACCCTATGGAACTGGAGGCGACTCGGAAACGACCAAGATTCAACATCTCGAGGGAACAATCCCAAAGGAGGATACGAGAAGAGCTATGTCGCAAATGCGCACAACCTGGACACTTGGCCAGAAGCTGCCCGAAAAGGAGACGAACCCAAACCATTCCACGCACATGCCAGGAATTGGCAACCCACGAAGAAAGTGACCCCTTGGGAAAGCAGGCCCAAGATTAGGGAAATCAAGATCGAACAGGAATCCCAGGAGTCAGGAAGCGACGAATGTCCCCAGTAAGAGATGGTCTGAGGGACAGACCCCAGCTAAAACCCATCATGATGGAAAACTACTATGCAGCACTCAACTAGACGGAAACACTAGAGAACGACCAAGACCATATTATGCTCAAGATACAACTGCACGGCGAAAAGGACTCAGTCACTATCAACGCCATGATTGACTCAGGAGCAACAGAAGACTTCATTGACCGAGAAGTCTGCAACAAACACGGGATCAAGATGATCAAAGCAAAAAACCCAAGGGAAATTTACCCGGCAGACGGAAAACCAAGCGCTATGGGACCTGTTACCCATATGACGATAGTACCTATGGACATTAGTAGCCATAGGCAATTGGCAACCTTCCAAGTGGCAAATCTGCAGAACCATGAGGTCATCCTCGGGATGCCATGGTTAAGAGAACATAATTCAACAATCGATTGGACCGACAAAAGGATCACATTTCACAGCAAACGATGTACGACTTGGTGTCTCAAAAGTTCGCCCGTTGCATATGCGGTACCCGAAGAAAAACCCCTGGAAGAGAATCTCATTATCAGATTCTCCAAGATCCAGGCCCAGAATGGCCCGACGGCCAAGAGTGGCCCGACGGCCAATGACCTGAGCGTCAGAGTTAAGAAGGTATCCAACGAGGCCAGAGTGCCGATAAAAGGATCAGCAAGAGCGGCAGGACACAACCTGTACGCAATTGCAGGAACCGACGTTCCTGCCGGAGGGCCAGCAATCGTTGGGGCGGGGATAGCTATTGTACTACCTCACAACACCTATGGACGAATTGCACCACGAAGCAGTCTAGCAGTCAAACATCGACTCATGACAAAGGCAGGTGTAATAGACTTCGAATACAGAGGAGAAGTGAAGGTGGTCCTAGCCAACCTAGGAGACGAACCATACCGAGTGGAAAAAGGAGACCGGATCGCAAAACTGATTATTGAAAAGATCGACAAAAGGGAGCTACAAGAAGTAACCCAGTTGGACGATACCGAGAGAGGAGAACAAGGATTCGGGAGCTCCAACACCACCATTGACCAAGAGGTCACGGGCCGGAAGGCCAAATGAAACCTTGAAATCAACGAGATATCGGCAAGAGCTTTCGCACGGTTCGACCGGAGAGGAGAGACAACCGGCATCCTAAGATGGGATGAAATCGACAACGAAAGTCAGCTGGAAGCTATCAACCTTAGTACCGAGCTGGCGATAAAAAACAGGAAGAACAACGAAGAGCAGAACATAAGAGACACGGTCCCTCAGGAATATCACCACCTGCTAGATGTGTTCGAAAACGGGGAGAAGACGACAGTACCTCCACACCGACCAGGCATCGATCTAGGAATCGACCTGGAAGAAGGAAAAACGGTGCCCATCAAGAAAATATACCTCCTCAGTCACGACCAACTGGACGAGCTCAATCGATACATCAAACAGAACGAGAACCGCGGATGGATTCGAAGAGTAAAGTCAGGAGAGGCATCACCAATTATGTTTGTCAAGAAAAAGGATGGCAAACTCACGCTCTGCGCCAATTATCGGGCGCTCAAAGAAGTCACCAAGAAGGATCGACACCCGCTCCCAGTCATTAGTGAGGTACTGGATAGACTGGGAGGGGCCAAATACTTCACCAAACTGGATATCAAAGACGCCTACCACAACATTCGAATCAGAGAAGGAGACGAATTGAAGACGCCCTGTTCAACAAAACTAGGGAAGTACGAATATCTGGTCATGCCATTTGGACTATGCAACGTACCAGCAGCATTCCAACGATAGATCAATGAGGTCCTTATAGAACACATCGACATGTGTTACATCTTCTATCTGGATGACGTACTCATATATTCGAATACCCTACAACAGCAGCGAAAAGACGCTAGCGATATCCTGGAAGCAATACGAAAATCAGGAATGAAGGTCAAACCATCCAAATGCGAGTTCCACCAAAACGAAATGGAATACCTAGGATTTATCATTGGACAAGAAGGGGTCAAGACCGACCCAGTTAAGACACAAGCCATCTGGGATTGGACAACACCCAAGAAAATCAAGGAAATCCAAGGCTTCCTGTGTTTCTGCAACTTCTATCGACGATTTATCGAAGGCTTCAGCAGAACGGCTAAACGACTATATGCGAAAACAAAGAAGTAATGCATTGGCAACTGGGAATGGGGAGACAAAGAACAGCAAGGGTTCAACGAATTAAGGACAAAACTCACCACGGCACCAGTACTGGCCTACTGCGACCCCCTCGCACCAACCAAAATCGAAACAGACTCCTCAAAATACGTCTGATCCGGTATACTGTCACAACAATGCCTGGACGGAAAATGGAGACCTGTGGCGTACCGATCCAAGACAATGTCAAATGCTGAATGCAACTACGACATACACGATAAGGAACTACTAGCGATAGTTGAAGCATTTCACGAATGGAAAAGATACACGAGAGGAAACCCCAAACCGATACGGGTTCTCACAGACCACAAGAACTTAGTTACCTTCATGACAACAAAGGAACTAAACGAACGACAAGCACGATGGATGCAAGAATTCAGTCAATATAACTTCAAAATTGAATACCAACCAGGCAAGGAGGGAGGAAAGCCAGACGCCCTCACACGAGGAGAGGGAGACCTACCAACGGCAGGAGACAAGAGACTCACTAGAAACGTGGGAATCTTACAACCAAAGGATTAATACTGTAACATCCCAGAGACAGAAGAGGTCAGGCTCGACCTATTGAAAGCAACCGAATTCCGAGACAAGGACGAAGGAGAAATACAGAAAGCCAGCAAACACGACGACGAAATCCAGGATATGAAAACAAACCTGGACGAAGGGAAGACAGAAATGAAGGGAATCGCGCTAGGGCTATGCCAATGGAAGGACGACCTCTTATGGTACCAAGGAAGGATTTGGATACCAAAAGACGCAAGGATACGAACCACTTTTATCGCTAAAAATCACGAACACCCACAAGTGGGACATGGTGGAACGGCAAAAACCACCGAGCTCATCAGGAGACGATATTATTGGCCAAAGATAAGAGAAGATATCACAGGATTCATAAAGAACTGCGACACATGTCAAGGGACCAAAGTGGTCCGACATGGACCCTACGGATTGCTACAGTCAAATGAGGCCCCCGATCGACCATGGAAGTCAATAGCTATGGACTTGATTACGGACCTGCCGAAATCAGACGGTTATGACACCATACTGGTGGTCATCGATCGGCTGACCAAAATGAGGCATTTTGTTCCATACTCGAAGGACCTCGATGCACTGCAGTTCGCCAAACTCTTCATGAAAGAGATAGTCAGGCTACACGGACTACCACACGACATCATCACCGACAGGGGGACACTATTCACCTCAGACCTATTGAAGGAAACCACAGGGCAATTAGGAATTGAATGGAGACTCAGCACGGCTTTCCATCCACAAACGGATGGGCAGACCAAAAGGACCAATGCCATATTAGAACAATATCTGCGGGCAGACATCAATTATCAACAGGACGATTGGTGTGGTTACCTACCACTAGCCCAATGTGCATACAACAACGGATATCAGGAAACCATCAAGAACACCCTTGTTTGCAAATTACGGAATCAACCCCGAATACGAGATGATCGGTCATCTGATACAAGTAAAGCAAACCAAACCAGAAGAAATGACTTGGTTACATGAGTCCTTGAGAAACAACATGGTGGCCGTGCAATTAGAACAAAAAGAATACTACGATCTACACAGAAAACGTGATCCAAACCTACGATCAGGGGACAAGGTGTGGTTGGTCCCACAGAATATCAAAACGACGAGACCGTCCAACAAACTGGACTACAAGAAAATTGGACCATTCAAAATCTTGGGCAAGATTGGGACAAGCGCATATAAGCTGGCCTTACCACCCTCAATGGCCATACACAACACATTCCACATCTCCCTCCTTGAACATTACCAAGACAACCGATTGCCCTCACAGATCAAAGAACCCCCGCCTCCTATTCAGATAGAAGGAGAAGACGAATACGAACTCGACGAAATCATCGACTCTCGACTCCACTACAAGAAGCTCCAATATCGGACTAAGTGGAAAGACTACTCCCCAGAACTCAATAAAGTCTTGTACCCCGCGGAAAACTTCAACAATGCAGAAGACACAGTCCAACGATTCCACCAACGCTACCCAAGAAAGCCTGCAATGGATACACGTCACGATCAAGAGATCAACCTCCGCACTTCCATCGGTCGTCAAGCAAGAACGACGCTCATACACACCAGACAGCGACGCCCAGCGTGTCGCCTACAACCCTACCCCCACTAGCCCGGACTACTTGGGCTCACCAAGAAACGAGGTGGCACATGCCTCCATGAACTGGACGAACTGTACCGATGATGGATGCCAAATCCATCTCGGCGAAAAAGCGGGGGTCAGGCTGGTACCTACAATTCACCAGAAGATCGAGAAAACCAAGTGTCGCCCACGACCACGACTGGCGACAGGAGATGGAAGCAAACCCAGGAGAGAACTGGGTCCAAAAACAACCCCGTCGAGGGCGAGCTAGGAGGGCCCATCACGAAATCACGCGCTGGGAGCATTGTTTCAACGACAATTGCAACGAACACCGATGGGAAAAGGTGGACGCGGGATATTACCCCAGACAAGGAGGAGAGAAAGGGGAACTGTCAAAGAATGACGGAGGGGAACACAAGAAGGCAAGAGCCGTGAGGACAGAGCTGGGGGGAGAGGGGAGCGAAAAAACCATTCCGGACGTGGAAGCTCTGGAAAGGACAATCTCGGACCTCCGAAGCTTACTCGATCGCGCTGCCCAAATCATTGTGGCAAAAGACAACGACCTCGAACGACTCGACAAGGAGAGGGAAAAACTCCAACAGGCATATAACCGAGTGAAACTGAGGATGCGCCAAATCGGGTGTATGCTGTGGAGGGAAGGAGTTTAGCATCGTGGGACCGATGCAAGACGGGGAAGGGAGCTAATGTCAAAAACGGTGACTAAGCAAGGCAGACTCTCACATGACTAATAGTTATTAGTCATCGCTTTGTTATCTTTCAAGCTTTGAGATCAGTTGACTCATAGGTTTTCACATGACGACGCAATAGCGTGTCATTGAGTTATTGTTATTGGTTGATATGTGACATGACGCACGATTGTGGTCATATGGTTTATGTATTTTGTACATGACTCATAGTTATGAGTCCTGGGTTTCACGCATGTGACCCTTTTAAGGCACATGACTTGTTTTATGGTTTTTGATTGGCTGCGAGATAGGGCGCAGCTGACTCGGACGAGTCAGCTGATGGATTTCACACTATGACTCACTATGAGTCATGAGTCGCGTGACGCGAGGGTATGAGTCACGCAGGGTTAGGGTTGTGGGAAGAACCCCTATATAAGCGCTCCCTCCGGGCATCAGATTTCGCTTCTTCACGCCACCATCTAAGTTCTTTCATATACTATACCTTCAATACAAAGATCTTTATCTATCATGCTTCTGGGAACCAAGACACGACTGTCTTATATGAGCCTAGCGATCGACGTTGCTGGATAGGCCGCTGAGGAGTCAATGGACTTAGCTATCGCTACAGTTATTGGGCTAAAAAGAAGTGCTCGTTAGGACACTATCGGTTACCTGCTGCAAGTATCACCCGGAGGGAAGAGGATTGTAACAACGCCCACCAGATTCAGAAAAAGGAATTGCAAGCTTTCTGGATTACTTCTCCCATAGGAGTGATTTTAATTGAGATTTCCGGGCTATAGTTAGATCATTACAGGAGGTTTCAAAAAAGGAGGCAAAATAGGTCCATCCAACTTATATTTGGAGATTGGTTCCTGACTCTGGAACTAACTTAAGGTTATTAGCACTCCGCTTATTTACTGTGTGTCCCAACTCAGCCAGCCGCGAGAGGGTTTTTTCTTACTTTTGTATTATTCATTCCAAGCTTAAAAATACACTATCATTTGAGAAAGTAGCAGTGATTGCAAAGGTGAAAGTCTCACTCCACACAGAACAACAGCCAAACACCCTCTGAGCAAAGAAACGAAGACTGGACGAAGCAGAAACCACCTGTCATCAGCAAATGTACAGATTTGACCCCTATCACTCAAGGGGCACCAGGGTATTGGGGGGCCAAATTATAAAACTCGACTTACTGTAGGTAAATACAATGGTGGGCGAGATTCTGGAGAGCACAGGCATATTAGGTAATACTATGAGAGTTGCGGTATTGTATTAGTACAGGCAAACCAAGCCTCCTAGTGTCTGAATGGGGACGCCAGGAGGCCTCCAGGGAGTGCTGAGTCCATGTTACATCCCTCAGGGGGGACAGAATCCGTAACGGAAAAATACAGGAACTCCGGAAAAATACCGGAGAAATACACAAAGGTCTCCTGGAGTCTTAATTAGCCTTTAGCTTACAAGGTTTAACCTACGAAAAATAAGAGTGAGAGATGTTTCAGGTCGCATTTCTGGGTCAAAGCTACCTATTCAGGCTAGCATATAATATTCATAGGCTGGTAAATTATTTTTAAATTTGTTTATTTATTAAACTACAGGTAAACTAAGCTACTATATATACTCTAAGAAAGATAGAGCGTAGAGAACGGAAACACGTCCGCAATCGGGAGTTTGGAAGCTCTAACGACCGCTCTCGCTGAGGGGAATCTAACCCAGGTTTCCGCTTGTTGATAGCATGCCTGTAGCCTAAGTAATCATGTCAGATGATCAGAGGTCCAAAATTCTGCCCAAGTGTAAAGGTGTGAATAAGAGGTCTTGAAAATGGTGCAAATAGGACATTTAAAGGCTCTAAAGAATGCTCTTGATGAGGGAAATTCAACGCAGGTATGCGCCTGTTGATCGCCTGCCTGTAGCCTAAGTAATCATGTCAGATGATCAGAGGTCCAAAATTCCGCCCAAGTTTAAACTTGAAGGTGTGAATAAGAGGTCTTGAAAATGGTGCAAATAGGACATTTAAAGGCTCTAAAGAATGCTCTTGATGAGGGAAATTCAACGCAGGTATGCGCCTGTTGATCGCCTGCCTGTAGCCTAAGTAATCATGTCAGATGATCAGAGGTCCAAAATTCCGCCCAAGTTTAAACTTGAAGGTGTGAATAAGAGGTCTTCAAAATGGTGCAAATAGGACATTTAAAGGCTCTAAAGAATGCCCTCGATGAGGGGAATCTAGCCTAGGTATCCGCTTGATGATCGAATGCCTGTAGCCTATGATATCGGGCGGTATAGTGAGTAAACTTCAAAATTCTGCTAAGGTCGAAAGGTGTAGAGAAGTAACCTTGAAAACGGTGCAAATCGGATGTTTGAAGGCTCAAATGAAAGGTCTCGCCGAGGTAATTCCAATGGTGCTCTTCCTGCCTTGATCGGAGGTCCGTAGTCTCAGATAATGCGTACAATACTGGTATCACAACTTAATGTCAGCTTTAGAGGGAGAAATCATACCTGAATGCCTCCTGTTGACAGTATTCTAAGTCCTTCATAAGACTTAGTCATCTCAGATCACTCAGAGTTCTCGCTTTTGTGAGCAGTAAATAAAGTACCAATAGTTGAGGTAGAGAGTTGGTTGAAGAATAGGTGAAAGAGGCCTTTCAGAAGCGCAACTGAACTGGGGAATGGGTGGTGTGTTTGAAAATCTTGGCACTACTTTCAAATTAAGTGAGCCTCCTAGGGTCCTATTCACACCTCCCAGTGTCCTATTCATACCTCCCAGAGTCTTATTCAGGCCTCCTAGCATCCTATTGTGAACTTTCGGAGGCTTGTCCATCTAATGTGACAGCTATTTGTAAAAAGGCCAAAGCAAAAGTAAAATGTGATTTAAGTGGGGGCCAAAAATCTCCGCGCTTCAGTACTCCCACACTGGTAGCATAGAGCAAACAGTGTTTCTTAGAGAACTCCATGAGGCAACTGTCCACAGCGGAAAAATTCCTAAGTACACTAACAATACCGGTGCTTCTGTACTCCCACACAGGCAATTTAGGATGCAGAGAGTCCCCCAGGGGGCTCCAGGGGGCAACTATCCACAACGGAGAAACTTAGGAATACATCTACAATACCGGAGGAACTCTAAGAAACAGGAGCCATACAATATCCCACACAGGACGCTAGGCAGTACTCGATAACCCACCCGGAACTTTTGCACACTTGAGCCTTGCACTCACCCTATAGGTACCCCATGTATTATTCTATGTCACTAGTATTTTCCTGAATCTTGCAGTAATATTACTTACCCTAGAGTAGCTTCATGGTTCTTTCGTATTGTCCTATGCTTTAGGAGGGTTGAGAGGAATAGGGATACCTGGCCATGTCACTTGCTACAGGGAGGTAGGTATAATATACATGATGTGAAATTTGTTTTGCTGATGGTAGTACACATACACGATCACAGAACTTACAAGCAATTGAAAGACCTGCCTATTAGGACTTTATTTTAAGTCCTGAGGAATTTGAGGCCGAAGCTGTTACCTGGATGGCTGATTTAACACCAGACTCACCAAGCGAGTTAAACCCCCCCTAATATCCCTACGAGCATATACAATTAGAGCTTTTCATTTTATTCAATCAACCTTCCAACTTTGACTACCACCCCGCTGTATTTGGCACACTTTCCATGACGTTTGAGGAGGAGGAACTGTTCTTGGAGGAAAGTGTTGATAGCTTCAGTGAGGAGGGAGTTGGGAATCTTCCTGAGAGGCGAACTATCACCCAAGCACTTACCAGTGATCATTTTTTTGAACATATTGAGCAAGCTATTGTGACCACTACCTCAGGTTCTTAAAATTCACTCTTGTAGGTTTTCTTTTTTTCTCTTCCTTTCCTCCCCTTCATTGTATTTAATAACACTAATTTCTACTGGTGCCCGAAAGGAACTTATTTTGAACATTGTAGGGGAGTTCAACTCTACTCACATTACTCTATACTAATATTCATTTCATCAGAGTTGCTTGTGAGGAAGCAGTTGGTCACTTGACTTCACTTTTCCTCCTTTTTCTTTTTCATATTGTTTTTTTTTGCTCTTGTAGTTTCACTATAGCGTTTTCCTTCTTCAAATTTTTCCTTATTGAACACTGTTTGTTTTTGAAATTATACATTCTCTTCTCTAAACTCTTTCAAGGTCTCATTTGCCCATCCTCTGACCCCTGCTTTGACCAGTCCTGGCCAGTGGTCATGGTATAGGCAGTGTTCCCAAAGGTCGAATCTGTCCCTCTTGAGACATGATGGGAACAGACCACTTTTGGCCGTGCCGTCCGCCTGCCAAAATGCCCGACGATTCAGGGAGAAAGACGTCCGGCCCCACCTTCCCCCACCGTCCCACTACTATATTAGTGTATCAGGTAATGTCTCAGTTGTTACATTTTGTGTTATTTTATCTAGACGTTTAGTAATGACGTTGACCATTTTTGTAGCGGTGGATTCTCCAATCCTTGTTACTGTAAGCTGCTACATATCATTGAAAGAGAGAAAGAAACACTCTTCATAATGCCTAAATAAAAGAAATAACTCAGAAGACCTAGCAACCTCCACTCTCTCTCATAATAAAAGGAAATATAGCCATAGCATACAGTTCACTAGTAACTAATATCCAACCTAGTTCCTTCTGTCTAAGGAAAAGTCTAAATTATAGATGATGATCTTAGGCGAACAGTATATAACTCAAGTGCTTTCAGAGTATCGTGCATGCAATTCACATCTGAATTCATTCCTCCATATACAAAGCCATCTTCGGTGCAAGACTTGGGACATTCTGATGCTTCAATCAGGTCATCTCCGAGACACTTTCTGCAATCGGAAAGAAGTAATTTGGCACTATTTAAAGATAAACAAAATTAGTAAATTCTAAAGGGAGGAATGATGTGAATAAATACCTGCTAAAAAGTCGTTCGGGATCAGTGGACATTGCGGGAATACAGAAAATGTCAATAGCCATCTTTGATAAATCTCGTTTTCACATGTCGTCAGCATGGTCCATCCAATACTTCAGAGGACCTAATAGGAGCTCATCTTCCACATCACGTCTCAGGTATCGATCCAAATCATCAGAGTTATCAGACAAGAGATGTTGACGCTTTTTTCTTTGCCAATCCGGAATATAAGTCAGTGAATCCTTCTGAGTTTGACTAGGGAAAACAGCACTAGAAATTGTGGAAGACATGGTAGCTACCGGTGAGTTAATAGAACTAATATACTATGCAACCTGGAGTCGTTGATCTTGTGGAGTGGTAGGTGCAGGCTTGTATTGTGTTTCCCAGAGGTTGCGAACTACGGCCTTTCCATTTGCCATCCAATTTGCTCAAGATTCCTATTAACTCTCAAAATACTTGAATTACATCTCGGGATTTAAAGCTATCTGTCACAAACGGTGACTAAGCAAGGCAGACTCTCACATGACTAATAGTTATTAGTCATCGGTTTGTTATCTTTCACGCTATGAGATCAGTTGACTTATAGGTTTTCACATGACGACGCAATAGCGTGTCATTGGGTTATTGTTATTGGGTGATATTTGACATGACGCACGATTGTGGTCATGTGGTTTATGTATTTCGCACATGACTCATAACTATGAGTCATGAGGTTTCACGCATGTGACCCAGTTAGGGCACTTGACTTATTTTATGGGTTTTGATTGGTTGCGAGGTACGGCGCAGCTGACTCGGGCGAGTCAGCTGATGGATTTCACACTATGACTCACTATGAGGCATGAGTCGCGTGACGCGAGGGTATGAGTGACGCAGGGTTAGGGTTGAGGGAAGAACCCCAATATAAGGGCACCCTCGGGGCAGGAGATTTGGGTCAAGCTCCTCGCCCTCTACAACCCCCCCCTACATTCTACAAAAACGCACACCCCGCTTTGCTTACGGGACACCTCTTCACGCTCAAACCCCCTACTCCGTCCCCTGATGGAGATCCC
>Ga0307507_10011008_pt1 | contig 11518 bp, 5 predicted proteins | sample 7_EM_MG_FD_207223 | JGI IMG/M metagenome (GOLD analysis project Ga0307507, IMG submission 207223) | Populus trichocarpa ectomycorrhiza microbial communities from riparian zone in the Pacific Northwest, United States - 7_EM | ecosystem: Host-associated > Plants > Roots > Unclassified | place...
AAAACACTTCATTTCTATGGATTTGAAGGAATCTGTGGACTGTGGGTCCCCCCATAAAGGATAAAAAGGAATCAACCAATCACCACAAAGACAATTCACACTAACAATAATAACACCACCTAATTCCTCTCTCTGGTCTTACAGAACTGTTCTGTCCTTTCATCAGATTTCCCTCTCTCCCTTTTCATTTTCCCCATCTCAAAGAATCTTCAATCCATAATAACAAGTGTAACCAGGAGGGGGGGGATCTCTCAGGTACTGCACGTTATTTCTTTGATCACACGCAACTGTGCTATAATTCCTTTTTATTATTATTATTATTATTAGTTTTTATTGATTGATTGAAAGAGCTGGTGAATTTTGCAGGGGGGGTTTGTTAAGTGATGGCATCGAAACGGATCTTGAAAGAACTCAAGGATCTCCAGAAAGATCCTCCTACTTCTTGCAGCGCAGGTTGAAATCGAGATCTAATCGCTTTTTATTTCTGGGTTTTCGTTTTCGTTTTCTTTCGTGTAAGAAAGGAGCTGTCTTTGTTATGGTTTGGTTTTTGGTGTTTTTTTTGGACAAAATAAGGTTTTATAAGTTTTGGTTTTTTTTTTTACGTGTATGATGTGTCCTTCTGAAGTTGTTTTGAAAGAAAAAAGGTTATTTCTTTTTTGAGAGTTGTGGTTGCGAGATGAGTATGTTTAAATGGAGTTTTAGCTTGACCGATTCGGTCTATGTTTGTGATGATCAGAGAGGGGAAAACTTGTTTGTGGATGGAAATTTCAACAAGTTCAGGGCTGCATTTGTTATTGATGGAAAGTGGTAAACAATGGTTTGAACATACACGACCTTCTATTCAAAATAAGGGGTTGCTATTGTTGGAAGGAAAAGACTTAGATTAGGGCCTTGTGGATATTCATTGTTTGGAGTGAAGAAGAGTTTGGTTTTAAGGATGTTCTATATACACGGAGCAATATAAGTCATGAGCTATTGTGTTTTTTTTTCGGTCGAACCTCAATCTGTAGTATTTCTTCTACCATTTCCTTTAAGTTTTTATTGTACTAAATCTTGTTAAATCTAAAAATTAAAGAATTCTTTGTCTGAAATCTATGATGGTGGGCAAGCAAAATGCTCTGCCCACAAATGTAGTGGTCATTTTCTGTCTTTCTATTCCAAAATTCTGATTGGGAATTCATGGAAATTCTTTTTTCTGTTGCAAGAATTACAGCGCTATCTGCTTTGTTTTCTTCTATTTGTATTTTTACTATGTATTAACTTCCAACTCTGGTGTTTTAGGTTAGTTTCAGAACAGTCCCCCCCCTGATTTTTTTCTGCTTTCATTGATATGCATCTTTAGGCCCTGTTGCTGAAGACATGTTCCATTGGCAAGCTACGATTATGGGTCCTGCTGATAGTCCATATGCAGGGGGGGTCTTTCTGGTTACAATTCATTTTCCTCCAGACTATCCATTTAAACCTCCTAAGGTACATAATTGACTTAACAAGGTCATCATCGCTTAGCAGTTTCATATTTTCCTCCCTGACTTGTCCCTTCCTTTGAACTACCATTATGTGATTGGACATTCCGAATAATGGTACTTTCTCATATTTGGTATACTAGCATGAACATTTATAGCCTGAACCATTAACAAACATGGCAGGATTTTGTTTTCATCTTGAGATGCTATGTGTAAGCTGATATGTCTGTTGCTGAAGAGCTGTGCTAGACATCACAGCCAACTTAAAACAAGCGAGAGGTTTCCCATTCTTCTTTGATGTCTTTGAAATGGCTTTGTTGGTTATCACCATTTGTTTTAACGTTCTGAGAAGTTTCATAGAATGGGTGAATTTTTTATTTTCTTGCAGTTCTATTTTACTTACTGTGTTGCCATTCTTTTGGATATTCTTGCAGGTTGCTTTCAGGACAAAGGTCTTTCACCCAAATATCAACAGCAATGGTAGCATTTGCCTTGATATCTTGAAGGAGCAGTGGAGCCCTGCCCTCACTATATCTAAGGTTGTTATTTAGCAGCAACCTAAATATGCTGTATAAAAATGAATATTTACATTTTTTTAATTATTTTCAATTTTAATATTCCCTAGCACTTTTGTGCTTCTTAGATGAAAGACATTACCAATCAAAATAAGGCAAAATACACTTTTGAGTTTTGCATGTGCTTTTGGGGTGTGCTAGCATGCACATGGAAAATTATTTTACCTGCTTAGGTTTTTGTTTTCATTGTCATGTCTTATATTCTTAGTGGGGCATTGCAGCAACAGAAAATAGTTTATATAGTCATGAAATTGATCACTTGCCACAGTTTGCTGATAGATTCTGATCATTTTGAAGGTCTCATTCATAATGATGTTTTTTGTCTTTAAATGTTATCTAGAGCACAAAGGAGTGGTAGTTATTTGATTTGCATGAGTTTTTGAACACTTCGTAGAAGTTTCAAAATTTTAAATGAATAAGATTGTTGCTGGTTGGTATTCCCTTTTTTACGTTGAAATCAAGCTTCTGAAATGTGTTGTAACGCATTTGTCAAATGCAACAAGGTTTTCCCTAAAGTTTTTGGTCATGAGTTATGTAGATGATGTCATGGTGGCTCTGTTTTTTTTTTTTATTCCATCCTATATTGTTAGATGTTTTGTTAAGTTGTTGAAATTATACTCTGATGTGCTCTCGGTTTTGATTTCTGCTAGTTGTGGTTTATTTGCTTGTGTTATGCAAAAGGAGAAAGTTTCTCATTCATCTATTTTCAGGTGTTGCTTTCGATTTGTTCTTTATTGACGGATCCAAATCCCGATGACCCTCTGGTGCCTGAGATTGCCCACATGTACAAGACTGACAGGAGCAAATACGAGACAACTGCAAGGAGCTGGACCCAGAAGTATGCAATGGGTTGATGTGCTGCTATCTGTGTGATAGGGAGATGATCAATTACTGCCCTCCTGATATACATTTGCTGATTTAATTGTTTGTATGAGAAATTGCCTTTAGTACTTTGGAAAACCTGTTTTACGTATCCTAATGTATCAACCTTGTATCCCTATTTTCAAAAACCATGTTCAGAAACCCCATAGGATGATGAGCTGCATTCCTCCATGTTACATCCACAACTCCCATGAGTGATTGCAGAGTTTTTCTTTCTTCCATTACCGGAAGAGATGTTGATGTCCAGGAACAGGGTTACCTTTGAACTTGAAGATGCACCATGGATGATTCTTTGCATGGGAATAGTAGCAGATTCAGTTGTGTTCTCAAAACAGGGTTTTGCAACGCTTAGTATAATTGTTTTTCATATATGTTTTTTTATATCAAAAGGAACATGCAAAAAAAGAAGAGGAAATGAACAGAGACAATGGAACCAAGAGCAAAAGGCACCAGCAAAATCAATAAAGCAACAGGCTATATGTTTCACGATTTGGGTAGCAGAACCTGCTATTAAGACAGGCCTTTGTCCGTGGACCTCGGCCTCAACTCCAAAGCTTCAGATCATGGGAAAACATGCTAATAGGCTCTTCCTACTGATAGAGGCCTCCATGGGGTAGCTTCATATAACGTTGCCTGGACTAGGTCTTTAGGAGAGACTCCAACGAGGAAAAAAAACAATATATTTCAGAAGTTTTTCCTGGCTTCGAAGAAAAGAAGGGAGAAGAGAGAAAGATTGAAGAGAGGATGACTAATAAACGACTTCAAAGCACATTTTGATAATTGGGTTACTTTTTTTGTTTCTTCATTTTTCTTTTCTAATTACAAGGAGATGAAGTTGTAAACCTTCATGAATTCATATTGTATGGGAGCACCATTGTTTGTTGCCCTTACTGTACAATTTACTGAAATAGTGATAGCAACAATGACAATAACAAAATTGAAGAATGATAGCTTTTTTCTTAAATCTAATTGCACGAACAGAGTCGCAGCCACCCGACAATTTCTTGTTTGAGCGAGCCAAAAACATGAAGAACGTTGAGAAAATGTTCCAAAAGAAGAAGAAGAAGAAAGGAGGACCCTTTCCATGAAAATATGTGTGCAGTGGGCTAGAAACCTAAGAGATATATAGGCCTATACAGTTAATTAAAAGGAGCCTCCTTCTTGGACATATCTCGTTGGAGCTGGCTTCTATTATTGTTGGGGCGTATAAAAGATGTGTTTAGCGAACCCCAGGAAGCCACCAAATTTTAATAAATTCAAGATTCCATGGCTTCCATTGTTGAAAACACAGCCAGCTCTGTACAGATAAATTTGTCTTTTTAGCCATTAGCCTTAATGAAGGGTCGGTGACGCATTTATATGCCAGCCCTTAAGTTATAGTACTTGGCATCCTCGCCATACCAAAAACTATTCATGACTGCCGAACCCATTAATATATATTGACCATGTTGTCTCATACATGCACGTTCTTTTTCTTTTCTTTTTTCTTTTGTTCCATGGAAAAGAAAATTAAAATGATTAATATCAAGCCGACATATGCATTAAACAGTACCAGATCTTTTATTCCATTTGATCAGAACAAACATCTTGTTTAGCTTGTGATGAATTATTCGAATTATTCGTTTAGAGCGAGCATATAGCTCCGTTTAGGAGTGTGAATCAAACAGAAATTTGTTAAAATTTAAAAAAAAATTATTTAAAATTAATTTTTTTATAATTTTTAATATATATTGATATAAAAATTAAATTTTAAAAAATATATATTTTTAATTTTTTTCTTTAATATTAGATTTTTTTATTGAATTATCCTGTTTTTATGATATGGATTGCGGGTTTGATAGATTAACCCAGTGGACTAGATTTTCTTTTCTCATTTAACTTTTCTTTTCCAATTTAATCCTTTAATAATGGATTAATTGGGAATTAAATTTCATGATTTGTTTTATTTATTTTTAATTAGGTTATTCAAGTCTTATAACCTGATAACAATACTTAACGAGTTAACCCGAGTTGACTCGGGTTGTTCTTTGTGTTTTTTTTAATTGAGGTTTTTTTTTTAATTTTATCATTTAATATTATATCAGTTGAGAATTAAGCTTCATAATCTATTTTGATTTGTTTTTTATTGGGATATCCTGGTCTCATGATCAGGGTCATGCGTTTTTGTATTTTAACCCCTTTTAAATCAAGTTATTTATTTCTTTCTAAAAGGTTATCTCGGTATCATGTCCTTCAATATTGAATTTGCTTTATGCTAGGTTGTTCTTGTCACATAAACCGGATTGTTGGTTTGACAGGTTAATCTAGTTGACTCGGTTTCTTTTTTTTAATTGAGTTTTTTTTTTTCAATTCTGTCATCTAATATTGTGTTTAATTGAGAATTAAACTTTATAATTTATGTTAGGTTGTTCATGTCTCATGAACTGGATTGCGAGTTTGGCAGGATAATCTAGTTGACTCAGTTTCTTTTTCTTTTTTTTAATTGATTTTTTTTTTCAAATTCATTATTTAATATTGTATTTGATTGAGAATTAAGCTTCATAATTTATTTTGTTTTGATTTTTATAAGGTTATCTCGACTTCATGACCCGAGAATAGTACTGCCTAACAGCTTAACCTATATTGACTTGGCACATTTCTTGTGTCACTTTTTTAATTAATTTTTTTACAAATTTTATTATTCAACATTAGATCTGACAGGATCGATTGTAAATTGAGCTGTATAATTTATTTTGATATGTTCTTTAAGGAATTATCTCAGTTTTATGACTAGAGTTACGGATTTAGTAAGTTAATTCGGGTTAAATCATGTTATTTTTTTATTTTTTTATATGAGGTTATCTCGGTCTCATGATCTAAGTTATAGGTTTGGCGGATTGACTTTAGCTAGTTTTTATGTTTTTTTTTTAATTAATTTTTTTTTTAGTCTCATCTTTCAATATTTAATTGATTGAGAAATGAACTTCATAATTTATTTTGATTTTCTTTCTATATGATTATTTTGATCTTATAATCTAATCACGAGTTTAACAGATTAACATAACTATTTTTTTAATAAGATGTTTTTTGTTTCCTTCGCCCGTACAAACCAAAAAAAAAGGCAAATGAAGCTTAGTTGTATTTTCATGGGGCACTGTGACCCGTGTCTTTTTATGTGTAGCGTTGTTGTATCTGGAGATATATATTTTTAATCAAACTAAACTAGTTGGTATTTATTAACATTTCAAACATGGGAGACGTGCATATATAGCTTTCAATCTGATCCTTTTCGATCTGAAAATTGCACGTATAAACCCTAATGCATGAAAAGGAAATCAAATTAAGCCCCGGCAAAGGAATCGTGCTCACGATCGAGTTGGAAAGCCAGCCTAGCTTCCTAAATTCAGGGTCTCCAAACTCCTGGAGTAATCAAAATTTTATGTGCTTAGGGTTTGTCTGTGGTGAAGACAAGGGTGGCAAAAACAAGCTGACCCCCACTCAAATAACTCACTAGTGGATGATGTGGCCATTGTTGAGTCGCCTCATGCTTGCAAATTATATGTGGAATTTATTGATTTTAAGTATTAATAAATAAATTATGGGACTAAAAGATACATCATTCTCTCATCATGAATCCTTCTAATCATTCGACCAGCGAGATATCTATGTTTTCTTGCTGAACATTTGCTAGTGGCGACCTTTAGAGGTTATGTTTGGGTGGGCAGGCATGTTCAATTGACTTCATTAACTCCTCTCACTTTATTGCAGTACTTGATTAAGTCGGGATCATGGAATCTCAACAGCAAATTTTGGTTTAACAAGGAGTCATCTTCTTAAAGATTGCTGGATTATTGATATATAATTACTCGTTTTTTAGTTTATTCTCAATTCTGTACTGTGACCTGATTAGATTAATGTATGTAATTAACTCTTTGTCTTAGGATTAATCTATTTATATATATGCTCCACCTCTTGGGAATGATAGTCGTTATAATAATAATAATATGTATTTGAACAATAATATTATTAATATTTCTTGTACCGATAAAAATGTTTAGGTATTATAGAGTTTATTTTTCTTCAACTTAATATTAGTTTTTAAATTTCTTTTATTAATTTACGTTGAATATATACAATCTGTATCGTAAGCTAAAATTAAAAGATAATGATATTTTTAAGAAACTGAATTAGAATTTAGGTTTACGTCGACATAATATATTTTATTAAACTTAGATATATAAACACATAAGTAATTAATTACATATCACAATCATAACACCACTTTGAATTGCATCCATTTGGAGAATGTTAGATGAACAATAATAATAATAAAAAAAGTGTTTGTGTATATATATATATATATATATATAAAAGGAGATGAGATGTTCACTTTTGATGAATTAAAAAAGAATGCTATAGTTTTACTGTATAAAATATAGATTAAAATGAGTATGAAATTATTCCTTGCATCTTGCATTAAAATCAAGATGCAGAGTCATCAATGCGACTACTAATTAATTTGAAGAAATAAATGAGAGCAATGGTATTGTTTGTTGTGAATCTGGCAAAGTCCTTGCATTTTAATAGTATAAAAGAGGATTAATTGCTCTTTAATATATAGCCGAAGACTTAATTTGTGGTAAGAGTGAAGAGCTCCCATTAATTATTTCTACCTCTGTCAAACATACCTTCAAGCACAACTTGACAATTTCACAACATTATTGATGTGCCTTATTATATATATATATATATATAGCAATTGAAGAAAACTGTGTGCCTACCAATTAAGGATATAATTAAACCCAGAAGAAAACTAGGGTTTTTTTTTGCCTACCCGAACCCGGCCGGGACTTGAGGGCTTGGCACCCACTTTTCAACTACAATCCAACATTTAGCCTGCCACAGGAGATTCTTTATTCTGCTTCCTTTTTCCTCTTATGAACTTGACTGGTATCTCTCGGGCAACGAGTACTCTGTCTATACATTACAGCTAAAATATATTTATTTAACACTATCCTTTTCTTTTTACAAAACAAGATATTGGAATTAAAGATATTAATTTCAATGCTTTAATTTATTCTTTTTTATAATATATACCCGTGAGTTTTAACCTTTAAGATTCTAGGTGGTAAATATGATCCTACTCCTAACGCTCTCAATTGCGTGTTGGATCATAAAAAAGAAAAACTTTCATTTTATAAGCTCCTCGCCTTTAAAAGAAAAAGTGAAGTTATCTATGACCATAAGTCAGGCTGTGGACCTGTGTCAATATGCATCAGTTAATGCCTAGTCTAAGAGACTGAAAGATTGGTTGGAGGGTGTATTTGTTAAAAAAAGGAACATGGCGAAATAAAACAGGAAACACGATACTCTCCCTCTCCCTCAAGTTTCATAAACGTTATGATTATGTAATAATAATCTTAGCTAGAAACAAAGGGTGTCTAGGTCACAGTGCTTCTTGAGTTGTTTAAGAACTTGTTGGGATGTGCTTAATTACTCTCGATGAAACCAGAAAACATCAGGATTAATGATATGGGATTTTTCTCTATTGTGTGGCTCGAAGATTGCTTTAGCATCTAGGAGATGATGCGCCATTGACTTGAAAGGATCTCTAACTTGTTTTCGAGTCACCGTATATATATATATAGTAGTTGCAATAAGAAAATGATGAGAGATCATTTCGGAGTTTGAGAAGGGAAAAAAAACAAACATCAAGGTAATTTGTTATAGTAGTAGAAGATAAATTATTAATGAATTAACTGGACTCTCGAGGATTTTGTCGAATACAATGTACCTGTTTGCTTGTTTGTTTATCAATGCCTTCATACGGCCTGTAAATGGACAAAGTCCAAGAAATCTACAACTTTGTGCTGTGTTTGCGAACATATCCATTTACCTATTTCCCTTTTCTTTCTCTTAATTTTTTTTCTTTTTGTCGATTCTCTCGACTCCCTTCAATCCGAAAGAACTTGTCGACTTTTGGTTTTTCACTCTATTCAACCCTTCTCATTTTGCTTGGTGTCTGAGGGTTAATTAAGTGACAGGAGTTCAAAAACGGTTATAACAGTGGTCATAAACCAAGACCTGAAAATTACACTGCTTTTTACCTTGAACTGTAGTTGCAGCTAGCTATTTTACTCTGAAAGCAGAAACAGCAATACTGCTGCATTAATAATATATACACAAGCAAGTAAACTCCATGTGGGTAAATTCCTTGTTGATTAAAAGTTTTGTCTGTTTCCACAGCTCAAGCCTGTTCTAAAAGTGTTGATACCGTTACAAGACACTAGTTAGCTTTTGTTGATCCTTTCTATTTGAACTGGCACTGCCACCAGTTAGCTTGAGCCGCCATTTTTATATTGCCACATATGAAAACATGGCAACATTCAAGCTGCCATGATCACGACTGGTCTATGTGATCGATGACTACTTGCCATTCATAGATAATTAATTAGCAACTGGCTAGTTCTTGTACAAGCTAATTAATCAAATAATCTTTGAATGTCTACAAAAACGTAGCTCTCCATCAAAGTTATGGAGAGAGTACACGAATATATGTCTAAAGTGCTAACCATTGGTGCATAATCCAAAATTTATTACAAAACAAAACGGCAATCGCTTGATTTTCTTTCTCCTCTTGGTCAAAGGCACTCTCTTTAACAAAAATCGTAGCTGTGACAGCGAGTGCTGACCATCCAATCAATTATTGACATCAAAGAACAGTGTAAGAATATATAATAAGCTTTTGAAAGCTTGGACTGTTGCTTACTTGATTGGAACAGAGAATACCTCACAGCACAGCTAAACCATATGAACATGACAAAACTAGGAAAACTTACATTTTGTGATGAGGATATCCTTTGCTCGTCCTGTTTTGTTTCGATAGATCCAAAAATTAATTTTAGACCACTAATCCAAAATCACACTTTGTGAAAGATTGATTATTATTATTATTATTATTATTATTGCACTCGTGTTTGAGGTTGGTGAACAATCTTCTCAGATTCGACTACATATATATGGATTGTAAAATCATTAAGGTCCGTTGGGGATTGCTAGTCAGTACGTATAATTAATTCTTGCAAAGCATTTTTTGAGATATGTTAATCTCATGAGCAGGCATGTATAATTAAATTGGATAAAAAGGATTTTATTGGACGGCAAAAAATAATTTTATATTATTTTTACATTAATCAAAATTAAATCTTATCTTTAAATAGTTTTAAGAGGGCAGACCAACCAATATTGTCTCAATAAAAAAAAACAGGGCAAAAACAAAAATCCTCATTGTATTAACAAAGATAAAATTGTCAAAACAAAAACAAGTAGCCTTATTTAGGATATAAAAATTTAATTTAATGTGTTTAAACCAGTCCGAAATACTCTATATATTAAAAAACAAATTCCACCTCATTTGCTAACAGCAAAAGTATAGAACAACCAATTTCAACATTAAATTGAAGACTCCATTTTTATTTTTTATTTTTTATTTTTTTGTAATAGAAAACAAAAGTTGGAGGTGTTTTTTTATATAAAAAAAATAGAAAGAAAGTGTTAGAAAATAATATAAATTATATCTTGGAATCTTAACTAAAAACTTAAATTTTTAGGTTGAAATGATTTTTTAATAAAAGAAAAAAAGAAAAAAAGATGGGTGGGGTGAAGGAGAAGAAGAGGATATTGAGCATGAATATCTTACAAAACTTGTGCAAGGTAGCAATTAGCATAGGTATGTGTACTCAATAGAGAGCGTATACAAACTGTTTGAATTAAAATAATTAAACTTGATATTAAAAAAAATAAAAATGGCTGCTCAGGAACAATTGCTATAATAAACAAAGTGGACGAAGCCAATGAGAGGAAAAAAAAACAAACTTGGACGGCTTTTTTGTTTGACACTTCCTTCAATAAAATTATTGTTAGTCACATACCCATACGGTCTGGCCCATGAATCGAGGCCCAGTTTCTGGAGTGAGTGAATTACCATCTTGTCCTAGCAACTTTGTTGTAGTTCTTGAGTACGTGGAGGGAGGAGAAAAAATTGCTAGAAAAGAGGTGTCCATCGGACACGTTCTGACCATGAAAAGCAATAGACTCATGCACCTGTAAAGTTTTTTTTTATTATTATTTTAGATAGGCTAGTTGACTCATTTTCTCAAGTCCAAGCGTCTAAACTCTTTTTATATTGTACTTTTATTTTTAATTTTTAATAAAAATCATTATAATTAAGATAATTAAAATGATATTTAAATATTACTAATTTTTTTCATAATTTTCAAATAAAATTATAGCTTTTATGGTAATATTAAGAATTACTTTATGAATTATTATATATATGTGAACCAAATATATAAAATTTTAAAAATGTTTGTCAATGTTTAATAAAAATAAAATATCAATTTTATTTATTCTTTTATTATAATTATTTTTATAGTTTTCTCAGTTTAATTATTCTTTTATTTTTTTAAATTCTATCACATATAAATTATCGAGTCATGATATTGCACGAAAAATATTTATTGCATGATATTTCCATAATTAACTAGTTATAAATGCTAGCTGATGGTCTAAATTTCTAGAAAACTCAAATGAGAAAAAAAAAAAAAAAACCTTCATATA
>Ga0307507_10011009_pt1 | contig 11515 bp, 15 predicted proteins | sample 7_EM_MG_FD_207223 | JGI IMG/M metagenome (GOLD analysis project Ga0307507, IMG submission 207223) | Populus trichocarpa ectomycorrhiza microbial communities from riparian zone in the Pacific Northwest, United States - 7_EM | ecosystem: Host-associated > Plants > Roots > Unclassified | place...
CTATCATAGCTCAAACCAATAGGCAAGTGTTATTGTGTATTATCAGGTCACTGACACTCTGCTCCAAGAGAACAAGTGTCAGCACCAGTTGATCAGGGCAGATCTTATCAGATCTGCAGTGATATCCTTTCCTGTGTCTGTATCCAACCTCTTGTGGATTTCCTGAGAGGTAGTGAGGGTTGTAGCCTTGGATTTCCAAAGCAATATCAACCCTTGCTAGGATATGCCCACATCCAGTCTCTTTTCTCCTCTTTTCCTCTCTTTGGACCAAGCTTTGACTGAGATCATAGCTGGGTCTCCACACCATTGTCATTTGAGCTTGCCTTATGACTTTCATCGACAGCTCCCACATTTAACACACAGATAGTGCATTACAAAGGTGGACACTGTGGGAACTGTCAACATCCTGGCTGGCTGTCTCCACTTTTCTTTTCATCATGCATCCCCCATCTTTTTACAATCTTCAGGCTTGTTATGTCTATACTCCCCTCTATGGCCCTTATTCCCTGTCAGAAGCCCTGGAAGGACTCATTTTTTACTCTCTCGATGAATCTCAGGACTCTGTTTCAATCAGCTTCAAAAGGACTTTATGGCATGAGCTCATTTCTGAGCTCAGCAACATCATAGATGATCTTCAAGATTATCTAGTCTATTTTTCTTCTACATTCCTTATTTCCCCATTGAATTCACCAGACTTTATTAAAGAGTTACAAGCAGGTTACAGCAGGTTTGAGCACTTGAATGTCTACTGGGGGGCAACCATCACTCACTTAGTTATCGCACACAAAATTGTCAAACACAATTTCTGGCCCCATCTCTTCCAACTGGCCATTGACAATCCAGCAGACCTCCAAAGCCATGGATGACTCTCTTCTGTCTTACCTAATGCAGCGCTGGACAAATTGCTTGTGCATGCATCTGCTCTCGTTTCGCCACCCCACACAGATAGTGCTCCTTACTCCACATATGGTCTGTTAGAGGTGCAAGGTCAACCGTTCAATACACAAAGCCCACAAACCAATCCCATGGGTGGCAAGGAAAACAGCTCATCATCTTTGATGCTCAACACAACACCATCTCCATCAGGGTCACATGTCACTCGAATTCCACCAGATCAACAACCCTCTGTCATCCCCATTGAGTTGTACTTTCCGCAGAAGTACAAAAATCATTCAGACGAAGTGTTTATGCCACCAAATGATGCTATCACCACTTGCAGCTTGACTCCAGTTTACACTAACGATGAGAGGGATTCTGGGGACTTGAAGGAAAATGTGAAGGTGGAGGGGATGGATGAGCAGGTTACAGGGGAGACAAAAGTTGCAGCAGAGGGAGACAAGGTCACCACAGCACAGTATGCACATCCGCATCCCACTCAACTGACTTCCATTCAAGCAGAAGTCACTGGAGAACCCACTATGGTGCCTTCAAGGACCTCATCTCCATCAACGGTGCTGCAGTCAACGTCAACAGTCCCCTGCATCTCCAGCCTCACTCCTTGTTTCCACCGGGGATCTACAACCCCTTCTACATGTTCGTTCACCCAGGCGATTCCTTCGACATGCTCATCTCAATCAATGGCACTGCAGTCAACATCAACAGCCCCCTACATCCCCACTTCAGCTACAATAATGCTTCCAAGCTCAATTCTGCATCTGTGTTCATTTTCCAATGTGAATTCTTGGCCTTCGACCTGTCCTTTCTCAAAGGGACAATGTTCCCAACACTCTGTTTCATCTACCCCATCCAATTCCATTACAACCACTCAGAAGCCATCTTCAAAATCACAACCACAATGCTCTGTGTCTTCACCTTCCAGACATTTCATCGCCAACGTTGACAACCAACTCCATACACTCTCCCTTTCAACAACCCAACAATGACGTCAATGTTCGAAAGCCCAACCATGACATTTTGGGCCTTCGCATGTCGGCTCTCTCATTACTCCTCCTTTTCAACCATATGGAGACAAGCAGTTGTCACCCAAACAGCCACCATCATTGATCAAGGTCAACAACACGAGGAATTCAATCTCTCCCCCTGTCTTGTCACACCATCTCTATCAACACCCAGCATCTCTTCATCCTCACACTCCTATGCCTTCTTTCCCAAAGTGATGGCAATGTTCGTCCTTACCGCTGATGACCTTCCATTGACTCAACAATTGTTCTCCAGAACAGTTATTGAGAACACGGCTGGACCAGCAAAACCATGTGCCATTGCCGGCAAACCAGCTTTCCCCCTCTTCCTCAATCAAATTTCCTTCAACTTCCTGCCAGCAGCTACATGAAACATGAAATGAGCACTTCAGGATGCCACCATCACAAGCGGCTTCCACAATCAAATGCAAGGGCTATGTGACATCGTCAATGCCTCCTCCAAGGATCAACCTGCTAAATCCTAGTATACAAGATGACCAGGTGCCTGAGCTGCCACCATTGCTGAACATTCCCATGGTTGACAACAAGCAACAACCATCATCGACGTGCAATAGCAATCCCACTCCCTTTCTGACCACTCCAACCTCATCACCATCAACCCTTTTTGAGCATGGAAGAAAACCGCACATTGTCTTTGAGACTCAACACAACACCACTGCCTTCTGAGTCGCACCGCACTCAGATTTCATTGAATGGTCAACCCACAGTTCCACTGGCCAGCGAAGTTTGTTCAGATGAAGTCTTGATGCCATTGAACTGCATTATTGCCATGCAATGCTTGTGCAACTTGTCTCCAGCCTGCACTAGCACTATGAAAGGACTGAGAAGTTTGAAGGACAATGCGAAGGTTGTTGGGACTGAGGAGCAGCTTACCAGGGAGATAAAAATTGTAGGGGAGGGAGAAGAAGGCACCAAGGTGTCAGGACTCGATACAATACCTGCAAGAACACCATCTCTGTCATCAGCATTGCGGCCCACATCAATAGCACCCTACCCCTCCACTTTCACTCTTGATCTCCAGTGAAGGTTGACAATTCCATTCCAGCATTCATTCGCCAAACAATCTATTGCCAACATTGACAAACAGCTTGGCACACTCTTCCTTGACCACCCAAAATCCCACATAAACAATTCTGGCGAACCAGCTGTACTCACAGATGCTAGTCTGCTGCACAGCCCAAATAGCGATGATGATAGGCAGCCACTGCTCATGAGGGGACAAGCTGAGGAGAGGGATGGGTATAGCTATTGTCGTCAGTCCTTGAGCAGTGAGTCTAACAGAATGTCATACTATTTGCATGATCTGCAAACACCAAGATCACTTGACTTTTATTCAACTCATCCCCCATTGGACTCAATTCTTGCTTGAGAACCCTCCAACTCGGATTTCTCCCCACTTTCTGGATCAGCACTTACTCTTCCTATTTCGAGTGCCTGCAACTCTAGTTCTGCTCAACAATTCAACATTGATCTCCATGACCAATCCCTTGTACTGCCTTTGCATCTTCAGCAGCCTCAATTCCTCCCTCAAACTCAGCAATCACCTTCACCTTCAGGCAGCCTGCAACATTCCCCTTCACTTAAGACTGACCTTCATAATGTCCTTGCTAACCAACATCCTCATTTGCATTCAGATGCAAATGTTACTGACCAGAGTGACATAGAAGGCCTTGCAAGTTCAAATTTGTCTCCCCTAGCCCAGTCATGCAACCTCCACCAATACCCAGGCTCTCTTCATTTATGCCCTCCTACACCTTTTCCCAAAAACTTCCATGGTCATGGCCTTGAACAGCTTTGCATTTTTAATGAAGCTTGTAAGCAATGTTGGCTCCTAAACCTGAAGGGAAAGGTACCCAGGGCTGTCAAAAGGCTTCAGTAATTACCTTCACATGGCCCTCAGGAGAAGTCATCATGCAAGTCATGTGTATTTCCTTTTGCTGTTGAGTCCTGGATTTCTTCTATTCTTCATTAATTTCTCTATTACATTTTAACTTTGATTTTTTTGTTTTCCATTCCCACCACCTATTCCCATCAATTACAAGCCTCTTCTTTTCCATTTTACTAAGCAACTGGAAAGTAGGGGGCTTTGTAGCAAGGATATGGGATCCTATCCTTCCTCTATATTGTTTACTTTCTGTTACTTAGCATTTGTATCACATGACTCCCATCCATACTTGTCAGTAGTAGTCATGTGACAATTTACCTTCTTACATCTTTACCACCACTGCATCTATTGCTTTCCAGCAGGCATTCTATCGTAGCTCAAACCAATAGGCAAGTGTTATTGTGTATTATCAGGTCACTGACACTCTGCTCCAAGAGAACAAGTGTCAGCACCAGTTGATCAGGGCAGATCTTATCAGATCTGCAGTGATATCCCTTCCTGTGTCTGTATCCAACCTCTTGTGGATTTCCTGAGAGGTAGTAAGGGTTGTAGCCTTGGATTTCCAAAGCAATATCAACCCTTGCTAGGATATGCCCACATCCAGTCTCTTTTCTCCTCTCTTCCTCTCTTTGGACCAAGCTTTGACTGAGATCATAGCTGGGTCTCCACACCATTGTCATTTCAGCTCACCTTATGACTTTCATCGACAGCTCCCACATTTAACACACAGATAGTGTGTTACAGACACAACCTTGAAATTTGAAAGGTTGACAGATAACAAAGAAGCCATTCTCATTGCCATGAATGAGCTTCCTGATCAATACAAAGATATGCCAGCACTAGTACTGGATAATGAAGATGACAAAGAAGAATTGACAGAAGGAGCCCCCCCATTGCATATCTCCAAGGAAAATCAATGAAATCTGAATCAGATAAGAAAGAAGAACCACTTAACCAACCTATTCAGGTTGAAACTGCTGAGATTTTGATCAGAGCTAAGACTTCTATATCCCAGAGTCTAGCACATGGAGTGGAAACAAATGAGAAGAAATCTTTTGAAGATCTAGTTCTAAAAGAATAACATGAGTACCAATCAGTTTTTGAGAAAACTGCATCAGAATGATTTCCTGAAAGATGACCATGGGATCATAGAATTGATCTCAAACCAGAATTTATATCAAAGAAATCAAAGATTTATCCACTCAATCAGAAAGAAGAAGAAGAAATGAACAAGTTCATCAATGATAATCTGAAGAAGGGATTCATACATGAATCTACTTCACCACAAGTGTCACCATTCTTTTTTGTATCAAAGAAAGACAGCCAAGTGCTCAGACCCTGTCAAGACTACAGGTATCTGAACAAATCCACAATCAAGAATGCATATCCCCTTCCTTCCATCAAAGATCTACTCCACAAGTTACATGGTGCAGAAATCTTTATGAAACTCAATACCTGATGGGGATATAAGAATGTCTGAATAAAGGAAGGTGATGAATGGAAAGATGCCTTCATCACTAAAAGAGGACTAGTCAAACCAAGAGTAATGTTTTTTGGAATGACCAATTCACCTGCCACATTCCGATCCATGATGAACAATTATTTCGCTGATATGATAGCTCAGGGATGGGTCCTGATCTACATCAAAGATATTCTCAATTCTCCAAAGACCCCAAAGATCATCATGAACAAACCATCCAAGTACTCAAGCAACTCAGGGAAAAGGATTTATTCCTTAAACCAGAGAAATGCATTTTCAATACAACAGAAGTTGAATACTTAGGTTTCATCATAAAACCTAATGAAATATCAATGGACCTGACAAAACTCACTGGAATCAAAGATTGGATTTCACCAAAAACAGTTAAAGGTGTCAGATCCTTTTTAGGATTTGGCAAATTCTACCAAAGGTTTATTGGCAATTATGCAGAGATTGCCAAACCCCTGAACAACAGAGAACTTTTAGGAATCATGAGAGCCCTGAAAATGTGGAGACACTTCCTAGAAGGAAGTGAACACTAAGTCATAATATTGTCAGATCACAAAAATCTGACATATTTCCAAAAGGCACAGAAGTTAAACCACTGACAAGCATGATGGGCCTTATATCTCACAAGGTTCAACACCAAATTATTACATGTACCTGGATCCAAAATGGTCCAATCAGACATATTATCCAGACAACCAGATCACATACCAGATGAAGATACAGATAACGAAGACCTTGTCTTATTGCCAGACAAGTTATTCATTAATCTTGTAAATATCAAACTTGCCAAGATGATAGAATGAGCAACAACCTCAGACAAATTAGTAAAGAATATGACAAATGTTCTTTCTATGAAAGGAATTCCACTGATTAAGTCAAACCTATCTGATTGGAAAGTAGAAGATGGAATGCTATTCTATCAAGACTGATGTTACATCCCTGACAATAATGCTATATGAAAAGCTATTGTACAAGAGATACACAAATCACCAATGACAGGACACCCAGGAAGAGACACCACCCTAGAAATGGTGCAAAGATACTACTGGTGGCAAAGATTATGCCACTTCATATACAAATATGTTGCAGGTTGTGCCACTTGTCAACAAAATAAAGTTAACACACATCCTACTCAACTGCCAACACAGCTGATTAAATCCATGGCAACAAAACCATTCCAGATGATAACTCAAGATTTTATATCCAGATTAGCTAAAACAAAGAGAGGCCATAACTGCATTATGGTTGTGGTAGACCATGGCCTTATGAAGGGGGTAATTTTCATCTCTTTCAGTAAAGAAATAACTGCACTCAAAGCCACCAAACTCCATTTCAATCACACATTCAAATGATTTGGAATACCAGAAATCATCATCTCTGATAGAGACCCTCTTTTCATTTCAAAGACTTATAGAAGTCTAATGAAACTCTGTGGAATCAAACAACGAATCAGTACTTCATATCACCCTGAAACTGATGGAGAGACAGAACAAGTCAATAGAGAACTCAAAGTATACCTCTGAATCTTCTGCAAAAGAATTCCAGAAGATTGGGATAAACATCTGTCTATCACCAAATTCTCATAAAATGGATGACCCCATTCAGTGCTGAAATGAACCCCATTCTACCTCATGTTTGGATGTGAACCTACCAGAGTTCCACCAGCATTTTCAAAAATGAATGCCCCTGCAGTAGAACAACAATTATCAGAACTCTTAAAGATAAGAGACAATGCTCGAGCTGCTGATGAACTAGCATGACAAGCTCAAATTAAACAATTGAAGAAGAACTCTCCTCCATTCAGTAAAGGAGACCTACCTAGTATGGTTAGATGGGCAACACCTTAACAAAGGACATAAATTTCTGAAGATGGATTCCTTACAAGAAGGACCCTTCAAAATTTCAGAAGTTTTAGGACCAGTGACATACCAATTCAATGGAAGATACACAATGTGTTTCATGGAAAACACCTTATCCCTTACAAAGAAACTGATGTTCATGGAAAAAACTTCCCTGAACCTCCACCTGATCTTATCAATGGAGAGGAATAATACAAAGTAGAATCAATCAGAGATCACAGAAAATGAGGCAAAGGCTATCAATATTTGGTAGTATGGAAGGGATACTCTGATGAAACCTGGGAATCAGAAAGCAATCTGAAGAATGCTTCCAAGATTCTTCAAGACTATAAAAGAAGAAAGAACTTACAATAAATTCTTCAGAAAATCATCTAACACTCACAACTAAGCCTACAAGCTTTCTTTGAAACCAACCTCTTCTTACAATGTCTTCTGCTCTTTTCAACTCCACTTCCTTTCAATATGCCCTCACTTTTATTGAACATCTTCTTCAAAAAGAAGAAAATGTTTTCAACCTCATCAATCTTTGTCACAATGATCCCACCCTATCCCTCAAGCTTCACATTATTTTAGAAGCTATTGAAACTGAAAAACTATTAGAAGAAAGCCTAGGATGCCACAATGACTCCACCCTTAATCTCCACACCATCATTAACCACCCCCATCACTGCTGCCATTTATCATGGCATCTTAGATGTTATCAGGGACTCCAACAAAATCTTTGTCCCCAACTTCATCTGAACCTGCTTTGCAGGTTGAGGCATTGTCAATTACTTTAAGAAGTTTAGCACACATATCCATACTTATGGAACAGGGGGCAAATGCCCTACTTATCAACCATATCTGAAACACCACCCCTCTTCCTCTGACTTTTTGACCTCCCCCTCTTGTTATTGCTGCTTGTAATGCAAAAAGAACAGGCATTTCTGTAGAAATTGCTCTGACTACTTTTGCAGAGGATGCTACAGTTGGGGTCTGGGCCATACTCAACCCAACTGCCCTATGACAAAAGCAGCCAAAGTTGAAGAACAGAAGGCATGGGATGAGTTCCATAACAGGAATGACAATTGGGGAAATTGTGAAGGAGCTCCATGGGTCCCTGTAGACCCTCAGCCAACCTGGACATGGACTGGGGTATCAGCCATACCCAATGAAGAATGGAGGAAACCACAAGAAATCATCAACCTCACCTCTCCTTCTTTGACTCCACCCTCTACTCCTCCTCCTTCTCCTCTCTCTTCTCTCCCCTCCCTTATCAGTGAGTTTGGGGACTTGTCTTCTGGTTCCACCTCTTCCCTCCTTCTTGCTTAAATCAATGTCAGTGACATTGAAGATTAAGTAGGGGGGTAATGTTACAAACTCTTTTTCTTATGATACAGACACTCACAGACACTTACACACTCCTAAGACATGGCCTAGACCATACTGGACAGTTCTAGATGCACATCCCATGCCTCATTCCTCTTTAGATACTGCAGTCCATATCTTGCAGTTTGCAGTACACAGTCCATAGTGCACAGTACACAGTCCGTAGTGCACAGTACACAGTCTGTAGTGCACAGTACACAGTCCATAGTACACAGTACACAGTCCATAGTTCACAGCCTGCAGCCCACAATAAAGTACTTAGTATATAAGTACTACTTTTTCATTTGTATTTGGTAGCTTGAACCTAGGCAATACAAGCTTAGTTCAACCCTCAGAACCTTAGAATATAAGATCACCCTCAAACTCTAAAGTCTTTTGATTTAGAGTCTCATTGAAACTCAAACAGATAAGCCTTGAATGCCGAAGACTTAATACAAGAACATTGTCAGTGTATGACAAGATACCAGATCTCTATACAACAGTCCCTCAGGTGTAGAGTATCATGGAACCCTATAGTCTTGTTATTAGGGCATAATGAATTGATAGCAGAAAGGCTGTAATCCCAAGAGAGGAGCTGCCTTCAGAACAACAGTGTCTATTAGAGAACTGGTTGTAGAATGAATGAACTAGAACCAACAATTGAACTTAAGCTTATAACTGCCCATTATGATTAACAACCATAACAGAAATCATGATGTCAAATGGATTTTGATTCAAATTCCTAGTGCATGTGGCAGAATTGGTCTTACTTAAGGTCACACCATGGCTGGTACAGCATAATTACATTGATTCATGTGCCACTGTGTTACATCAAGTATCTATTGGGTATCCTAAGCCAAAGTCAAGGCTGCATTTATTATTCCAACCATCATGGAAAAGATATCCCACTGGATGGTTTCCCTTGGATCCTTAGACCCACTGCTTAGAGGACTTGGTGACTTACTTCACACAATACATGGCTTCCTATCAAGCTGAGAGTAGATTACAACCTCCAAGTGGCACAGTATGTGAAGAGATAGACATAAGAAGGGATCTTCATGTGTCTTCATAAAAATCACCTTGACAGCTTCTCAACAACAGGGGGGGGACAGGAAGCCTCTTATATGAATAACTTTTTTTTTGGTGATTTGTGACTTTGGACAGACCCTAGGATGCAAGTATGGGGCTATTGAAGTATTCAGAACACAAATGCCATCATTTAGGACCTTTTGGGGGCATATGACATCATTGTCACAAGAGTAAATGGACCAATCAGAGGATGAACAGCCATCATCAACCAAAAAATTTCCATACAGAGCATTTTTCTCACTTAACATTATTGGGGGTTGACAGATGGCAAAGAAGGAGTTGCATCCTGGTCCCCATTCAGCCACTGATACCCATGATGTCAAACTTGTTTTAGCGACCATCTGAATTCACATGATGTGATGAGTGACTATGGAGTCCTGGGGGTTGACATGGATGAGTCTGTTGCTTCTGGAAATAATACTCATGATGAAGACATCTTCAGTGGCCTTGGCACCACTGAAAGCAGTACATTTTAGCTTTTTTGGTGATGCCTGTCATGCTAATTATACACAGAACAAGTTGAGGCTGAGTCTACTCAAGCTTGCACCCAGCCTAGTGTGGAACTGGCAATTCAGGTATCAACCTGAAAATATGGGCATCAGACTGCTCCTGTGGATGATGACCTGGTGTGCAATGACCCTGAGTGTGAGACCCTCATCAATAACAGAGACCTTCTTAGATGCTACTGTCCTGGATGTTATTTGGCAGTAAGTCAATTGAGTTTTGCCACCCACTAGAGAGACTTACCTGCTGTAATTATACAGTATCACTTGACGTGCTGAGGGGTTGTTGAGAAGCTGGCAGGAGGTTGGTTTTGCGATGACGATTGTCGAAGAAATGCAGGTTTTACGGTGCGCAAGTGTTGCTGATGAGATTAGATTGTTCGGATAACGGCCCAGCCATTGAATTATGTCATCATTTCCTTATTTAGAAGTGGGGGAGTAGTGGGGGAGGGGGGGTATGTGATCGCCTTAGACAAATAAACCAAGATGATATACTTGAAAAATAACTTACATACCCCTCGGGACATCTCGAAGACGTGGCCGAAGATGCGGAAGAAGCCGTGAGAGTCTAGACCAGCAGCAGCACAGATGCAAATTGCAAATCCCATTCCTGCCAACCCTAGCTTTGTCATCTGACCTCTAAACAGCTAAGCTCCGAGTTGGTTCTCACCCACTTTCACGGCAATCCAGCCTCGTGTTTACCGTGAGGACGGCTTTTCGGGTTACCAGCGTGTCATATAAGTGCTAACCTCAAGGGAACTCGCACCATTCGCAACTCTTTCCGCGTTACAATGCTAAAGAATAGCAAGAAAAAATCTTGGCGTCAGCAGTGCAGAAAAGGCGATAACCTAATGCAGGGAGGACTCCCCACCGACATCGTCATTCCGTAAGTAGGTTTGCACAATGCTGCCGTCTCCATTGATATTTAAATCTTTTTTAGAATCATGGGTCCGACAGGTTCCGGTAAAAGCACTGTGAGTCAGAGTAACGATTTAGCCAAAGTATTTAACAAATATTATCTATCATGCAGTTTATTAACAATCTCGTTGGGGAAGATGTTGTGTCCGTCGGTCAAACCATGGAGTCTTGCACAACAGATATTATCCCCGTTGTCGTTGAAATGTCAAACAACCCATTTTTCAATGGGAGGCGTTTGATCGTTGTCGATACTCCAGGTTTCGATGACACCAAGGGCGATGATTTAGAAATTTTGAGAAGTATCGCGCTTTGGCTGGCATCCTCGTAAGGCAACCACAACCAGCCCCAGGACGCTATACGTAACACCATTTTAGCTATGACGCAGGCATGAAGCTAGGCGGGGTCGTCTATCTTCACGATATAACCCAATCTCGTATGCTGCGCTCGACCCGCAATAACTTTTCCGTATTTAACAAGCTATGCGG
>Ga0307507_10011011_pt1 | contig 11512 bp, 8 predicted proteins | sample 7_EM_MG_FD_207223 | JGI IMG/M metagenome (GOLD analysis project Ga0307507, IMG submission 207223) | Populus trichocarpa ectomycorrhiza microbial communities from riparian zone in the Pacific Northwest, United States - 7_EM | ecosystem: Host-associated > Plants > Roots > Unclassified | place...
TTGTACTTCGCCGGCAGGTCGACGCCCGGTTCGCGGAACGTGCAGCGAACGTCCGAAGCGCAGGCGGAAAAGAACGACTTCAGCGCGTGCTGGGCGTCCCGGAAGGCACCGAGCCGGACGCTCATCGGTACCTGGGCGTCCGCAGGGTGGTACCCCGTTGCCCAGTTCACCGGGTCGTCGACGGCGTCGAGGGCGAGCGAGCCGGCGCGGCCGGGGAACAGGTTGGCGTAGACCTGGCCGAGGTAGGTGCCATAGGAAAGCCCGTAGTAGCGCAGCGTCCGCTCGCCGAAGGCGTCACGCAGCCGGTCGAGATCTCGCGCGATCGTCGCGGTGGACAGGTGGTTCGCCAGCGGTCCCGCGTTCTGCTCACACAGGTCGGTGACGGTCTTCGTGTCCTGGAGATACCGCTGTTCTTCCTCGGCCGACATAGGGAACTGCCCGACGATCCGGGCGAGCGGCGCCATCTGCGACGGGTCGGTGAAGCAGTGCATCTGTGTGCTGGCGCCGATCCCGCGCGGATCGAACCCGACGATGTCGAACCGCTTGTGCAGCTCCGGGGTCAGCGCGGGCGCGAACCGCCCGGGGTTTCCCGGCCCGCCCGGGTTGGCAAAAATCGTGCCGACCCGGTGCGACGGCTCGGTGGCAGGGAGTTTGGCCACGGCGACACGGATTTTCGCGCCGTGAAGGTCCTGATAGGACAGTGGAACGTCGAGGTGGCCGCACTGGTACCCGGCCGGCGAGCCGACCGGGCAGGCGTCTTCCCAGACGACTCCCGCGGGAGCGGCCTCGGCGGCCGGTGCCAGTGCGCTGACGGTGAGTGCGGCGGCCCCCAGGACCAGCGCCGCACGAAGTTTTCTGGTCATAGCGGCCAGCATCGTGGCCGGGACCCCGGAAGCGCGCGGGTGCGCGCCCCCGGATCCGCGGTGGGGCAGGCCCCACCCGGGGCTAGCCGAAGAGTTTCTGGATGTGCTCGGAGATCTTGGCGATCAGCTCGGTGAACTGCGAAACCCCGCTCAGCAGCCCCTTCACCTTCTCCCAGCGGGTGCGCACCACCACCGGCTCCGCCTCGTCGCGCACGTCCGCGGCGAGGTCGTCGAGGACGTCCTCCAGGACCTCCTGCTTCGCCAGCTCCTGACCGCGGACCTCCGAGCGGAGCCGGTCGATGAGCGTCGCCAGCGTGGCGGCGTCGACGCCCTGGTGCACGCCGCCGGTGATGGAGACGCCGGTCTGGGAGATCTTTCCCGAGTTGTCGCCGCCGATGTCGATCTTGTTCGTGATCCGGTCTCTCATCGCTGTTCCTTCCGGCCGCTGCCGTTCTGCCCCGGACGCCGCCGCCGGCGGTCGTCCTGTCGCCCGGTCTGGGAGATGTCCCCGCTGTTGTCCCCGGCGATGCTGATCTCGTTGTTGATCACGACCGAAGCCTGCTCGTCGAACTTGGCCGTGGAGAATCCGGCCTCGCCGAGCATCCCGCCGATCGCGGGGAGCAGCCTGCTGCCGATGATCTTCTCGTACCGCTCGATGTCGACCAGCTGGAAGTAGTCGGTGAACAGGTTGACCGATGCCAGCTCACGCAGGCTTTCCTTCGCGCCGTAGCGATCGGGGTCGATCACGCCGCTCTGGCGTTTCGGGGTCCGGATCCACGACGCCAGGTTGAACAGCCCTCCGACGACGCCCGCGGGCAGCCTCAGCCACTGCAGCAGCCCCTGGCCGAACGGCTTGTAGGAGTCCGGGCGCATCTTGTCGACCGTGCGGTACTCGGCCTTGACCGGCGGCAGGACGAAGGGGGTCCATTCGACGTACAAGGTGGTCTCGTCCACCGCCAGGTGCAGGAACGTCGACAGCACGAGGTCGCGATCCCAGGTCTCGACCCGGATGCACAGGTAGTACCGCGCCCATTCGCGCGGCGCCAGCCGGAGCTGGTCGACATCGTCCTGAGGCAGCCGCGTGCTCGGCGGCGCGAACAGGTTCGGCAGGTACTTGACGGCTTCCGGGCTCGCGAGATGGTCGACGAGCTCCGCGGCGGGGGTGAACACGGCTTCGGTCACGGTCAGGTCCCGCAGCCGGTGGTCGGGGGAGAGGGAGCCGGACGACTGCAGCCGTTCGAGCACCCCGCGAACGTGCGCGTACAACGTCTCGGTGGTCAGCTGTGGCCGGTCATCGTCCTCGTCCTCGCCGTCGGGCGCCCGCTCGAGGGGGATCGCCATCGACCACCCGTCCCGGCGGAAACCCGAACCGACGAACGGGTTGTAGCCGCGATAGACGATCAGCGGCGCACCCTCCGCCACCGATTGGTCGGGCTCCTGGTGCCGGACGAGCTGCCCGTGGAAGTCCTCGGTGAGAAAGCCCGTCAGGCTGCCTCCGCCGTCCGAAGCCTGTCCTGCGCCGCGCTTGAACCGGGTGGTCAGCAGCTGCCAGAGCGTCCAGCGTTCGCCCATGGTGATGATCAGGGCGATGAACGCGAGAATCACCGCGACCACCAGCCGTGCGGTGCTGCCGTCGCTGCCGGAGCTGTAGTCGTAGCTCGACGAGTCGGAGTACGAGTAGGACGAGCTGCTGGAGGATCCGGAGAAATAGTCGAACAGCTTGGCCAGGATGAAGAGACCGCCGATCGCCACCAGGATGCCGACGATGATCTTCGTGGCGGACGGCTGTGTGTTCGATTCCGCCTGCTGCGCCGCCGCTTTCAGCCAGCCGGGCAGCGACAGGACGGCCGACAGCAGAATCCAGGCGTACAGCACTGGCTGATCCCAGGCGATGCCGAGGATCAGCAGCGTGATCAGTACGAGCATGCCGTCGTAGTTCTTGCGGCGGGCGCGGGCCCGGACCGCTTCGGTGAGTACTCTGCTCGCGTCCACGCCCGGCGACGGCGGGATCGGGCGGGTGGGCTCGACGAGGAACTCTTTGATCACGCGCGTGTTGTAGGCCGGGTCGAGATAGGAGGCAGCACACAGGTACCGCGTGGCGTCGTCATTGCCTGAGGGCACGCTTGTCTCCGTCATTCTTCGGTCGCGAGGCGCAGACCGTAGCATGCGGATACCGCCATTTGAACAACATTGGACGGGAAGATCGGGATTCGCGCCGAACCCTGTGGTGCCAACGGTTATTGGCCAACGATCTCGATGGTGGGAAATCGAATATTTCGCTTTCCCGTGTGCCCGAATCGGGTGAGTCGAACCGGTCGGAACGCGCCGATGTTAGGCCATTCGTGGTAAGTATTGTCGTGTGACTGCGCCGATCGGGTGGCGGCGGCTATTTCAGGACAAAAAACTGACAAGTGCGCCGGACAAATCATTGACGGTTTTCCGCGCCCGGCCCGGGGACCTGACGGATCGGCCCCGGCCGGGCGCGGGTCACGCGGTGAGCTTCGGGATGATCTGGGTGCCGTAGCTCGCCAGCGTCTGCTCACGCTCGTCGTGCATCAGGTAGAGCGAGAACTGGTCGACGCCGAGTTCGGCCAGCTCCTGCAGGCGTGAGATGTGCGCGGACGCCGGGCCCAGCAGGCAGAACCGGTCGACGATCTCGTCCGGCACGAACTCGGTCGAAGGGTTCCCGGCCTTCCCGTGGTGGCTGTAGTCGTAGCCCTCGCGCTCGCGGATGTAGTCGGTCAGCTCGCGCGGCACCGGGCCGGACTCGCCGTAGCGCCGCACGAGGTCCGCGACGTGGTTGCCCACCATCCCGCCGAACCAGCGCAGCTGTTCACGCTGGTGCGGCAGGTCTTCGCCGAGGTACGCGGGCGCGGAGACGCAGATGGTGATGCCGCCGGGATCGCGCCCGGCCGCGCGGGCCGCGTCGCGCACCGAGCCGATCGTCCAGCGCGCGATCGCCGGGTCCGCGGTCTGCAGGATGAAGCCGTCGGCGTGCTCGCCGACCGTCTTCAGCGCCTTCGGCCCGTACCCGGCCATCCACATCTCGAGCCGGCCGTCACGGATCCACGGGATCCGCACGGCCTTGTCGTTCATCGTGACCTCGCGGCCTTCGGCGAGCTCCTTGACCACGTGCATGCAGTCGCGCACGGTGGCCAGGTCCGACGGCGGCTTGCCGACCACCCGGTGCGCCGAGTCGCCGCGGCCGATCCCGCAGACCGTCCGGTTGCCGAACATCTCGTTCAGCGTGGCGAAGGTCGAGGCCATCACCGACCAGTCGCGGGTGCCCGGGCTGGTCACCATCGGCCCGACGATCATCGACGACGTCGCCGCGAGGATCTGCGAGTAGATGACGAACGGCTCCTGCCACAGCACGCAGGAGTCGAACGTCCAGCCGTAGCGGAAGCCGGCGTCCTCGGCCGCCTTCATCAGCCGCACGACCTCGCTCGAAGGCGGGTCGGTCTGCAGCACGATCCCGAAGTCCATGAGTGATCCTCAGTTCAGGTACTGGTTGAGATTCCGGGACAGGAACTTGCCGTGCGACGTGCTGCCGGTGAAGCCGTCCGGCGACACGACGACGCGCCCGCGCGAGAGCACGGTCTCGACCTTGCCGGTGATCTCGAACCCTTCGTACGCCGAGTAGTCGACGTTCATGTGGTGCGTTTCGGCGGACAGGGTCTGGCGCGCCGCCGGGTCGTAGATCACGATGTCGGCGTCCGACCCCGCGGCGATGACTCCCTTGCGCGGGTACAGCCCGAACATCCGCGCCGGGGTCGCCGAGCACGTCTCGACCCAGCGGCCGAGCGTGAGCTCCCCGGCGACGACGCCCTGGTGCAGCAGGTCCATCCGGTGCTCGACGCCCGGCATCCCGTTGGGGATCGCCCGGAAGTCGCCGCGCCCCATCTCCTTCTGGTCCTTGAAGCAGAACGGGCAGTGGTCGGTGGACACCACGGACAGGTCGTTGGTGCGCAGCCCGCGCCACAGGTCGGCCTGGTGCGACTTCTCCCGCAGCGGCGGCGACGCGACGTACTTGGCGCCCTCGAAGTCCGGCTTGGCCAAGTCCTCAATGGACAGATAGAGGTACTGCGGGCAGGTTTCGGCGAAGACGTTCTGGCCGTCGTTGCGCGCTTCCGCGACCGCCGCCAGCGCCTGCGACGCCGACAGGTGCACGATGTAGAGCGGCGCGCCGGTGACCTTCGCCAGCTGGATCGCCCGCGAGGTCGCCTCGCCCTCGAGCTCCGGCGGACGCGTGAGGCCGTGCTGGACCGGGTCGATCTTCCCGGCGGCGAACGCCTGCGCGGCCAGCTGGTCGATCGCGATGCCGTTCTCCGCGTGCATCATGATCGTCGCGCCGATCTCGCGCGCCTTCTGCATGGCCAGCAGGATTTCCCCGTCGGTGGAGTAGAACACCCCGGGGTAGGCCATGAACATCTTGAAGCTGCCGACGCCGCCGTCGACGCACGCCTCCATCTCCTTCAGCGACTGGTCGTTCACGTCGGAGACGATCATGTGGAAGCCGTAGTCGATGGCGCAGTTGCCGTCCGCCTTACTGTGCCACTTGTCCATAGTGGACAGCAGCGAGGTGCCCTTCACCTGAACGGCGAAGTCGATGATCGTGGTCGTGCCACCCCAGGCGGCGGCGGTGGTCCCGGTGGCGAAGGAGTCCACCGAGTGCGTGCCGCCGAACGGCATCTCCATGTGGGTGTGCGCGTCGATGCCGCCGGGCAGGACGTACTTGCCGGTGGCGTCGATGGTTTCGTCGGCCTGCAGCGACCCCGGCGCCCCCACGGCGGCGATGGTTTCGCCGTCCACGAGGACGTCCGCGGTCACCGCTCCGGACGGTGAGACGACCTGGCCGCCCTTGATGAGCGTGGTCATCAGGCCTCCGTCAGCGGGCCGTAGGTGTCGGGGCGGCGGTCGCGGTAGAACGCCCACAGGTCCCGGACCTCGTCGAGCTTGGCCATGTCGAGATCGCGCACGACGACCTCGTCCTCGGTGTCCGACGCCGCTTCGCCGACCAGCTGCCCGCGCGGGTCGACGAAGTACGACTGGCCGTAGAAGTCGTTGGTGCCCAAGGGTTCCACGCCGATGCGGTTGATCGCGCCGACGTAGTACTCGTTCGCCACCGCGGCCGCGGGCTGCTCGAGGCGCCACAGGTACTCCGAGAGCCCCCGGCTGGTCGCCGACGGGTTGAACACGATCTTCGCCCCGGCCAGGCCCAGCGCGCGCCAGCCCTCCGGGAAGTGCCGCTCGTAGCAGATGTAGACGCCGATGCGGCCCACGGCGGTGTCGAACACCGGGTAACCCAGGTTGCCGGGCCGGAAGTAGAACTTCTCCCAGAAGCCGTTGACCTGCGGGATGTGGTTCTTGCGGTGCTTGCCCAGATACGTGCCGTCGGCGTCGATCACCGCGGCGGTGTTGTAGTAGACGCCGGGCTGCTCGACCTCGTACATCGGCACGACCAGCACCACGCCGTGGCGCTCGGCGACCTCCTGCATGAGCCTGGTGGTCGGCCCGTCCGGGATGCCCTCGGTGTAGGAGTAGTAGTCGGTGTCCTGCACCTGGCAGAAGTACGGGCCGTAGAACAGTTCCTGCAGGCAGACGACCTGGGCTCCCTGGGACGCGGCGGTCGCGATGTGGTCGACCGCCGCCTTGATCATGGACTCCTTGTCACCCGTCCACCGCTGCTGGATCAATCCGGCTCGAACCACGCTCACTGGCTTCCTCCTTGTTGTTAGCTGGCAGGGCGAGAAGTAGGTAGGTGGCGAACGCGGCGACGAGGCCGACCACCCAGTTGTAGTCGTAGAGCGGCTTCAGGAACGGGATCAGCCCGTCCGCGGGGAACGGCCCGCCGTACGCGCCGCCGACCGACAGCACGGCTCCCACCAGCGTCGCGACCAGCGCGCGCCAGTTCCAGCCGGCAGTGAACCAATACACCCCATCGGGTGTGTAGAGGTCCTTCAGCTTCAGCTTGGTGCGGCTGATGACCCAGTACCCGGCGACGAGCACCCCGGCGACCGCGCCGAGCAGGCCGCCGTAGAAGCCGAGCCAGGCGAAGATGTAGATGTTCGGGTCGGAGTAGAGCCGCCACGGCTGGATCAGGATGCCGATGACGCCGGTGATCCCGCCGCCGATGGCGAAGGTGATCTTCTTCGGGAAGGCGTTGGAGAAGTCGTAGGACGGGCTGACCACGTTGGCCGCGAGGTTCGCCGAGATCGTCGCCAGCACCAGCGCGATCAGCGCCACGACGACCACGACCGGGCTGGTGAACTTGTCCGCCAGTTGCGCCGGGTCCCAGATGTCCTTGCCGTAGAGGACCCGCCCGCCCGACGTGGTCAGGATGGCCACGATCGCGATGAACGTCATCGTTGTGGGCAGGCCGAGGATCTGCCCGCGGACCTGCTTGCGCTGGCTGCCGCCGAAGCGGGTGAAGTCCGGCATGTTCAGCGACAGCGTCGACCAGAACGCGATCATCGCCATCAGGGAGGGGGCGAACACCTTCCAGAAGTCCGGGCCCCAGCCCAGCTTGCCGGGCTCGGACAAGATCGGGCCCAGCCCGCCGGCCTTGACCAGGACGTAGCCGAGCATGATCAGGAAGCCGACCGACACCAGTGGCGCGGTCCAGTTCTCGAACCGGCGGATGGCATCCATCCCGCGCCAGATGATGAGCATCTGGACGATCCAGAAGAGGGCGAAGGACAGCCAGAGCGTCCAGTGCTGGCCCGCGACCACGGCCGAATCGCGCCATGCGGAGCCGAGCAGCCGCCCGAGGATGACGTAGATCGCCTCGCCGCCGACCCAGGTCTGGATGCCGAACCAGCCGCAGGCGATGAACGCCCGAAGCAGCGCGGCGAGGTTGGCGCCGCGCAGGCCGTAGAAGGCGCGGGCGAACACCGGGAACGGGATGCCGTACTTGGTGCCGGCGTGGCTGTTCAGCAGCATCGGCGCGAGCACGACGACGTTGCCGATGGTGATGGTGATCAGCGCCTGCACCCAGTTCATGCCGAGCGCGATGAGCGACGCGGCCAGGGCGTAGCTGGGGATGTTGTGGGCCATCCCCATCCAGAGCGCGAAGTAGTTGTAGGTGGTCCAGGTCCGCTTCTCGACCGGGACGGGGGCCAGTTCCTCGTTGAAGAACCGGCTGCCTTCGAGGGCTCTCGCGTCCGCCGGGTCGAGTCCGACCCGGCCGTCACCGTGGGGGTTTGCGCCAGTGGTCGGCTCCATTGCGGAATCCTGCGCGCCGGTCGCAGGTGGGTGCAACGGCAGACTGTTCACTCTTCCGGGGCTAGGAGTGCAGTCTGTCGATTGCGCGAAGGGGCGATCGGGTGCATGAACTGGGTCACACATCCGGCGGTAGCGTCCCGGCAAACCTGCCGAAACACGGGAGATCATCTCACGGACCTCGGCTCGGGGTGCCGACGAGCCGGAGCCGCGACTCAGGCGGTGACCTGGGTGGACGTCCTCAATGATGCTGTTGGTCAATTCCCGCGTCCGACGTTTACGCCGGTCAGAGACTTGGGGAGTTATCCAACTGTCTACAAAGGACATGATGGAGCGAGGGGGCCCGTATCGGTGCGTTCGAGCAGCCCGGCCTGTGCCTGATTTATGTCTATTTGCCTGAGTTATGGGCATCTTGATGCGGATCGCCTGCCGGACAGGGGGCTCCTCGGCCCGGAATTGGCCAACAGCATCGTCCAGCGTCCCGAACGCGTCATGGGGGACGTTGGGGTCGCCCGAAACACGGGAGATCATCTCCACAGGATCTCCACAGTTCACCCGGATGGTCTCCATCGCGGTTCCCTACAGTCATGCCCATGGAACTGGGAGCACGGCGGGTGCTGGTCGTCGAGGACGACGTCACCATCGCCACCTCGATCGCCGCGCGGCTGCGGGCCGAGGGGTTCAGCGTGGACGTCGCGCACGACGGCCCGGCCGCGGTGGCCGCGGACGCCGAGGGCGAGCCGGAGCTGGTGGTGCTGGACGTGATGCTGCCGGGGTTCGACGGCTTGGAGGTCTGCCGCCGGATCCAGGCGCGCCGGCCGGTGCCGGTGCTCATGCTCACCGCGCGGGCCGACGAGACGGACATGCTGGTCGGGCTCGGGGTCGGCGCGGACGACTACCTCACCAAGCCGTTCTCGATGCGGGTCCTGGCCGCCCGGGTGCACGCGCTGCTGCGGCGGGTGGATCGGTCGCGGCCCGACGCGAACGGCGCCCGGATCGTGCTCGGCGACCTGGAGATCGACGTCGACCAGCGGCGGGTCGTGCGGGCCGGGGTGGCCGCGCAGCTCACGCCGATCGAGTTCGACCTGCTGGTGCACTTCGCCCGGCGGCCCCGCTCGGTCCAGCCGCGGGAGCGGTTGCTCTCGGAGGTCTGGGACTGGGACGTGCACGGGACGTCGGCGGGAACCCGCGCGGTCGACAGCCACATCAAAGCGTTGCGCCGCAAGCTCGGCGCGGACCTGATCCGCACCGTGCACGGCGTCGGCTATGCGCTGGAGGCAGGATCGTGAAGAAGCTCCTGGTCAGACTGGTCGACCTGCTGCCGCGGCCGCTCGACCCGATCCGGTCGATCAAGCTGAAGCTGGCGATCCTGATGGTCGCCTCCGGCGGGATCGCGTTCGCCTTTTTCAACTACCAGATCGGCTGGCTGCCGCCGCGCACGACGATCACCGCGGTGGTGCTCGCCCTGGTCACGTCGCAGATCCTCGCGCACGGCATGACCCGGCCGCTGCGCGAGATGACCGCGGCCGCGCGGGCGATGGCCAAGGGCGACTACACCCGGCGCATCCGCGCGACCGCCCGGGACGAGGTCGGCGAGCTCGCCCACGCCTTCAACCAGATGGCGGCCGATCTCGCCACCGCCGACCAGCAGCGGCGCGAGCTGATCGCGAACGTCTCGCACGAGCTGAGGACACCGATCACGGCGTTGAGCGGCGTGCTGGAGAACCTCGTCGACGGCGTCGCCGAGCCCGACCCGGGGACGCTCAAGACCGCGCTGCTGCAGACCGAACGGCTCACCACGCTGGTCGCCGAGCTGCTGGACCTCTCGCGGCTCGACGCCGGCGCGATGCCGCTCGAGCTCACCGAGTTCGACCTGGCCGAGCTGCTCGACGAGGTGGCGACCGAAGCCAAGGCGATGGCCGCGTCCGCCGGGCGCGGGGTCAGCTTCGCCGTCGACGTCCAGCCGCCCGGCGCGTCCACCATGGCCGACCGGGGCCGGCTCTACCAGGTCGTGGTCAACCTGCTGGAGAACGCGGCGCGCCACGGCCCGGCCGGGAGTGAGGTCCGGGTGCACGCGCAGGTGCGCGAAGGCGAGCTCTGCATCGAGGTGTGCGACGAGGGCTCCGGCATCCCGCCCGCCGACCGGGTGCGGGTGTTCGAGCGGTTCACCCGCGGGGAGCGCGCCGGCGGCGGCGGGACCGGCCTCGGCCTCGCCATCGCACGCTGGGTCGTGGACCTGCACGGCGGCACGATCGCGGCCGTCGAACCGGAGTCCGGCGAAGGCTGCCGCATCCGCGTCACGCTCCCCACCGCCTGAGACCAACCTGCACTTTCACGTGAAAGTGCAACCCTTCTATATGTGCATTCGCAAAGGCAGGTCATGGAAGAAACACCCGTGGTCGAAGAGACGAGACCGGCGCACGCGGCGCCGCCGTCAGAAGACGCGAAGCCGGCGGAAGTCGTTGCGGCGCAGCCGGTGTTGATGCGGCCGCTCTTCCCGCCGAAGTCCGCGGTCGTGCCGTTGCCCCCGGCCGTGCTGCCCGCCGCGGTCCTGGCCGGCGTCGCGGCGGCGGTGCTGCTGCCGATCGACCGGCCCGGGATCGGCTGGGTGCTGACAGGGATCGTGCTCGCGGCCGCGATCTTCGTTGTGGACCGGCGTTCCCGTACCGAGGACAGCCCACCGCACTTCACCTCCGTGAGCGCGGGGTGGGCGCTGCTCGCGCTGGCCTTGCTCGCCATGGGCGCGGTTCGCGCGTCGGACTGGCTCTTCGTGCTGTGCGTGCTGGCCGCGACGGTGACCGGTTCGCTGGCCGTCGTCGGCCGCCGGACCGTCAACACCACGTTCTACGACGTGTTTTCGGTGCCGCTCGAGGCTTTGCGGGCGATCCCTTGGATCGGGCGGGGAGTCACCAGGCTGGCGTCGAGCCGCGACGGCCGAGGTCGGCGGGTGGTCCTGGCCACACTCGCGACCGTGGCGGTGCTCGCGGTGTTCGTGCCGCTGCTGAGTGCTGCGGACCAAGTCTTCGCCGACGTCGTGTCCGTGCTCATTCCGGATCTGGGGCTGGACACGGCCGTCCGGTGGGGCTTCGTGTTCGTCGTCGCCGCGCTCGTCGTCGCCGGGGCCTGCTACCTCCTGGCCGCGCCGCCGCACCCCGCGACCGAAGGCAGGCCGCTGCGGACCGGTCACAGTCTGGAGTGGACGGTCCCGCTCACCGCGCTCGTCGGGGTGTTCGCCGTGTTCGTCGCGGTCCGGCTGGTCGTGCTGTTCGGCGGCACGGCCTACGTCCTGCGCACCAACGGCTTGACGTCGGCGGAGTACGCCCGCAGCGGGTTCTGGCAGCTGTGCGCCTGCACCGTGCTCACGCTGGCGCTGGTCGCGGCGGCGCTGCGCTGGGCACCGGACGCCACTCGCGCCGACCGGATCCGCC
>Ga0307507_10011013_pt1 | contig 11510 bp, 4 predicted proteins | sample 7_EM_MG_FD_207223 | JGI IMG/M metagenome (GOLD analysis project Ga0307507, IMG submission 207223) | Populus trichocarpa ectomycorrhiza microbial communities from riparian zone in the Pacific Northwest, United States - 7_EM | ecosystem: Host-associated > Plants > Roots > Unclassified | place...
CTTTGCAGCAATTATTGGAGTTTCACCGGATTATGATTTCTGAGTACAACATTTTGGACATCTTTTAGTATTTAGCAAAACCCTGTCTTATTGGCTAAATTTTGAGTTTTGACAATGGACACCTAAGTTTTTGGTGTCAACTGTGGTTGTGGTCATGAAATCGGGAAAAAAACAAAGCTTTTTGAAACGTTTTGTATCCATTTTCTGTTCCTGCTGTTTTCTGGTTGCCGATACTGCTTCAGTGATTTTGTTGGCATGCCTTGCCATCAATTTCAAAAAAAAAAAATGGTTATAATTTGTAGCTAATCAATGGCCTTTTTTATTCATATAATTTGTTGTGGATGGTGCAACAGCATTTTGACAATATTTGATACTCGCCATAAGTTTATTGTTGTTGTTCATTTAATTGTAGATAATGGGCTGAGTCACTTTGGAATGCATTTTGGAAAAAAGAGGATTACTTTCTCCAACATTGCGCACCATGTGATGTGAATTGTTTTAAGGTTTTCTGTAGAAATGCTGTTTCTGATTACTTTGAGTGGATGATTCAAGATACAGAGGATAAAATTGTTGCATTAGGTTGTGTTACTAAAACACAATCTAGTAGTTGTGTTACTAAAACATAATTTACTAGATTGTGCAGTGTTTTGTCACTGGTAATTTTAGAGATTTGTTGGTTCTCCTTTAATGGGAAATGTTTGGAATGAATGGTTAGAATTTAAAATTTTTTATTTTGATTTTTACTTTTTCAACATTTTCGAGTTTTTAGAAAAACCTAGTGTTATTGATTGAATTTTGATAAGGAGGCATCATGATTTGGGCGTGAAACTGTGATTATGGTTGTGAACTGCTGTTCTTCGGGTTGCTGACAACCTGACACTGGTTTTATAATTTTATTGGCATGCCGCACCTTCAATTTCTAAAACTAATACATTGCATTTTGTTGCAAATCAATGGCCTTCTTCTGATCATTTTCTTTGGCGTTGATGGTAGAACTGCCCTTCGAGACTATTTTTGGTGCACATCTTAAGCTCGTTATTGATTGCAGATGATGGGCCTGGATCACTTAGGGATGGATGTCGTAAAAAGGAGCCACTTTGGATTGTCTTTGAAGTATCAGGCACTATTCAACTTAGATCTTACTTGAATGTTTCGTCTTATAAAACCATTGATGGCCGGGGCCAAAGAATAAAACTTACAGGCAAGGGTTTGAGGCTGAAGGAATGTGAACATGTTATTATATGCAATTTAGAGTTTGAAGGTGGTAGAGGACCTGATGTTGATGGCATTCAGATAAAGCCCAAGTCAAAGCACATATGGATAGATCGTTGCAGCCTTCGTGATTATGATGATGGGTTGATAGATATCACACGAGAAAGCACAGATATTACTATTTCTAGGTGAGATGAATCCCTGGCACGTGGGAAGCACTATTTGTTTTTGCGCACTAATTTATTTGATGGGTTTAACTATTATCTACAGGTGTTACTTTGGGCAACATGACAAAACAATGCTAATTGGAGCAGATCCTACTCATGTTGGTGACAGATGTATTCGAGTAACCATCCATCATTGCTTTTTTGATGGAACAAGACAGCGCCATCCTCGTGTTAGATTTGGAAAAGTACATTTATACAATAACTATACCAGAAACTGGGGCATTTATGCTGTTTGTGCCAGTGTAGAGTCACAGGTGATACCACTACTACTATTTGCGATTCTTTGTGTGTGACCATATTCTGGTTTTATTTGCTTATATATATTGCTTCTTATCTTTTGATGTCAGATCTACTCCCAAAGCAACATATATGAAGCAGGGCAGAAGAAGATTGCATTTAAATATCTTTCTGAGAAGGTGAGTACATATTGTATTTCTTGTTGCTAAATTCATGTCCTTTCTTGTGCTTTTCTCAGACTTGCACCTTAATATTTTATTGTATAATGGTTTTTCCTATGGGCTTGAAGGGCTGGGTTGGATGATCCTGCTTTCAATATGATTGAACCTGGTTCCTGTTCATATTTGCAATTGAATTTTGTACACCAGCTCATTTTATTCATAATGTGTGCCAAACTGATTGGCAGACTGCTGACCACCCTGCCTCTGTTTTGACCTGGCTTTTCCACTGAATCCACCTTGACTTGCTAACAAATAATTCACACTTGTGTTTGAATTTGTTTGGCTAACATTTCACTCTCAAATGGCAGTTTGTCCTACTGGTAAACTACACATTATTAAAGCAATAACCGTATGCTGAGCAAATCCAGTAACTTAAATGTATAGTATATTGAATTTTGCGGTGATGAAATTCAAACTTCAAATTTGCCTCCCTTACACTGAAATATGCTTTTGGCCCTTGATTTTAGCAATCAAATGCTTTGCTAGTTGGAAGGTAGACGTGTTAGGTGGCCATGTTTTCATAGTGGTTAGTTTGTAGTTTTTATGCTTTGTAATCTTATATCTATTGAGGCATATAAATTCCCATTCTTCCTTCATCGTCAAACAAGAGCTTGGCTGTCCACTTTGTATTGATGTTGTAGAGTAAGGCATCTACTATCACTCAACAGTTTATGCATTCCTCTTTTCTCTATTAGTCATTCTAGGTGCTAAAATCAAGCAATATCCCTAACCCTTAACCCAGGAAGTGGACCCAAATGGTGAACTTCCTTTGTGGCTGTAAAAAACTTTTATACAAATAAACAGTGATAAAAACTGAGAGAGACAGATAGAGAGCTGAAACCCCACAGAAGGCGACCTCAGTGGAAAGAAAGAACAGAATTATCATTGGAATAACTAACAGAACTAATTTATCAATGATTTGGATGGGAGAGAAAAAAAATGCTTATGGGTGTTGTAAATTATTCTATGATTCGGGAATGCCATTATGATTTTTTCAGAAGTCATTTTTCATACACCAGTGAAGCTCCTCTGGTCAACTTTTAATCCTCAAAGCATGTAAACACCTTGCAACTTAACAACTTTGAGTTTGATTTTCAACTAGTGAGAAATATATGCGCTTTTTATGGCCTACATTTGTTATGAGAGATTTAGTGTTACCTTGAATTTTGTGCACTTGGATGTAGATTATGGATGAATTTCCTGTGATGAGTCGTGTTGTTTAAATGACCATAATTATCATTTTGATTCCGAGGTTAAATCAGTGGCTATTGTGATGATGTTTAGGCAGCTGACAAGGAGAAAGCAAGGAGTGGCAGCATAAGGTCTGAAGGAGACTTATTTGTTACTGGGACTCAAGCAGGGTTAATGACTGAGGATGGTGAATGCTGTATGTTTCATCCCAGTGAATATTACCCTACATGGACAGTAGAACCTCCTACAGATAGCCTTAAACAGGTTCTCCAGCATTGTACTGGATGGCAGTGTGTTCCACGGCCAGCCGATCAGCCACTAGCTGCACAGTGATATCGGGGTGGAGAATATCTAATACACTAAACTACTATGGTAGTGTCTTAATTTATTTTCTGCTTCAATACCTTTTGCTTGTGTTGCTATATGGTAAATGTGTAAATTTCAATCAATGTGTTTCTGAGCAATAATAAGAAGAATGAAACATATAATAATGTATTATTATTATTTATCATGTCATTGTAGCCAATGTTTTTCTCTCCCGTTTTGAACTTGTTAGGGTTCTTATGCTTCTTGTTTGTCACCTTCTGGCTATCATGGTCGTCAGCGATCAACTGGTGAGGATTTATCAGTCTGTATGTGAACAGTAAGTACTATTGAGCGTGAATGAACCGTTCATTAATTTCAATATAGGACCATACTCCATCTCTTGGTTCCTGGGATTGAATTGTGCATTAATATTTCAAATTTAAAAAACCATCTCTTGGTCCAGTTTAGCACTTGATTTTGCTGAAACTTGGTGCAGGAGCACTTGATTTTGTTAAAAACTTGGTGCAGGGATCATTCATTGACTCTTGTGAAGTGTGAACTAGTTAGATTCTATCTGGGGAAAGAAATATAGCAGGTAGATAGCATGAGTTGAAATGTCAACGCTGCCAAATAGCTGAATTAAATCTGTTTTGGATGCAACTTGCTAGGGTTTTGTTTGTCTATGCCGTGCAAACTGCAGTTGCACTGACTGAGTGACCAGTATTTAAGAATATAATAATAATTGTTTTTTAAAATATTTTTTTTATTTTTAAATATATTAAAATAATATTTTTTTATTTTTAAAAATAATTTTTGAAATATATCAAATTATAAAGGATTTTTTTAATTAACATTTATGTTGTCCCGCCTTTATAATAAATTATGAAAATGAAAGAAAGATTTTTTTTTCACTGGATTGTTTATTTGACTTCCGAAGTGTTTCCAGTTTGCAACATGCAGCCTGCCAATTGCCTACATGGCAAAGAATCTCGCTCGACTTGGTAAAACGATGTTTAATGCCACGAAGCCGCCAGTTAGGACCAGAAATCCAATGTAGGGGCACACAGGACCGCACGAGTGTAGCGACCTTGCCGACTTGTCCAATTGGCTGGGCTCGACTGACTTTGATCAAAAAAATAAAATAAGCAAATATTTCACATTTTTAATTTTATCGAAAAAATAAAAAAACAGGGCTCCTTTTTTGTTTTAATAAAAGCTTTATACGTATTATTTTCTTCATTATAACAAAATAAATAGAGATATATACAATACGAGATTGAGCATTTATGGGTTATCGTACAAATATTAAAAAAGACTAACAAAATGTCTTTTCACGGGAGCTGGGGAGTGGGGATAATACTCTGAGTTTCAACCTATTTTTAAATAAAATAAAAGTTAAAAAACATGAAAATGATACTTTTCAACTCGTTTTTCATCCAAAGAGTAGATTGAAACTCAATATTACACAGGGTATTAGTCACTCTCATTTGAAGGGTCCCTGTGGATCAAAGTTTGTAAAAAAAATTAATTTAAATATAAACTAAATAATTCTATTTATAATAGAAAAACAATATACTAACCAAGGCTAGAAAATAAATCAATTAGAAAACTAATGCAATTCTGGTATAATAACTTTTAGACTTTATTGTAAGGCTTTTCTAATGTTCGATTGCCTGAATTTTAACCCAATATAGAATAATACATTTGAAAATTTCTAGTAAAATTTCAACCTAATTTAACGGTCGGATAAAAAATTATACTTGTTAGAGTAAAACAGCGTATTAGAAAAAATAAAATTTTAACTATCGAAATTAATTAGTTCATGAAATAGAAGAATCAAACCCTTTTTGTATATAGATTAAATGGACTAAGATCTTATTATTATTTGTTAAAGATGTAACCGCTTTGAAATTCACATTGACCCAAAAACTTTGAATAAGCTTATTTCATGTATTTTTAAGCTTTTTTGTTTTTAATCTTGTAAATGGTCAAATTGGAACTTAAAGTGAATCTTTTAGTGTAATTTTTTTTTTTTTTAGTTTAACGTGGGTGTCCGGGTCAGTTTGTGCGCACCTCGACTAATCCCACGGGCCCTGAAGTTAACGACCATATAAGCCTCCAGTGGCCATCATATGAGCAACCACAAGACTCGAACCTGAGACCACAAAGGGAGCAAACCTCTTAGTCTCAAGCTTTTACCACTGGGCCATCACCTAGAATCTTAATTGTATAACTCATGCATGTTTTTTTAATTATATATTTTTGGGTTAGATATCATTATTGTTTTCTTGTTTTTAAGATTCTTAAATGCAAAAAAGCTAAAATTGAAGTAATAAAAATTATGAAAATATATATATTTTTTAATTTTTTTAAAATTTATTCCTCTCCTGCTTAGAGTTTCCACACTAGAGAATCCAACTTATTAAGAGTATTTTTTTTATTCAAAAATTGTTTTTGAAATTTTTTGAAAATTTTATATAATTTTTATGATTTTAGATTATTTTAATGTTCTAATATTAAAAATAAATTTTAAAAAATAAAAAAATAAATTTTAATATATATATTTCAAACATTGCTATCACTCAAGGGAATTTGCTTATGTAACCACACACCTCACTCTACGTATACGTTTGAAACACATAAATGCGTCAATTCGTACAGAATTTGGCATTTTGTATACAGTATGATAAAAATTTATATTTTGCTAATTATCGTAAAGAAATGATTAAGTATATAAACCAATTACGTCATCATCACAAATCTATTTAAACTAGTTTCCTTATAAAAAATTTTAAATTTTTTATAAAAAATATTCAGGATGCAATAAATTATTTGAAATTATTACTAAATCATGCTCATGGTCAACCTTAAATTCTTTTGATCTAATTTCTAATTTGACCCGAGTTTAAAAATTAACTTATGTAAGAGTTATCCTGCGTGATACAATTAACTTGACATATTCAAATACAACATAAAAATTTAGTAAAAAATATGGTTTTACTTTAATTTTTTTTTAATATTGAAACAAAGACATATTAGATTGATCTGTGTTAACCAAACAAACATGTTACTCAGATCATGGAATTTATTGTGTTTAAAAAAAATTTTAAAAAAATTATTTTTTTACTTAATGATATGATAATAAAAATAGATTCTTATAAAATTGAGTACTAATCAAATATTGGGACACTTCTTTGAGACTGTGGTAACTTCATAGAAAATAAATTAAAATAAATTATGATGTTCAATTCAAAATCAATTAAATGTTGAAGAATAAATTTAAAAAAAAAACCTAAAAGGAATCAATCAAAAGAGAGAGAAAAAAAAGAGGAAGATGGAATTTTGTTTTTAAAAAAGAAATTATTTGGAATTGTTGTTAAACCTAACTGAATGAGTTAACCTTGAAACCTCATGGCCCAACTATTTGCCTAGCTCGAGTTTAAAACTAACCCATTTGATCGGCATGACCCATTTGACTTGGGAGTTGTCTCCATATGACCCATTTGACTTGATAGATCCGAAGACAACCCAAACAATAGATAAAAATATGGTTTGGCTTTTAAAAACATCCACGATGATATTTGTTTTTCAATATTGAGATGACAACATATTAAATCGACTCGAGCTTCATGACTAAACTTGTCACTCACAACCCGAATATGGACTCCACAACTGCGCTTAAAAACTTTGTTTTTAAAAAACTGTTTTTTTATTGAATTATATGATAAAAAAACAAATAAATACTTGCAAAAGTAAGCACTAATTAAAAGCCGAGATATTTATTTGAGACTGCGAGAACCTCATTAAAAGCATATTAAAACAAGTTATAATGACTAATTTAAAATTAATAAAATATTAAAGGATAAAATTGAGAGGAAAACCAGAAGCATTCAATTGAAATAAGAAAAGAATGGAAGATAATTTTTTTAAAAGAAAAAAAGAAAAAAGAAGGAAAAGAAAGGGGTCACCTTCTTTATTGTTCATATGTACAATAAAGAAAGTGAGGGAAAACCCCAACTTAGGCAATTGCCGGATAGAAGTTTCCGATATGTTCTCCTGCTTATCATATGTTGATTCTAGTTTGTTAGTTTTTGTAAGTTATAACTATTGACTGCATCAAAGGTTAACTGAGATAGGTTAACTGTTTAAAATTAATATTTGATCTCGTAACACGGTATATACACTTAATTGTATATAGTAACTTTATTTTTTAAAATAATTTTTTTGTTCAATCAAACGATTATACATCCTAGTAAAAGGTAAAAAAATTCACCAAGAAAAGTAAATTGAATAAGACTATGAAGCTTAAATATCAAACAACTCAATATTAAATGTTGAAATTAAAAAAAATAATAATTAAAAAAACAGTGAAAAGAAAAAGATATAGGTCAAATTAGTAACCCCGCAATTATGGACGCAAGATTAGGATAGACCATAAAGAGGAGAGATCAAATTTGACATAAAATAAATTAGAATCAAATGCTTAAGGATGAAATGAAAAACAAATTTTAATTAGTAAAAGGGATAAAAAGATCAAATGAATGAGGATCAAATTTAACATGAAAATAAAATAAAATAAAATAAAATGACATGGATGAAATTGAATAAACAAATCAATAAAAATATAATAAAAAAGATATAATATAGTAATTAAAAAAAATAATAACTAAATTAAATAAAAAAAAATTATTGAGCCCGACTGAAGCTCACCGCACACACTTGCTGCACCACTGTGTAAAGGACGCAAGCATGCTTCCATTGCCACCTTTGAAGGTGATATTTGACCATAAGATGCCTCCACATGCGCCGTTCAATAGGTGCTGGTAGCGTCCACTCTCTAACATGTACCATATATACGCCAATAATTATTTTTTATTAATATTTTATATTTATTAAAAGACTAAAGTTTCTCTTGTCCCATAACAAAAAAAAAAAGCCAAGATCAAAAGATAAAAGAACCTGCAAGGAAACTTTAATTTTTTTGATCCGGAGACAGTTGAGTAACTATATTGTACATCAACAATTAAAATTTTAATAAAGGCACTCCTCCACCAAACTGTTCTATGTTCATGGATTTTTACTTTATAATGGAGATTGACACCTGCGTTTTTATTTTCTAGCTTAATGAATTTTTTTTCCGTAATAAAAAGAATAGTATGAAAAGATTATGTTTATCTAAATTGCAATGGTGCTTTCATGAATTGCGACTGTTGCACAAACTAATATTTTCTAATATTTTAACCATCGATTATAGGAGACAAGTTTTTTTAATAAATTATTGTTTGACAATCTATTTTTTTTTAATAGTAATTAAAAGTCTTGCACTGACGTATAAATACAGACAACCTCCTACTAACTTAGACAGACTTATATCATGCTGTGCTTAATTTTTATCAAATAAATGAGAATAGTGAGATTTGAACTCGTAACCGCTTGATCATCAAGGCTCTGATATCATATTAAAGAACCAATTCAACCCAAAAATTTAAGCTATTAAATAAAATCTCAAGATATAATTTATATTATTTTCTAATATTCTATACTTTACATACTTGACATTGTTGGATTTTGTACCATGACTATTTTGGATATGCAATGATAAGGTAAGTATTGTGTTATTAATCATATGAGATGAGAATCGTAAGATTTAAATTTGTGATTACCATGTAAATAAAGCTTTAATATCATGTCAAATAATCATTTCAATCCAATAACTTAAATAATTAAATAAGATTTCATGGTATATTTTACATTATTCTTTAATAACATGTATATTATTATTTAAAATGTATTAGGTTACATGCAAGTGTAATCAGTTTCAATTTATTTTTTATTAATGTGGGTGTTCGGACTAACTTGCACACTTCTCGACTAATCTTACGGGCCCTGAAGTTTGTGAGACTCAAATTAGTGACTTCTAGGAAGCAAACTCAAGATCTGACCAGTTAAATTATACTCCTGAGAATTTAACCAGTTTTATTGTAGTTGAATTAGTGGGAATCAGTTCATGTAAATAATGAAGCCGTATTCATTTCTCGTGTCATAAAAAAAACAAAAATTAAGTTTCTGGATGGTACTATATGTTTAATCAAGTAATTACTTTGTACCATTACTAACATTAAGCTACGAAATAAATACTAAGAACCATGGAAGTTTTCGAAAGACTCGAACTCAAGTTGCTTCATTTTGCTGCCGTCTATCGAGCTAGGGTGCATCAGAAGTCAAACCCTGGTATTGTCCATATGCAAGGTTTTTTTTGGACATGCTATGTGACGGTAACTTTTCTATTCTTGTAAGTCAAGGAACAATTTGCTCACACTTTGTAAATATTAATCAATGATAAAATAAATATAAGTGTGGACAACTTATCTTAACAAGTTATTCGGATACGAGGGAGAGATCTTTTGAAGAATTTTTTAAAAGATAAAAAACCTTCTGGTACAATCAAATTCAATATAGACAATTTTTACTAGTTTAGAAGATTATAAAAAAGTATTTTTAACTATAAATCCTGAGTATTTATATTACCTTATTTGTCAAGATAAATACTTTGTTTTGTTTTCTACCGTACTAGTTTATCAGAACACCTGATCATTTTCAAACTATTGTCATCCTAACTGGAATATTTAGTTGCTAATAATTAACATAGGAACTCCATCTAGGAGTCTACAAGTTTTTCAACTCTTCAACGAACAATTTTCTTTTATTTGAGTTTATTTTTGCCAATCTATTTTGAACTTCGATTTGAGTTTATTATAAAACAATTCTTTATCCCACAAATAATTATTTTCTTGCAAACCATTTATATTACTAGCCCATGAATAAAGAATCTGGACAAACTTCTTCTTCCTAAAAAAATTATTTTCAAAGGAAAAATATGTGGGTTTTTAAGAAAAAAAACAGCAAGGTTTTTGTTTTTCTTAGGGTGAGTAATTAAGGTAAATTGGAAGAAATTAATTATGCATCAATTTTAATTTTAAAAAATCAGCAAAAATAAGGGATGAAAGGAAGATGTTCTGCACACTTTGCAGTAGCCACCTAACTTTTTGTTTGCCTTTTGATCTATGACTTTGGTTCCAGTTTTTCATAGAGATTTTTTGGAGTTCCCTTCTTCTTTTTGTTCATAGGCTTTCAAAGGAAATGTATCCTTTTAAAAATGTATTGTTTAAATCCTGGGAGGCTAAACCCCCACTCCTTTTGCCACCCCACCTTTTGAGTCAACCATTAAGAAAGCTTGATTTCCTCCTTATCCTACTCATCTCATGTGTTTTTAATTTAGTTTTCACAAGTTATTTCACTCGTGATTTACCGCGGGTTAGATATTTTTTTGCTAAAAATAAATAAAAAGATCTTTTCAATGTGTTTTTTTTACATAAAAAATCCTAATTACAAATAAAAAAACCTATATGTGTACTTAATTAAATAAATCAAGAATCATATGTGCCAATAAATAAAAAAACAATGTTAACACTTCCATTCAACTCGTCTCACTGTAGGTTATATAATTATTTTTCTAACACAAAAAAATGAATGTGTAAATATTATTAACGTGTTTTGTTATATTGAGTAAAAAATATAATTGTGAATAAAAAAGTCAATGTTTATATATTATAAAATAAAGTGAATATCATATGTGTTAATAAAAACATATATGTAAGATCTCAATTTACTTTTTAATGTAGTAGAAAAATAAAACAATGTTATAATTGCTATAATAAAATATTATTTACTTTTAGTTTTGTGTAATAATTTTTTTTAAAAGAAGTGTAAAGAAAAAAAAGAAAAAAATTACAAAATAATGAAGATAAAAACAAAAAAATAGTATAAATAAGTCAAATGTAGAATAATAAATATTCCAAGGGTAAAAAATAAAAAATAATATATATTTTTAAAAAATATAAAGAAAAAATTGAAAAAATATTACAAAAAAATAAAAATAAAAAATTATAATAAATATACCAAGTATAAAACAAAAACTCAAAAATTACATATTTGTTACCGCTACAGTGAAAAAACTAAAAAAAATTCAACCATGTTATTTTCACGGTGAAAGAGGTTTCCTTATATAATAATAATAATAATAATAATAATAATGATAAAAATGAGATTATGCTCT
>Ga0307507_10011014_pt1 | contig 11509 bp, 7 predicted proteins | sample 7_EM_MG_FD_207223 | JGI IMG/M metagenome (GOLD analysis project Ga0307507, IMG submission 207223) | Populus trichocarpa ectomycorrhiza microbial communities from riparian zone in the Pacific Northwest, United States - 7_EM | ecosystem: Host-associated > Plants > Roots > Unclassified | place...
AATAGATCTACCGTCTTCAGGCACCCAAGACAAAATATTGTCTCAGATTGCCGGTCCTGCCGTCTTTGCTTATAACGGCCGTCATTTCATTTTACGGACGGGGACGGGACGTATTTCGTCGTCCCGTTCCGTCCAGGGCTCTTGGCAGTCCGTCCGCCGGGCCCTATCGGGGCCCTGGACGGTTGGGAACACTGAACACAATATGGAGTTACAGCAAGACCGCCCATAGATCCGGCGGGGGTGCACAGATTATACGTTGGCTCTCTCTACCAGAGCCAGAAAACAGACACAATAACGTGCTCACTGGCTGAGCTGACGGTATTGGGAATTGGGTTTTGGAAACAAGTGAGTTTCGGGAATAGGGGAGGGGCGAAGGGGGTCTTTTTTTGCTCCGCGAATCCGGGAGTGGGCAAGGCATATCGAAGGTGAGTGGGGGGGGGGTGCTTTAGCAGAACCTAATCTACTGACAGCAAGAAATACTAGTTCCCTGGTGATTGACAACCTGTGCGATTCGGCAAAGAAGGAAGATAAGTTACTACTATTAAATCCTTGTACTGCAGCTTCCTTGCTCGGCAAGAGCAGACGATATCGGGAATTACCTGGAGATGAGGTTAGACAAGGACGACAAGCTAGAGGGGATGAGTGGTAATTTTCTGGCTGGCGTGAGGACTATTCTAGAAAACATGTCGGATATGTGTGTAGGAGTATTTTTGTCGTTTCCCCTCATTAGCGGTGTATGCTTACAAAAGATTGTGTGTAGATTCCACCCTATTTCGCTAAACATCGGCGCTTTTGCGGGGGAGGTTACATTTCGTCACAGAGGCAAGAAACTAGTGCGGATTAGAGATACAATGGACTGAGCGACCGCTACACCGCAATTCTTACCTGGATCCGGAAAACGTTCCCACGTTACGGAAGCTCCTATCATCTTGCCTAGGCCTCGTCATAGCCGAAGCGTTGACCACTGCCCAGCTAGCGCCCTTTACTCTACAAGAGCACCTCCCCATTGATTGTACCCCATTCCATAATTCCCACTCAACTGCCGAGGTTTCCTTGATATACCACAATATTAAATATATCTAGAGTCTTTCACCAACTCTTCGCTCGACCCCCTAACAATGCCGCTTCTCTATAACTCTTTTTACTGGGGTGCCGCCACAAAGCGGGGATGCCGGAAGTGTCGGGGTGCTGGCACTCAGGCTTCTCAGTGGGTTTGATAGGCATATATCTGCTCAACTGCACTTATTCTGCTATTCCACGATGTTGAATAATAGGAGCTTCAATCCTGTACAATCACATAGGCGTGGTGGTTGTGTCACGCACCAATGTGATTATATGGCACATAGATATTGCCTTAGATAGTGCTGTGTATCGTGTGGTATTAGGGGTATATATAAAAGAGGATTTTCTCTTACTTTACCATATAGTTAACTCGACGGCACAAGGGTGGAAATTCCTCTTTAAGTCTAAAATATATTGTGCTCAAACCCTATCCACGAGTTTACGACAAAGTCAGTGGCAAAATACCGATCTTTTCGCACGGGCGCTACGGCTCTCACATAGGCGGTTAGAGGAGGACGTGAGGAGCTTGTAAAGATGCTTCCGGAATAGAGGACATCTATCCCAAGCGGGAAACTCCCAAAGATGGCCGGACACCACTACTGTAAGCCACTAAGTACGGGCACCAACGGGTAGTAATAGTGCTTGCGAAACTAGCCGGCTTCGATTCAGCATTCAACGGATTTTCCTTTTATTTCCTTACTCGGACCCGTTGAGGCTACAAGAAGCAATGGCAGAGCCCACTGCCCCATTTTTTGTGATTGCCCAATTGCCACCAAACGAGTTCGATACTACTAACACTCCCTCTGTGGGGTGGCTCTATCACGCGCTACCGTGCCCTATGCTCAAGCGCAGTTAGTAGTGTTTTTTTGCAATAATCTGTGATGGCGAGTTAAGTCATGGTGATTTATCAAAACTGCTTCTGCCTCGCAATCGTGGGGTAGTAAGGTCGGGGAAGGGATTACCACCGGGAAAGGCACATCATACCAAGGCGCTTTTCTTCCATTGTGAGAATAGAACCGTTTCGTGAAACCCTCCGGTAACCTACATTCTACTATAGCATGGCTCTACCATTTTTACACGCAGCTATGATTTCGGAAAAAGTACCCTCGTTAAAAAAAAAACACAGTTTCTCTCCGACCTTTACCCATAATCGAGTATTATATACTAGGAGGCCACCTGTTGCCACGAGCGAAGCGCAGTCCCGAGCCCCTCTCCCAGCGTGTAGCTAAAGGCCGGGGACAGTGGGGTTTTTTTGGCGGGTATATTATCGCAGTCAAGTTTGGCGGCAACAATGTTCATTATGGCGGGACAATGGAAGGTTTCAAGTTTCAACACTGCTAGTGGATAAATCAGAAGAGAATGCGCAAATGATCTGTTGCCTCACAGCACTAGTGCCAAACGATTGACATGAAGGCATACACAACAACTCATTCGACGGTGTTGGGGATTGGATTTTGGAAATAAGCGAGTGGAGGGAGTGGAGGGGACGTGAAAGTTGATTTCGACCAGGAGCGGGACTGTCTCGGTTAGTTCTGCCGGCAACCACCTTACCCGACTGGCGCAGGGTGTGCGGGCGTGCAGGGAGTCAGCTAGCCATAGCCTACTCATGTAATATCGGTTTCCCCGATTGGCCCGGTCACCCTGCCGCCTGAACTATGTTTGTGAACCGGACTACGGTGGTATCGCATGACTCTAAGATCTGGGAAAAAAAGCAGAATTTTGGTGGCATGCAATACCGGTAGTAGTTGTGTTTGCGAGCGCATTAAATTACCCTCTTCCTGCAGGTTGCAGTTGTCCTTGCTTTCGCTATGTGGGGGGTCTCTTGGTCGCAATATCATAGTCAGCTCAGTAGGAACACTCCAGGCGGTTAAGAAGTAATGAGAAAATTTTCCGATCAGGCTAGAGTTTTGCTCGAGTCCAGTTTAATAATCTTCAAATGCAGTTATACGCATTTTTGTTGCGAACATCGACACAAACAACCCCCATAAGTTTAATTTAATTTGATCTATTTAGCGCGCAGCTCAACTGAGGTGAGTCTCCACAAGCCAGCACTCTGAGTGAGGCCCTCTACTAGTATATATTACCTGCCAAGGCAACGAGGTAGGGCTACCCAGTATGCAAATGAATGCTTTTTGATTCGTATTGACGCGGAGTTCACGAGCGTGAGCGTTTGGTTAAATCTCTCCCGTGAAATTTCACATCTGCCTATCCTAGTTTGCCAATCGGGGTGGGAAGTTTGGTTAGGTTCATAGTTTTATTTTGATTCGCATTCGTTGGCTATGAGCTATGGGGGGCGGGTTGCAAGTCACAGAGATTTACCGCGCGGTGTCAAAATAACGCGAACCCTTTCAGGTAACAACGAAGTACCCCACCATAATACCAGGAATAATATTTCCGGCAACTTCAACAACATGAACAAAAAATAAAATACACTTATACCACCCTTCAGCATCAATGACCGCCTTTATTCTCTCTGGCATGCTCTTTGCCAGATTGTCAAAATATTCTAAATTCTCGTAACTCCCAGCAACGTTCTTGAAGTTCGTCTGGTTGTGATAGAAGGAAATATTTTCATTGATTTTCAGTAGGGGTACTTGGTTGTTACCTAAAGGGGTTCGCGTTATTTTGGCACCGCGCGGTAAGCTGGGTTACGTTCTTCTGGACTGCTGTTTCCATATGATCCTACATATGATCCTACATACGGCACAGCACAGTAATCCCTGAGGCGGAGTCAGGCCGCGGTGGCTCATCTAAACCTCTAATGTGTTTGTATTTCCTTTGCGTGAAAATCATGTACTCGAGTAGTTGCCACACAAAAAACTAATTACCGGTAGATGCTGTACCGGTAACGTACCGGTATTCCAGGCCATAGCAAGCGCCCGGCATAGCGAGCCATCCGCCCAAATTCTAGCCCCTATTTAAATCTGGGCTGAAGTGCAGCCTGAGCTAATCATATTGCCTAAACTTGCAGATGGCTCGCTGCGCCAGGCACTCGCGAGACCGACCCTGGCTGGGGCGATATTTGCCCCCCTCGCAACCACTAATCAGCATATCACAACTGGCTTGCCATGGGCTTAAGGCAAATCTGGCTAAGGGGGCCAATCTCGCTATAAGCACGGTCGGTCTATGGCGTGGAATACCGTAACCCCGCTTTTCTTCAGCTTTTCCCACAGGAAATTCTTTGCAAACTCCCTCATTCACTCTCAATCATTATATCTCTCTACGCACAACCGAAATTTTTAGGCAGAGCATTATGGCACATGCTACACGTACACAATCGATAAAATTCGGCGATCACAATGAAAATTGTGGTAACACAATAGGGAGCTACAACACGACTGTTTATAAATCCGACGAGGATGTGCAAATTATGCGATGGCTCTCTCCACTAGAGCCGAAAATTAGACATCAAGGCGTACGCGAGGACCGGTTCGATGGTGTTGGGGATTGGGTTTTGGAAACAAGCGAGTTTCGGGAGTGGAGGGGAGGTGAGGGTGGAGCCGATAAGGCAGTCTTGTTTTGCTCCGGGAATCCAGGAGTGGGCAAGACGTTTCTGAGGTGAGTAGCGCTGTGCTTTAGAACAAGCGGATACCACTGACGGCGAGAAATACTAGTTCCCTTGTGATAGACAGCCTTTGCGATCAGGCAGAGAAGGAAGATATCGCCGTTGCATGCTTATACTACGACTTCCTTGCTCAAGAAGAGCAGACGATCACGAATATAATGGGAGCAGTTTTAAAGCAGTTGATAGGCGGGGGGGACATACCAGAAAATGTACGAGGGGCGTTTCAGGAAGGGAAAAAGAAGATTGGTGGCAGAGGGCTGCGACTGGCCGATTTGAAGCGAATGCTTGGGATCGCTATTGCTTCTCTACCCCAAGTGTTCATCTGTATTGATGCACTCGATGAATGCCTACCGAAGAATCTTCCCGAGCTACTTGATTCCCTAAGAGATATCGTTCGGGGGTCCCCTAGCACGAGAATATTCCTCACCGGCAGGTCCCATGTCAAGGAAGCTATTCAAAAATATTTCGCCCAGGTGGTTGTGTTGCCCATCAGTCCTAACACCGAGGATGTCAAGAATTACCTAGAAATGAGGTTAGACAGGGATGTCGAGCCAGAGGCGATGGACAATGATTTACGGGCCGATATAGTGAGTACAATTCTGGACAAGATGTCGGACATGTACGTGGCAGCATTTGGAGTCTCCCCTATATCAACGGTGTATGCTTACCGATTATGCGTAGATTCCTTCTTATTTCGCTAAACGCCGACGCTATTCTAGGGGGGGTGACAATTGCTGAGAGAAGGAAGAAACTTGAAGAGATGAGGCGGGGCAATGGGCTGAGCGATGCTTACACGGCAACCTTAACGCGACTGAGGGCGCAAGCGGGAAACAAATCGGTACTCGGATTGAAGGTCCTCATGTGGGTATTGAATTCGCAACGCCCGTTAGGAGTGGAGGAGCTATGCCATGCTCTAGGAGTGGAGATAGGATCTGTAGATCTCGACCCGGGAAACGTCCCAACGTTACGGACACTACTGTCATGTTGCCTAGGTCTTGTCACGGTCGAGGCGTCTTCGCGCACTTTCAGACTAGTGCACTTTACCTTACAAGAGCATCTCGCAAGTGATCCTACCTTATTTAATAATTTCCATAATCCTCATGCAATAATTGCCGAGGTTTGCCTGACATACCTAAATTTAGGCTCTGTCAAGTGTCTTTCGCCAACTCTTCGCGAGACCTCCTCAACAATCCCCTTTGTGGACTATGCTTCCTGTTACTGGGGGGAGCACACAAGAACGGAGATGACCGAAAATATCAAAGCGCTTGCACTGAGGCTTCTCGATAGATTTGATGAGCATATATCCGCCACACAACTGTTATTACGTTATAAGGAAGATCAGATTTGGACACGTGACTTGGGTAAGGAGGAAGAACAAACGAAATTTACAGGACTCCATGGATCAGCATTTTTTGGAGGAGTGGAGATAGTTACTGCTGTATTGAAGATGAAGGAATGGGACATTAATGCCGGAGATTGCTTCGGCAGAACGGCCCTCACATGGGCAGCTGAAAGAGGGCATGAGGCGGTCATAAAGATTCTTTTGGAACGAGAAGACATAAAACCGGACCAGGCGGACACCTTGCGTGGCCGGACGCCACTCTGGTGGGCAGCTAAGGGCGGGCATGAGGGGGTAGTGAAGATGCTTTTGGGGCGAAGGGACGTAGATCCTGAAGCAGTAGACACCAAATATGGGGCAACGCCACTAATTTTGGCGGCTGAGAACGGGCATGAGGGGGTAGTGAAGATGCTATTGGGGCGAGGAGAGGTTAATCCCGACCAGGCAGATGCCCAAGATGGCCGAACACCACTCTCGTGGGCGGCTGAGTATGGGCATGAGGGGGTAGTGAAGATGCTATTGGGACGAGAAGAGGTTGATCCCGACCAGGCAGATACCCAAGATGGCCGAACACCACTCTCGTGGGCGGCCGAGTTTGGGCATGCGGGGGTAGCCAAGCTGCTTTTGAAAAGAGAAGAGGTTAATCCCGACCAGGCAGACACCGAATATGGCCAAACGCCACTCTCGTGGGCGGCAGAGAACGGGCATGAGGGGGTAGTCAAGATACTTTTGGAACGAGAAGAGGTTAATCCCGACCATGTAGACACCGAATATGGCCAAACGCCACTCTCGTTAGCAGCAGAGAACGGGCATGAGGGGGTAGTCAAGGTGCTTTTGGAACGAGAAGAGGTTAATCCCGACCAGGCAGACACCGAATATGGCCAAACGTCACTCTCGTGGGCGGCAGAGAACGGGCATGAGGGGGTAGTCAAGATACTTTTGGAACGAGAAGAGGTTAATCCCGACCATGTAGACACCGAATATGGCCAAACGCCGCTCTCGTTGGCGGCAGAGAACGGGCATGAGGGGGTAGTCAAGATGCTTTTGGAACGAGAAGAGGTTAATCCCGACCAGACAGATACCCAAGATGGCCGAACGCCACTCTCTTTGGCGGCTGAGTATGGGCATGAGGGGGTAGTCAGAATGCTTTTGGAAAGAGAAGAGGTTAATCCCGACCAGGTAGACACCGTATATGGCCAAACGCCACTCTCGTGGGCGGCGGAGAACGGGCATGAAGGGGTAGTAAAGATGCTTTTGGAACGAGAAGAGGTCAATCCCGACCAGGTGGGTACCAAATACAGCGGAACTCCACTCTCGTGGGCAGCTGAGAATGGGCATGAGGGGGTAGTCAAGATGCTTTTGGAACGAGAAGAAGTCAATCCCGACTATGCAGACACTGATTATGGCCATACACCTCTCTCTGTGGCTGCTTCTTGTGGGCATGAGGGGGTAGTAAAAATGCTTTTAGGGCGGGAGGACGTCAATCCCAACAGGGCAGACACCCACGGCCAAACGCCGCTCTTGTGGGGAGCTAGGCACGGGCACTTGGAGGTCGTAAAGATGCTTTTGCAACGAAAGGGCATTAATCCTGACCAGCCAGACACCGAATGTGGCCGAACGCCCCTCTCCTGGGCGGCCGAAAGCCAGCATCATGAGATAGTAAGGATGCTTTTGGAACGAGAGGACGTCAATCCCGACCATACTGACACCGAATATGACCGAACACCGCTATCATGGGCCGCAAGGCGAGGACATAAGAGGATGGTAAAGATGTTTTTAGAACTAGAGGGTATCAATCTAGACCAGCCAGACACCGAATGTGGTCAATCATTCCTCCTTTCGTTCGCTCGGCAGCGAGAGGAGTGTCCGGTGGATATGCAGTTCAGGTCTCTCGCTCCTAATACCGATATCACAGACCTTAATCGTCAACCTGGACCCCCATCACCCCATCCCAGTGAGCTAGAACTAGTATCGGATCTCAAGGACTCCGTCTCAATGTCCCTTGGCAACGACCCCCCGGCAACCAAACCGCCCAAGCTCCCTCAACCCTCCTCCATGTGGCCCCTAAAGTTCCCGCATCTTTCACGGAAATCCGAGACCCGCCCTAGCAATTCTAGACCTCCTCTACCAATTGCGGCCAGCCGGTATTTGGTTATCGGCTCTTGCGTTTGTCTTTTAGCTTTCCTCGCTTACCGGAAGAGCTCGCATAATTGAATCCCGCACCACGACGTTGGATTTGCCTTTGCTAGTGAGGTCCAGCACATTTTTTAGTTTTCTTTTTTTAAGCTAGAGTTAGGGAATTAGTGTTAGCAAGACCTCTGTCGATTTGGAGGCAAATAGACTTTGATACGGGCGTTTTTCTAGTTCCCTCTGACTCTTTGGTATTTATCTGCTTTTCGTTTTGTTCCTTCTTCGCCTGTTTCTTCACTCGGAGTTCTGGTTAGGCATCGTCCTGTCGTGGCGTTCTCAGTCTTCGTTCTTGTTGTTCTGTTGTATTTGTTGTGCGTTTTTTAGTTAGTGATTTATAGTAGAGTAACTCATGGAATATTACAGGAAACCTGGTCGGAATAAATAAATACCAAGCTTGGAGAAGTCCGTGTTAAATTGACTATCGTGCTCCCAGGCTTTTTCTGCTATATACTGCAGCAACAAGTGAGGTGTCCCTTTTCCGTTGAAGCGCAACCCTAACCCTAAACATTGGCTAATAAAGTAGCAACTAGAGGGGGCGGCGCCGGTATGAGCTAGTTAAGTTAGGTTCTATAAATGTATGAAGTCCCGTGCTTGCTTACCTTGGTGGGTATATTTATCGAGTATGATGTTAGGTGTGGCCACAATACATGATAGAAATATTACAGTAATAAAAAAACTTGAATAATATAAGGACCTTAGAGAAGCCTTTAGGATTTAGTCTATAGTAGTGTGCCATTCGTTACGCCCACCCCACCATTGACTGACAGAAATAATTCCCGGTAAAGCGATTGTTATCGGGGTGTCGATGTATTCTTCATAGTCCCTCTACTAACCTTCGCGGTGGGGTTAAAATCTTCTGATCGATCCTTGAGCTAATAGGGATGAGCAGTTGCCGAACATCGGAACATAAAATGGCAAATAATTAAACACTAGGGTGAAGGGTTTGGGTGCTACTCAATGATTCTGTGGAATGGACAAATAAAATACATGCTAACAATATATATTTCGGACTCAATTCCACTCTGTCTGAAGCTTTACTCTGCACACGAGCACGGTGACTACACCTCCCCTGATTGAGCCTCGATGAATAGTAGGGGCAGAATCGTGCATATGAAAGCTTATATAATCACAAGTGTAGGTGCACTAGCCACAGACCGGATGGCGTTGAGCTTCGGGGAGGCTGGGCCAGGGTTTAAACCCTCTGTTGGGGAGAAAACGTCTAAAATACCATCGATTACAGGGGGGTATGTTTAATATACCATGGCATACCATCGGTAGGGGTTCAGTGTGCAAACTTGGACCCCTTCTCTACACCCTAAGACTCACCCAACACATTTTGTCGGTGCAGGGCTCAAGGAGAAAGTAAGACAGTATTTCGAAGAAGTAAACTAAAATTCATTCAGTGAAACATGATCTTATCTTAAAAGGGAAAAGGATAATGTGAGACAATGCATTAAAAATTACAAAAACAGTATCTAGTAGCCGCTTTTGGATGCCTCTGAAAGCATTGGCGCCAAGGCATTCAGATACTTCTGAAAGCGGCTAGTAAATCAGAGTCTAGGAATAAAGATATACTCTCTCTAAACCATCAAGTAACTTTAACAGTAAAGTGACTAAGCGATGGAGACGATTTTTACTTTTGCACCGACAAAATGTATTTAGAGAGTTCACGGGTGTAGCGAGGGAGTCCAAGTTTGCACACTGAACCCCTGCCGATGGTATACGATGGTATATTAAACCCGAACTCTAAAATCGATGGTATTTTAGACGTTTTCTCTCTGTTGAGAGGAACCAACATGGGATGGGGTAAGCTAAAAGTATTTGCTTTAGTATGATATTCAAGTATTTGTTTTTTAACAAGCAAATAAACAACGAGATGAAAATTATCGCATGATACATGAGAGAGCGCAAATAAGGTTGATCTAACTCCCCGACTTGAATCCTATAGACATTTATCAATTAGGTTTCAAAAAAAATCTATCGGCGCATCTCAAGGATGGGAGATTTACAGGGGCAGCTGATTAACTAAATAGTCACGTGAGTCAGTCTGAAAAGAAAATTTTGGTGAACCTTCAAGTTCTGGCTGTCTTCGCCTGTCGGGTGCCTTATCAGACCCACGTGACTATATAATCTCTCCGCCGTGCTCGTGGTTGGACCAGAGGCTGAGTGGCTGCGATTCATTTGGGGGACGGTTGCTAAGCGAGCAATCAATCCATTCAGCCCCGGTGTTGAAAAAGCGTTTTTCGAGTGATGATGAGTTGTACGTGTACACACCAAAGGTTATTGACTCGAAAAACCAACATAACCGTTTTTCAACAGAGTGACTACAATTTAAAGGCGAAGCAAAGCCATACTAAGTATTCGTTCTAGCTCTCTTGTTCTTAAATGGTTGAAGTTAAGTTTCTTTCATTATTCTTACCGGGACCTGTTGACAGCCGACAAGACAGCGGGGAATCAGTACCAAAGCTCATCCACTGACTTGACCCATCTCACACAATTAAACATGTTTCATTTCATTGTAGAAGATAAAACAGTCATGGGAAGTTGCAGGTGCGCAACGGCGAGAAAGTCCACCAAAATTTTCTTATCAGACCTGCGTGACTGTTTTATCTAACTTACTGGCCGTGCTTATTACGGACAAGTTGGCGGTGGTTGTATCATGCCTACTGTGCCCAACTCGTTGCTTCGCGCTGTATCGTCTCCGGAAGTAATCTGCGATGAAGAGTTAGGTTTAATAGAGCCTCAACTTTGTTGGTATTACCTTAGGGAAAACCTTTCATATACCATGAAATCTGAGTGAAACATAGTACTTTTGTCCCGGATACCACAATTTTTAAAAACCACCACACTAGCCTCTTAATCAATAAAAATGGAAAAATAAATTAATCAAAGACACTTTCACCGCATACAAATTCATGATTAAATTGATAAATTTATAAATAGAAATAGGGGAAATAAAAGAAAAACAGAAAATATAAAAAATATAAAACGAATTAGAAAATAGATTATTCATGCCCAAAAGTACAGGTTCTTGCATTATGCCCCCCCAGATTCCCACAAGTGCCACAGCGTTGACGACGTTCTTCAACTACTACTTCTCCATGCATTCTGCGTGCATACTGTAAGGCTGCAATCCCAGGCTCACCGCGTTGAGCAGGCTTCTTCTTAGGTCGGCCAGGAAGTCAACGGGAGGTTGGTGGACTGATTGGGGTAGCTTCCAGATTCTCAATACTGACAGGCTTCCAATTCTCCAAATATGTCGGCTGCCAAGTTTGAACAGATAAGGTAGAAGGAAAATAGTCAATGGGTGCCCGATGTAAATGAAGAAGAAATGCATAAGCATGCGCACAAGG
>Ga0307507_10011015_pt1 | contig 11508 bp, 1 predicted proteins | sample 7_EM_MG_FD_207223 | JGI IMG/M metagenome (GOLD analysis project Ga0307507, IMG submission 207223) | Populus trichocarpa ectomycorrhiza microbial communities from riparian zone in the Pacific Northwest, United States - 7_EM | ecosystem: Host-associated > Plants > Roots > Unclassified | place...
CTAGTATAATATAAGGTATATAAAAAAAGGCATCTATTCTATCTTCTATAAGTTATTATTTTAGTATATAAGTTTACTCTAGCGTTTAGTATTCCTTATTATTATTTATAGCTATATAGGGTCTAAGTTCCTTATAAAAAGCTTAGCTAGCTTTATATTAGCCTTTTATATTTTAGTATAGGTAGTATAATATAGGTAGCCTAAACCCGATATAGTATATAAACCCAATACGGATTAAGCTATATATCCTTTTTAAAAGCCTAGTCTCTATATATAGTATATAGTATATATCTATTATAATACTACTTCTTTTTATAAAGGAAGGTATTAGGGATATAATTTTAGGCTAAATAAGCCGTCTATTTTGTATATTAAACTATAAGCCTAAGTAGGCTAGCTATTTTCTTCTCAAGATTATATTATATCTTTTAAGGTCTATAATAAGAAAGGGGATATAATATTACTTTTATCTATTAATACGGAGATAGGCCTATAAGATAGTTATAATAGGTTACTTTACCTATTTAATATACCCATAAATAGGAATTAGCTAAAGTAGTTCTTCTATAAATGTATTTAAAAAGTTAGCTAGCTTTATAGTATATTAGGTATATGTTAAAGTAAAGGTATTTACTTTGGGGTTAGCTAAGGTAGATATTAAAACTTAATATCTATTATAGAATAAAATATAACAAATAGTATAGCTATTTCTGTTAATTAGCCAATATAAATTAATATATAATATATTAATATCTTTTAGCCCTAGAGAGAGGCCTTTCTTTAAGGGTTTTTTCTTCTAACTTTATACTATTCTTTTAGATTAATAGAACCTTATCCACTTCTGCTTTTATTTAGTAGTCCTTTATAAAGTAGTTTTTTTTAGCTATATAAAAAGTAAGCTCCTTAATTACCAAAGGCCTATTAATAAGGGTTACTATATATAGACTATATATACCCTAAGCTCGTAGTAAAACCTAGCTATATGGCTTTCTATTAGATTAGCTATAGGTTATATAGCTAGCACTATAAGTTGGTCTTATATTACTTATAGTCTAGTTTAAAGAATTTATAGCTTTAAACCGCTTAGTATATATCTTAATTTAGTAGAGGCCTTAGTTAATAGCTAGATAGTAGTCTATAAGTTTATTTAATATCTATATAATAGTAAAAACTAGTAGTACGGGTCGCTATATATCTATGGTAAGCTTATTAAAAAGGTCTAATTCTAGATCTTTTTAAGAAATCTAGGCCTGATTAACTAGGAATAAAAGGCGGGTCTAAAAGGCTAAAAGTTATATAATTTTTTATTAGGACTTTATAATCAAGATAGACGTTCTATACCTTAAAGGTGTTCTTATAAATAGAATATAGGTAGTTATTTATTTTTTCTTTATAAAGAAAAGGGTTTTTTAAGCCCTTAGTATATCGCGGATATAGGTATAATTAGGTATTTCTACTAATACGGCCAAAGATATAGGCTATTTTTGCTAGGGTGGTAGGGAATAGTCTATATTAACTTTGAGCTTATTTTATAATTAAAGTTTTTAGTTATTAAATATATAATTAGTCCCATCTATAAGTAATAGGGGATTTATAACTATTATAGACTATAATAATATTATATATTAGGCTAGTACCTTAAAGTATATAATAAGTCTATTTAATATATTATTACTAAATATAGGGGTATCTTTAGTTTTAAGTAGTCCTTATAGCTATTTAATTTTAGTATTAACTACTATAAGCTCTTTTTAGGGATTTAAAATAGTACCTATTTTATAAGAAATCCATTAAATTTTCCAAGGAAAATTTCTAAATTGCGGACTTATAGCCCGCAATTTGGGTCCTTAGAGAAATTTAATAGATTTCTTGCGCCTATAGGGGGCTTTTGTCCTCCTAAAACTAAGTACTGCTCTATTACTGCCCTACTACCCTACTACTACCCTACTACTACTACTACTACTACTACTACTGTCAGATAATTTAGATAGAGGGGTTCATTGATTAAATGGGTTAAATAATTAATGATCTTAACTTAATCGTTGATTAATGTCGATGTCTTGGGGCCCTAGGGCTGCAAGCTACAAAGAGATTTTACAGTACACGTGACCCGTGCACGTGACCCACGCCTTTCGAGAATATAGATTATCTGACACACCCCTTTAGCTTTAAGCTCTTTGAGGTTAAAGCTAGCCACCTTCTTGTGTCCGTTAATGAGTTAATTAAACCGTAATCTTATTTAAATCCTTCCGTCTTGCTCTGATACTGTCCCTTAGGTCCTCTAGTTGCTTCTCTTTATCCAGCTGCTCCTTAATATCCACCATCCCAATTATATTAACGAAGCTTTAAAACCTCTACTTAGGTAGGGCCTTTGTAAGTCTATTAGCAATTATCTCCTTTATTGCTGTCTATTAAAATTATACCCGTCTTATTGCGTATTCCTAACGTAGCTAGTGTTAATAGATGTTAACATATTAGAGCTTTATAATTAGCTTTACTGTGTCTTCTATAATTAGTTAGAGCGTTTATATGTTGTTATATTTAATAATTAAGGGCTTATTTAGGCGTAATGTTATTGCTTTAAACAGCCTACTGATAAAGATAGCTTCCTTTACTGTCTATAATAGGGCTAATAACTTGGCTTCTGTGCTTGACGTTATAACTATATCCTGCTTATTTGCTCTTTAGGTAATTAGCCCTCTAAATAGCTTTATAATGTATCCTTGCGAGCTCTTTCTGTTAACGGAGTTGTCTGCGAATAATGCGTCACTGGCATAGATAAATGATTGCGCACTGTCTCTTCCGTTATCTCGTCCTTTGTCGCGTATTTCTTTATCTCTCCCTCTACCGTTCGTTCCTTCCTTATCTCCTTTATAGCAGATTGCTCTGCTTCTTATGTCATATAGGTACTGGATAACTCTGTCTGCCGCTTAATAATGCTCTTAGCTTGGGTTTTGATTAAACCTTGCTAGCTGTAATACTGCAAAGGCAATATCCGGACGCGTTATAGTGGCTGTATAGAGTACTGAACCCAATTTTCTCTAATATAGCATTGTAGAGGCTGGTAGGGATATAGGATGGACTAATAGGTCTATATTAGGGGATAGATACGTTAGATGGATTATACGGTAATTAGTAGGAAGGAGTTTTAATTCTGCTATAGAAGTATCTAGAAGACGCCCTTTAAGATCTATCTTGTACTGGTTAGCTATCTTCTTAATATAGGCTTTCTGGGATAGCTATAGGAGCCTCTAGCTATAATTACGTAGTATGTGGATTTCTAGGAACTATTTTAGCTCGCCAAGGGTACTTATCTGGTATTCCTTGCTTAGCTCTTTAATTGCTTCTTAAGCTTTCTTCTTATCTATCTTTTGGTAGCAGAAGATAATATTGTTAATATAGAAGAAGATGACTATTCTACCTTTTAGCATAATATACGGCTCCTAAGGTACCTCTTTAAAACCCAATTTGTTTAACAAGCTTGTAAGATTCTTCTACTATAATAGTGGTGATTGTTGTAGTCTATATAGGGCTTTTCTTAAGCGCAGCACTTTGTTTATCTTTCCTTTACTGAATCCTAGTGGTAGCTTTATATAGATAACCTTGTTAAGATTGTAATGGACAAACGCGTTAACTATATCTATCTATATCGTCTCTAGGTTGAATTTTGCGGTAATTGCTATAAGGGTTTGGAAGGTTGTACTAGCTAATATAGTAGCTCTTGTAGGTAGGTCTCCTAGGGCCTATTAATTTCCGTATACTACTAAGCGTGCCTTGCATTTCTGGAGGAATCTGTGCTTGTCTGTCTTATAGATAAACACTTATATTAAGCTAAAGACCTGCTGTTTCTTTGCATACTTCTTATCTGTTTCTTAAAACAACCTTATTTAATAATAAGATTGGAGATAGGCTTGTTAAGCCTCTTAGAACTAATCTTAAAGAGGATGTGTATTAAGGTCCTAGATTAACTGAGGTAGCGGAGGTAGGTTCTTCCTATATAATCTAACATTACGTATTCTACCTGATTTTAGCTTGCTGTTATTAAGTTAACTGTTAAGGTTGAACTTCCTTCCTGCTAAGAAGGCGCTGTAATAGGCTGACGTGATCCTTTTAGAAATAAAGTCTTTAAACCTGTTATTGCAGGCTTTCTTAAATAAGTCCTTAATAGAGTTATTAAACACCCCCTAAGTGTAAAACCCGTCTCCTACTTGGCTAATAATGTCTTAATTAGTACCTTGTATATCTAACTTTGTAGGATACTTAATGTAAAAGGCATATGGAGATTCTTTGTCTTCTTTTGTTGGAGGTGGCGTATAATATGTATTTTTAAGAGCTCTTGCAAGCTTAAGATCTGCTAACTTATTAAAGGTTTAAACTGGCTTATTAACGTCGTCGTCTTCCTCTTAAATTAACGGTTTAAATACTTCTTTATTATCTTCTAGAAGGACCTTATTCTTGGTTAGGGTATTAGGGAGTTGAATTTTCTTAATTAGCGTGTCTAACTCAGCGTGTAGGTCCTTTAAGATGTCCGTTTGCTTGCCGTTAAAGAACGTCTTTTTGTTAAAGATGACGTCCCTAGTAGAGATGATAATACCTTTATATGGGATCCAGATCCTGTAGATATTGGTAGAGTTATAGCCAACGAGGTAGCCGATATGGGCTTGTGGATCTAGCTTGCTTAGCCTTTTCTTCTTTAGCTGGGTGTTTGACGTTATTGCGTACGCCCTACAGCCGTAGGCTTTTAGGTGCGCTAGTTGCGGCTTTCTTAACCTATTGGCTAGGAAGGTATAGAACCTCTTATATGGCGATTTCCAACTATTGCTTTCCCGTGGCGTTTAATCTTAAAGGTAGACTACACAGTTAACTATCTCTTTCTATAGATTGTGTGGTAGATTAGTAGTAATTCTTATTACACGTGCTCTCTTAATAATTACACCCCCTAAGCGTTTGGCGGTACTATTTTAAGCTTGGGTATAAGGCGCCAAAGGCTTAAATATAATCCCTTAGGTCCGTAGCTATTTAAGGGTTCTCCTTTTCCCTAGCTTGTTGTCTAATCTAATGGTGTTAACCTTAAGGTTATGCCTTAGACGAATCTATTAGATGAAATCTTTAAGCACTTATAGTGTCTCCTTCTTTTTGCTATGCGTTATTATAAAATACGGGAAGGTTCTTTCTAAGAAAGTGTTGTGGATAAATATAACTTGTATAAATCTAGTATATGCTTCCTTAAGGTTAGTCTAGTTAATATGGAGGTTAAAATAAGGTTTATTAATATTCTGTTTTAAGAACCTTCTTAAGACCTAATGCTTAATTTTAGTGAGACTATAATATTAATATTCTGTTGTCTTTAGGCCTTAAAGCTTGACTTTTAGGGCGTTAAGATCTAAATAGTGAAGGCTTATAGGTCCTGGATAACCTAGACGCAGATGCTATAGATACGCATTACCTTTTAAATCTGGATAAGTGTCTCTTAATGATGCTCTGCGCTTCCGTTGGCGGCGTAGTAGTTGGCTTATATTAAATGCTAATCAACTTCTTAGTTGGACGTATTTGATAGTCTATTGTCTATAATGTTCTTCCATTTAATATAGGATTGTATTATCCTTCTAAACTAGAAGATTGTTGTCTCCTTTATTGTCTTAGTAGTATTTTTGTTTTTAAAGTAGACGGAACGACACTAGATTTATATTAAAGTCCGTATAAAAGGTAACGTCCTTAAGATATAGGATTCCCTTGCTCTTGTCTGGTTTTGTGACTTAGATAGTAACATTGCCATAGCCTAGTATAGGCACTTCTAAGCTGTCGGCGATGATATATTTGTGTCTTAGAGCTTTCCTAAAATTGTAAAAATAAGTAAGGTTATTAAAGATATGGAGAGTGGTTCCTAAGTTAAGAATAGTTAATAGCTTTAGTGGATGGAGTTAACTGGTATGATACAATTCTAGGAATATTGCATTAGCTTCTCCCTTAATCTTAACTTCCTGGCTCTTGTCTTATTATTATTAAGCTTTATCTTCTTGTTCTTTAAGTCTAATTTTAGCAACTTAGTTAGTAAGATTCTTATTCTTTTCTACATTTTTTAGTGCCCTATTAATGCGCGCATCTCCTATCATAACTCCTACAGGTTTCTTGTCTTTAAATAAACACTAATAGTCCTAAATGGAGTGTCCTTGTATTCCATATGCTAAGTACTTGGGCGTTGGTTTCTTATAGGACGTCTTCTTATCCACTAGTGTCCTAACTCTCTTTAAGCGTCTATTATATACTAAGGCCTTTCCTCTTTATAAACCTTTAGTAGTATTAGAGTAATCCTTAGTAGCTTGCTCTGTAAAGTCTGCATTAAAGGTACTGCCTTTTATAGTAGCATTGGCTTTCTTTAAGGGTGTTTTGAGTCCTTCTTACAGCTCCTTTACTACTCTATGGTATTTAGAAGATCTTGACTTCTAAGTGTTATTTAACTTAGTAGTGTACTTTATATAGTAGGCGTTGCTAAAAGGTTAAATAACTTCTGCCAAATCTTAAAGCTAGATTCTATTAGATATTTAAGGGATCTTATACTTCTCTTCTAGGGATATTATATGTTCCCATTGATCTAGCCATTAGTTTACTTTTAATAACTATTTAAACCCCTTAAGGGCTTCCGTGTATTAGTGTTATACCTTCTTCCTAATAAATAATAAGGTAGGTTCTGTGTTCTCCTTTAACCAAGATAGCTATTTTTTAATGGTTAAGGAAGGGTCAAGCAGTAGCTTTTTTTAACTTAATACTGTGGACGTAATCTAGGTGCGGATCTGTTAAAGATAATCTTCCTGTCTTAGGAAATACTTTATGTCCTAGTTATAGTATTGTTTACTATTCTTGTACGCTTTCTGTTGATTTAATAAGAGCTGTATATATAAGGTTGCATTTTTATTGAAATCTATAACCTTTAGATGAGGTGGTTTTTTAAGTAGACCTTTTTGAGGTGCTTCTATAGCTAGGTTAATATGGGCCCAAATTTGCTGATCCATGATGGCTTGGAGTTACTATAGCCATTATTCCCAGTCTTCTGGCTTATTGAGGATGATCGTCATTAATGAACTTAACGGTTAAGTCATTTGACTAATAGGCAAAGGAGGAATTGAGATGGTATTTTGTCGTCAGGATCGTCCTTTAACGATTGAGACGGAATCTCGTGGAATCTCGTGTCAGAATCGTCCTGTAACACTTAAGGTAGGATTTCTGTCAGAGTCTGCGTCTTGACAATGAGGTGTCAGAGTCTGACGATAAGGTAGAATTTCTTTAAATGATTGAGTAATAGCTGAATAGCTTCTTGAGTCGGCGGACTGGGCTTATAACTGTTAGATAATTCAGATAGAGGGGTTCATTAATTAAATGGGTTAAATGATTGATGATCTTAACTTGATCGTTGATTGATGTTAATGTCTTGGGGCCCTAGGGCTGCGAGCTACGAAGAGATTTTACAGTGCACGTGACCCGTGCACGTGACCCGCGCCTTTCGAGAATACAGATTATCTGACTACTACTACTACTACTACTACTACTACTACTACTACTACTACTACTACTACTACTACTACTACTACTACTGCTACTGCTACTATGTCGTCCCTATATATTTTAGCCCGTAACGGCTAGTAATATATTAAAACTATAGTAATACCTTCGGATATATAACATTAGTAGTTATAGCATCCCTATTCTACGGTAGTAATAGTAAAAGCCCGCCTATATCTATTACTCTTAACAGCGGAATATATAGCTGTCTATAGGTAAAGACTAGTATATATAAGTTAACGACAATAAAGTTAAAAGACTGCCCCTATGACTTATTTATAGTTATAGTAAAGTATAGCCGGATTAGAAACTATCTTTTACTAACAATAAATGGCAGTTCTCCTTCTATAGAGGTAAGCTTAATATAAGGAATTAGCCGTGGCTAGTTGTAAAAGCTACCGCTAAGTATTTAAGTTTTAATATAGCGGCGGCCTACGCGCGTAATAACTATATAGGTGCCGTTATAGAGCCTTTCTTTAGGGTAAAAGTTCTATAAAAGGATTATAGGCGCGCCTACCTTTAGGGAAAGCTTTAATAGAGGTAGGCTATTAGGGTTAAATGTCTATAGGAGCTCTACTAGCGGCAGTTTTATTTAATTGTCTTCTCTATTTTACTTTATAGAGGTTATAAAATAAAAGGTGCTTAGGGAGCCGTAGAGCTACGTAAGGATAGCCTTGTTAATCTTAGCTATAGTATTATTATAAATAGTTAGGATAGCATAATCACGGAAAGTATTAGGAGTAGTATATACCCAAGTAAGTAGTTATAAAGGGTATATATAGCTATAAAAGGGTTTCTAAAACCGGAATAGGATTATACTAAGCAGGATACTAATACTACCAGCTAGGGCTAAATTATAGAATAAGCTTTATACCTAAGCCATAAACCGCTCATCTATCTTGCCCTAATGGATACGTATATTTAACCGTAGGGATAGTATACAAAAGGTAGGCTAGAGAAATAACCGCTATAGGTAGGTACCTATAATGGCTACACGGTTCCCCTATAGGACAACAGGTAGTATTTAAGTAAATTTATAGCCTAAAATAGTAAAGAGTCCGCTAAAGGTAGAGTTATTAGATTAGATATTCATAAGTATATAGTGCACAGCTTTAAAGTAGTAGCGGTTCTATATTAGTACCTTATCCTAAATAAGTAGAGAAGTACGGTATAGAAGCTTGGCTAGATATAAGCTTTTAGAGATATTATAAGTAGACATTTTATATAGATTAATAGGTATCTGAAAACGGGAGTAGGTAGTATAGCTGCTAGGCAGTAAAAGGGCTGTAATACTAAAAGAAGCTATATAAAGAACAATCTTACTATATAAGCGGTAGTAGTAGTAAAGGTAGTAATAGAGAAACGTTTTACTAGTACCTATAAGGCCCTAGAGGAAAAAGCGGGCTATCTATAAATCTATATCTATAGCGGTAATAATAGTATTAAAGTATACTACCTAATTGGCATTTAGCCACTAGTATAGCTTAGTAAACTAGCAACCTTTCTCTATATACTTATATTATAGTAGCTCTGCTATAAAAAGTAAGTTACTTCCCTTTATAATAACGGCTTACTAGTACTAAAACTAGGGTAGGCTATAGTCCGTAAGTATCTTCTATTAATCCGTAAGTATCTAATAAATAAGATATAGACCGTAATTAAAATAGATATTATTATCCTTGCCAACTATAGAAGGAGTATTAGGTTGCTAGGATAGGAAGTAAGGTAGGTTATTATAAATAGACTATTTAAAGCGGTTCTATAAAGTAAAGTAGTCATAAATAAGAAGCATAGCTAGGCGCTAATAGTAAAATTATAGGCCTATATAAAGTAATTAATCTACTTATAATTATCCTCTAGTAGCTCTGGAGCTATCTAGGCGGCCTAAAAGGTTAAATAAACTATACTAGTAATAGTACAAAGGTTCTTAAAGAAGGCACGGCCAAAAATAGATATTAATAATAGCTATAAGTAGAACCTCTTACCTATAATAGGGCTGTAGTAATATATACGGCCTATTATAGTACCTTATTAGTAAGGACGCTACTCCCGCCGCTTTAGATAAAAGATATACTACTTAGAGAAGTCTTAATATAGGCGGCTATAGCTATCTTTATACTCCGCGTTATACTTAAAAAAGGCCGTTAATATAAAGTAGGAGAGCTTAAGGCGCTACTAGATCTCCTTTATAGACTAGTTTGGTTAAAAGTATATAGTCTGCTTACCTAAAATATATACTATAAGCTAGATTATAAGAGGGAACTCCTTATAAATAGGAAACTTAAATAGCCACTAAATAGCCTTAGAGGAGCTAATATAACGGCCTTATAAATACTAGCTTACCTTATTACTATTTATAATATTACAGCACTATTATAGACCCTAGTTAGGGGCTTAGCTAGAGCCTTAGCGCCATATATATAGATATATCCTTTCCTTAACATTCTTCTAGTTCTTATTTTAAAATTCTAGTTTACTAGCTACTAATAGATTCTAATTTTTTTTAACTAAGCCTTTATATATAAGTTATAAAGTAGTACAGTTATTCCACTTATATATATACTTATAGATATACTTTACGGACTTTACGGAGGCGTAGACCTTAATATTTATATAAGTATAATACTTTATAGTCAGATACGGGCTATATAGAATAATCTAGCGGTCGTTTATTTAAAATATAGCTTTAAGAGGCCCAAGTAAGCAAATAAACTATAACCATAGATTATTGCGATAGTGGTATTTTAAATAGCCGTTCTTATATATAATAGTAGTAGGGTTAAAAAGCCTAGGGTATTACTTTAAGTAGATTAGCGGAAGGCCTAGCCCTAGCGTAATTATATAGGGAGCTTGCGGATTCTAAAAGCTATTAAAGTTATAAACTATTATTAACTTTATAATCCTAGTAAAATAACTAGTAGAACTATCCTCTAGCTATAGAACCTTAGTAGATATAAAACGGTTAATAACGGCTAGATTTAGTAGCCTATTACAGCTATATAGATATAAAAAAGTAGTAGATATAAATAGTGCAGGCCCCATTTCTAGTACTTAATAGTTTAAATATAGCTATAGTATTAGCTAAAAATCTACTTCTGTTTTAGGTTATATAAAAGATAGGTAACTTTAATACGGAAGATATATATAATTAGATTGGGCCAATTTATAGCAGTTTACTTAAATAGTAGTTTATAGGGAATCTTATTCTATTTAGGTTTAATAATAAATATAATAAATAGGCTTAGACGGCCGTATTTATAAATAATAACTATTAAATTTTAATAGTACTACCTAATAAAGCTAGCTCCGCTAAGAAAACTTAATAAAAAAACTACGCGGCGGCCTAATAATTTAGGATCTAGATTATTATAGGTAAAAGTATTTATAACGTTATTATATAGCTCTATATAGAGGGTTATTTAAATAAAGCGAATTTAGCTAAGCTTATTCTAATTATATAGTACCTATATATCTATAATATACTACTAAAATAGCTAGTAGTAGGTAAAAGGGACTAATTTAAAGTAGATATAGACGTATAGGTAGAACCAAAAGTACGCTTACTATATTAAATAGTCTCGCTAGTAGGCTTAATTAGAGTCGCGTAGCTAGAGACCCTAGTACTAGCTAGTATTACCACAAGGAAAGAGTAGTATATAGTAGAGTAGTATATATACGGCGTATACTAAGCTAATGCGGCAGTATTATAGGGGTATATTAGGTATATAATGCTTTATAAGCATAATATCGCGAAAGCTAGTATTACTATACTTATTTGGTATAATAACGGCCAATTTATTACTTATTAGGAAGTTTTTACAGCTGTAATTAGCGCCAGCCTCTAAGATAAGCTATATTTATAGGTTTAAAATAATCTATAATAGGGTTATTATAGGCTAAGCCTAAAGCTTTTCCCTTATAGTTTAAGAAAGGGCGATTAAAGGGTTCTAT
>Ga0307507_10011016_pt1 | contig 11508 bp, 12 predicted proteins | sample 7_EM_MG_FD_207223 | JGI IMG/M metagenome (GOLD analysis project Ga0307507, IMG submission 207223) | Populus trichocarpa ectomycorrhiza microbial communities from riparian zone in the Pacific Northwest, United States - 7_EM | ecosystem: Host-associated > Plants > Roots > Unclassified | place...
GATGTAATCAGTTTTCGTAACCGCCTCCTGGGTGGTGGCGGGAATCGGTAGGGTAACGATACTATCTCTATACCAAAGTGCGGTATATAACGAGACTAAGTACCGGAGGCTTAGACTAAGGTGTTGTAACAAACTTCTTACTATATCGCGACTACCAAGTAGTTCCTAATAGCTAAGTATGTTTAGTCTTATTGGATTCTCGAAGCGAACTGAAGAAGTAACTGTTCAACCAAGTATATTGAAAACTCTGTCTGTTGAAGTCTGCTCTCTCTAAGTTCTGAGAATAGGAGGTCTTAAATACACTTGTCAGGCTAAGCGGAGCCTTGTAAACAATAACCATAAAGACTCCCAAACGGTAGCCTTGAAACGTTACATAAAACCTATCAAGTATCAAACGATATCTTGACACAATAAAATAAAACATACTGAGTATCAAACGATACTCGAGACCAAATATAAACAATCATGAGTATCAAATCAATCATAAAACATGCTGAGTATCAAACGATACTCGAAACCAAACAGTAACTGGTACCGGTTACACCCCGAAAACAAAATGAAAACATCATTTCAAACATACAACAGAAACCTAAATCTCCTCGCTATCATAGTCGGTGTCCACATGGGGTTCCCAGAAGCCCAAATCCACCGTCGGCTCCGCAGAATGCTGCTCATAACCATCCTTAGTAGGAGTAAAACGTACCGTAAGATAACCGGAAAAAACAGTAGGAACTTCCTCCCCTGGCAGGTTGTCAGTCCACCATGCCTGGACCAGGTCCTCTGCGTTCTCAAGTCCTTCCATTCGCTCCCAACTATTCTCGCTATTAGGGTACCCTTTCCATTTCACCAAGAATTGTCCTCTGCCATGTCTCGTCCTATGGTCGAGAATGGTCTCAATCTCCCATCCCTTCTCGTTATCAATTAGGATGGGTGCTGGTTTGGTGTGTGCCCTACCAGGGAATCGCTCATTATCGTTAGGGTGATAGGGCTTGACAACTGAGCAGTAGAATACTCTTCTCTGTCGCCGATATATCCTCAAATTCATACTAACTGTGTAGTTTTGGGTATGGTCATCGAATTCGATGACGATAAAGGGACCTCTCCATTGTGGTTGTAACTTCCTAAACCGGCTAGACTCCATCGCAAATTGGTCACCAAATATTATTACCATTCCCCAAATCTCAACAGGCTTAATATCGTCTCTTCTCTTAGCCGCGGTCTTAGTAGATCTAACCCTTGCTAGGTTCAGAGCTTGGTATGCTGCATTGCGAATTTCCTGGTGTCTGTTGTAATAAGTGTCAGAGGCGAGAACCGCGGAAGAGTAGACCCGGTAGATGTCCAAGACGGGGTAGTCTCCACCATAGACTGCTTTGTATGGAGACATGTTGATTGTATCAGAGTGGCCAGCGTTAGAACATGCTGCCACTTCAGGGAGGGAGGTGAGCCAATTGGCTTGGTGGAGGTTGGTGACGTTTCTCAGGGCAGTTTTGATCTCCCTGATCCTCTGTGCTGCCTGCCCATTTGTTTGGTGATGGCCGGGCGCAGCCATAATATGTTCGAGCCCCATGGTCTTAAGTGTCTGCTTCCAGAACTTAGAGGTGAATCGTGAGTTAGCATCACTGACAATCGAGGTACGTACTCCATGATGTCTAAAAATAGGGTGCCGGAGTAGCTCAGTAGTTTGTACTGCCGTTGCAGTAACCGATGTTGGGATCAGCCAGCTGAATCCCACTGCTCTATCCACTACTACCAGGACCGAATCCTGACCCTTCAATTTGGTAAAAGGACCCATACAATCAATAGCATAGCTTGAAAATATCTCGGAGGGGAAGGGGAGGGTTTGGGCATCACCGGTTGGTAGGAAGTTGCGTTCTTTGTTGGCCTGGCATAGCTCGCATTGCCTGACAAAGTCCCTGAAATCCTTCCGCATTTCCGGCCAGTAGATCTATTCAGATGCATACTGAAGGTTCCTATCAGCGTTGTGGTGTCCCTTGGTGTCGATCTTGCTAATGATTAGTTCCCTAAGTGTTTGTCCATTGATCTCATGCCCCTTCGGTATGTAGAGGCAGTCCTCTCCTCCTCGAGTGGTGGCATAGAGTAGGCCATTCCTGATGCGGTAGTGTTGCATTTTTCCACCTTGGGAGGTGTTGCTAGAATCTTGATCCAGTTGGTATACAGGATCGTTCCTGTACCCTTTGATCATCTGCTCCCTCCATATAGTCTCCATCTCTTTCATAGCTTGAACCACATCTCTTTCATCCACAATTCTTTCCCACCTGGTAACCTCGCTTTCCTCTTCTTCTGCAATATCATTGTATACCTGGTAGAGGTTTCTGTCGTGGGGGGGTAGCTTTGGTGGCTCAATAACTGGAACAACATTGTGGGAGGCAAGCGGCCCTCCATAGAGGGGCTTGGTAGGTTAGGGTCTTGCGGCCTGGTGCACGGGGCACTCAGGACTTTCACAGGGGACATTTGTAGTGGTGCAGCCTAGGGCTTCATGTAGTCTTCTTTTGATCTTTGACAGGTCTGGTGGAGGTCGAGGGGAGAGGATCGTTCCCTGATCGATCTTCGGATCCATGGCGTCTTGCATTGCTCCTTGCTGGGGATTATTGAGTGGAGGGCTACCTTTCAACTCGCCTGCATAGACCTTATTCATAATCTTATCACCTTCATGGATGGGGCACATTAGCACAAAACAATCTGACCAGTGTTGTGCTGACACTGCGATTTCCTTGTCACTCCGGCCGCTGCTGATGCTCCGATAGTCACCCTAATTGTTGATAGGGTCCGTGTTTCTGTAATTGCTGAGATTAAGCGCAGCTCTATGGATACTGCAGTTCCTGATGCAGTCCGACTGGTTATGGTTGTAGTTAGCCTCGAGGACTTCGAATCGAGACAGGTCTTCCAGATCGGATTCGGTGAAGTGGGTAAGAGGAAAAGTGTCGTTCTCTGAATCTTCTTGAGTAGGGTCTTGCACAGTGTTGTGATAGCTTTTGTCTTCTGTGTCAAGGCGTGATAAAGCGTCTGCTAAATAGTGCAATTGTCCTGACTGGTATATGATTTTTGTCCTAAACTGGCATATGTATCCTCGCCACCTACGTTGCTTCTTTGTTGGTATTCTGCTTGTTTTGAGATACATCAGGGGCTGGTGATCAGTGACTATCGTGAATTCGTTTCCTGTCAGGAGGTGATAGAATGCTCTAAGGGCGTCAACTATTGCCAATGCTTCCTTGTCTGTTGTGCCATAGTTCATCCGGGCGTTAGAGAAGTTGCTACTATGGAGTGCTGCCGGTCTGGCTGTGTCAGCTGTTTCTCCTTGTCCTACGCAAGCACCAACTTCTGTATCAGAGGCATCGGTTATCAGCCATATTGGTAATGCTGATTCATGGTAGACCAGTCCCAGGATCTGGTTGTGTCCTACAGCTCGCTTAACATTATCCATGGTGTGATCATGTGTTGCGGTCCACACAAACTCCTCTGTTCCAGTAAGTGAGGTCAGGGGTGCTGTGATCGACCCCAAGTGTGAGATCAATTGGCTAATGTAATTGACAACTCCGAGAAATTCCTGTAATTGTTTCTTGTTCTTTGGAGTAGTCCATGCTTCAATTCTCGCGATCTTCTCAGGTGATGCTCTTAACCCCTGATCGTCAATGATATGTCATAAAAGGTTAATGCTTGCGGCAAAGAATTCCTCCTTGTTTCTGCAAGCGTAAAACTGGGCTTGTTTTAGTTTATCGCATACTAGTGCGATGTGTTTCAGATGGTCTTGTTCCGTATCGGAATATATGAGAATATCGTCAATATAAACCCACATGAATTGTCCTAGGTAGTTAGTGAATACATTAGACATTATTCGCATAAATGTTCCTAGTGCATTCATGTCTCCTTGTAGCATCACTTTGCTCACAAAGCATCCAAAAGGTGATTTGAAACTGTTTTTATCAACATCCTTGGGTTCTACCCTGGTCTGAAAGTCGGCATTACTGAGGTCAATCTTGCTTCGGTATCTCGCTCTTGCTAGTGAGTTCAGGATCATTCTTTGGTTTGGAATCGTTTCATCGTCTTTGATGGTTATCTCATTCCTTGCTGTGAGATCAACCACTGGTCCCATTCTGATTTCGTCTTTCTTTTCTTGAGCGAAGATAAGTGCTGCTCCATGGAATGCTTTACATTCGATAATCCCTTGTTCGACCTTCTGCTTGATCCATAAACTCATGTCCTTCCCTTATCTTTCTGGAATTGAGTAAGTTGGTAAGTTCCTTAGCTCCTTCCCTGGTATTAGGCGGATTTCATGGTTTATCTTTCTCAGTGGTGGCAGTCCTTCTGGTATGGCTTGTGGGAACACCTCCGGGTGTTGGCCCATTACATCATCTGTGGTGACGACCACTGCTCTATTATGTCTGCTGGTTGCTGTGCAGTTGATCCTTATTCCAAATTTGGGGAAGTTAATAGCTAACCCGCTGCATTTGATTATAGCTCCTGGTTGTTTTAGGAATGGCATTCCTATAAGAGTGTCGTACTTCGCCAGGTTTCCTACTAGCATTTTGTTTCCTTTTGTCTGCAGTTTTCCTACTGTTAGGTTAACAGTGCATTCTTTATCGCTCTCGGATCGTGATCCCTTCATGGCCATGAGTATCTTGGTTGGTTTCTTCAATTCTATGCATGTTATACCGTGGGTAGTGACAAAGGCAGCGCTAATAGGGTTGGCTCCAATCGTACCTGTATCAAAGAAGACTTTTGCTTTCTTTCCATTAATGAACATAGTTCCCTCAAGTGCATGGTGTGCCTTGATTGTAGTAGGGCGAGTGGCTTTGTAGCTGCATGGCTTTCGAATTCTAGGGTATTGATGTATACCTCATCATATTCGCGGAGTTCTGTTGCTAGATTGGATGATGCTTCTTTCTTGACCTTCCTCTTTCCTTTGTCCTTCTTGCTTGGGCAATTTTGCCATATGTCCCTCACTACCACAAGTACAACAGGCTCCTTTCTTCCTTTGTTCCTTCTTCCTGGCAGGGTTCCCATCGTTATTGAACTTCTTGTTTAGTTTGTGTTCCGTCTTCTTGTGGTTGAATTGCTTAGGTTGTTTATCATACGGTTCCTGGCCATACGCTCCTGTACTTCGGTGGATAGAGTCTACTCTTTCTGCCATAGCAATAACAGTGTTGATATCGTCGTCTCCAGTCTACTGAGTTTCCACGTCTTTCCGGAGTCTTGGGTGCATACTGGCAAAGAATTGTTGTATGAAGGCGTAATCACTTATGGTGTCTTCTGGTAGCCGTGATCTATGCATGAGTAGGTCTGTAGCTATGATAGACATCTTCTGAACTTGTCTATTCCAGGATTGCTTGATGCTGTGGAACTTCTGATAGGTATCATCCTTATGCTTGGATGATTGGAATCGTTCGCTGAGATAGGTTACTAGAAGATCTCTCGTGAGGTTTTCTCCAAATAGCTCTGCCGCTTGGAATGCCGCTTCTTGGGCTCGTTCTTCTGTATAGAGAATCCTGAAGTTTCCTGATCCTGCAGCATTCTGAGATACAATTGTGCAATTGTAGATAGAGTTGGACTGAGTTGTACCATCTATCGAACGCCTCTGGTCTGAGGTCTTCACCATCACCAGTGAATTTCTTCTGTGTTGGTACTTTGATACTAAGCCTTGGTAAAGGCTCCGGTTCAGGTGCCGAACCTGTTCTGCCAGCTCCTTCACCATGGTCAGACATGTTGTCGGAGTCGCGACTGCTGCTGGACCCGTCTGGATCGCCTGCCAGTGCCGCTACTGGGGCTTTGCTGGATAATCCATTTTGTGGAGACAGGAAACCCGCCGGGGGTGACTGTCGCTACCTTTGCTATTTCTGTTGCTGACTCCGCTAGATCTCGTTGAGCGCTATCTCTGCCTAGTTGCCTAGCTGCTTCGTCTATTGAGAACTGTTTCTTTGCTGGTGGCTTGACGAATCGTCCCTGATTGTCTCTAGCTCACTGTTGAACCTTTTTCTCGGGAGGTCTGCTCCCACTGGGTTCCTGGTGTTCTTCAATTTTGGTAACTTGTTCAAGTTAAAAAAATGTAAGCGTCTCCTAGGTGGTGGCGGGAATCAGGAGGGTAACGATAGTATCTCTATACCAAAGTGCGGTATATCACGAGACTAAGTACCGGAGGCTTAGACTAAGTTGTTGTAACAAACTTCTTACTATATCGCGACTACCAAGTAGTTCCTAATAGCTAAGTATGTTTAGTCTTATTGGATTCTCGAAGCGAACTGAAGAAGTAACTGTTCAACCAAGTATATTGAAAACTCTGTCTGGCGAAGTCTGCTCTCTCTAAGTTCCGAGAATAGGAGGTCTTAAATACACTTGGCAGGCTAAGTGGAGCCTTGTAAACAATAACCATAAAGACTCCCAAACGGTAGCCTTGAAACATTACATCAAACATATCAAGTATCAAACAATATCTTGACATAATAAAACAAAACATACTAAGTATCAAACGATACTCGAGACCAAACATAAAACATCATGAGTATCAAACTCAATCATAAAACATGCTGAGTATCAAACGATACTCGAAACCAAACAGTAATCCATACCGGTTACAGTGTTTGTTGTACAACAAAGTTCACCGAGCAACCCTGGTACCTGAGTATATGAGAATGACCTCAGACTTTAAGATTAACTGTGACTGGAGAAAACCAGCATCAAGGCTATCCTCTGGTGTAGTTAAAATATATTAAAAGAGAAGAATTTTGACCTAATACAAGAATTAACAATGCTAGTAATAGTAACTACAGCGAGCCATGTTTGGTTATAGTACTAAGAGGTAAATCTTTAATAATACCTGATTCCGAATATCTGATGAAATTGGAAGTATAGTAAATTATGTCTATAAGGTACTATACCAGACACGAACCATTTCCTCTACACCTCCGGCGATTGAAATATCAACACTATGAGAATTGATCGTCACCACCCACGACCCCCGCACTCCCAGTGACCTGCACCCCCTCCCCCCCCCCGCCTGTCTCCCTTACCATGATCTTGGGCTTTAGCGTCCTTGTTTCTAGAGGTCTCATGGTTAACTCTCCCTCCCTCTCTGCCCACGTCTTCGCTATCTCGCTTAGCGCTTGCACAGTCGGCAACACCTTCTCCCCCATGTTACAGATGACTGTGACTATAGTTCGTAGTAGAAGGAAACTTTCCAACAGGGCATGGTCGATTTCTTCATTCACTTCTGCATCTTTAGAGGCTGCCTAGTCAGACACACATACAGTTACCAATAGTTTCTACATTTATTCGGTCTATCCCTCCTCCTCCCTCTCCGATCTCGTTCCGTTGCTCGGTTACAGGTACCATCCACTCCCTTGCCTGGCACCCTACTGCCCTTTCGCTTTCCCCCGCGGCTCCTCCATGGTGGCAGCTCTCGGTTACGCTCAGTAGTCGCATTGCACTGTTTCCGTGGCGGATGTCAACTCTTTGGGTTCTTGAGTAATGTTTGCATGGTTGTGTTATTTTTGTGGCCCCCCATGCCCCCATTGTTCTTCCTTTCCTTTTTGTTACTTTGAGTTTCATTAGTGGTTATAACATTTATTTCATATGTTGGTGTTCACGGCCAGGGTTTTCCTGTTGATTCCTCGCCCTGTGTTTATTTGTATTTTTCTTTTTCGACCCCCTAGTTGGAGGGGGATTACTTATTTGATGTGGCTGGTGTGCGGTTGGTCCCGGACCAGAGGGACTTGGGTTGATGGCTTCTTCCCTCGCGCTGTTTGGTTTGTCACAGAGGTTTTTCTTTTCCATAGCTAGCGCTGCACAAAGTCTTTGTACCTAGTTGATGAATAAAACAAAGCACATGAACTAAAAAAAAAAAGAAAAAAAAAAGGTACCATACCAGAAAACAGTACAGTACACTCCGCCCCGACAACCGATGCCGGGTAGTAGTGTCTCTTGCCACAGGGGTTCATGTTGCGGAAAGTGCTGATAAATTAAGTTTGTAGATAATAAGTGGATTTTTTTTCGACCCTCAAAGTGTTAGATATTAGAAGACGGGTAGGTCATAGCTAAATGGAAGGCTTCGGTCGCCTACAAATATCGGAACGATGGAAAATTCATCCAGTATTTCATGTATCGCCGCTAGCATATGAAGAAGACCGATCATGAAAGAAGTATCTTCCTAGGTTCTGTCACAATATTGGAAAACATCTAAATGGTCGTAGTGTATTGTATCGCTGCTGATTTGTTGTTTTGCGGCAATCAAATTGCTTCAGGTCTGAGAAGCTCTATTTTACACTTCTCCATCCACCTAGGTGTCCAGGACTTTTAGGTTAACTGGAAATAACCCGTTTTCCTACCACCCAGATCTCGTTGCGCGAACTCTCTATTAGGGAGGTTTTGCAAAGAGAATTCGAGTGCCAAGACCCTCGTTTTCTGTTGTCGCTGCGACAATGCGCCACATGTTGATGTGTTGATACAGCTCACGAACTAAATAATATAGTGCTCACGGTCGCGTAATTATGACACCAGTGGATATGTATCCATGAGGTTCCACAAAGAACCCCGCTTTCCTTTAGTCTCACAAATTTCTCTGGTCGACCGACTCCACCAACCATCATCTGCAACATCCGCCCGGGAGAGAACAGAAAATGTCGCAACCATTCAGCAATAATAACAGCTCTTTCAATGCCAATATTAACTTCAATGTTACCGATGACCAACCCAATATCCTAACTTGGCTATCCCCATTAGATCCCAAGTTACGCCATCAGGACATCCGGGACCGCAGAGTCGCAGGTGTAGGGGAATGGCTTTTGAAAACCGAGGAGTTTAGAAGCTGGTATGCCGGTAGTGAGAGAGGTGAATCCGATAACGCATTCCTGTTTTGCTATGGAGGACCGGGTGCTGGCAAAACATATATTTGGTAACACGAATGAACCTCAAGAAGTGGAATAAAAAGGGCAAGTGCTGACAAGACGCGATTTTAGCTCCGCTGTTATAGACAATTTGTGTAATCAAGTTAGAGGACAGAATGCCACGGTTGCATGTTTTTATTTCGACTTCGCCACCAAAAATGAGCAGTCCCACGTGAGCATGCTGGGCTGCCTGTTGAAACAAATAGTTTTCGGGCTCAAGGAGTTCCCGGAGGAGATATCAGAAGCATACAAAGACCGAAAAAATGTAATTGGTGGGCAGGGACCGCAAATTTCTGATATTTTGAAAATGCTGCGGACTACCTCTGCCAGAAAATGCACGTTTATATGCATTGACGCGCTAGATGAATGTGCAACAGAAGACCGAGCCAAGCTTCTCGATTCGCTAGATCAGCTCCTCCAACAGTCTCCGGGCACTCGAATATTCGTAACTGGAAGACCGCATATTCTACCTGAGATCGGAAGGCGTCTTAATGGAAGAGTGACAAGCATATCCATAACTCCTGAGAGGGATGATATTGTCACATATCTTCATAGCAGGCTAGCCGCGGACGTAACTCCTGATGCGATGGACAACGCTCTGGAGGCAGACATCCTGAAGAAAGTTCTTGGGGATATTTCGGAAATGTACGTAAAAGCAACACATTTTGGAAGCTACTTCAAGTTGTCAACTAATAGGCACATGTCTAGATTCCTACTGGTCTCACTGAATATCGATGCGATCCTGCAAGAAACTACTATCCATGGCAGGCGACAAAGGCTAAGTGTAATGACCGATGGCCTGGGGTTGGAGAGTGCTTATGGTGAGACTTTGAGGCGAATAACGCGACAGGGGGGGGCGAGGGCGAGGCTTGGTATGGCCGCATTGATGTGGACCTCTCACACGGAGCGGCCCTTAAAGGTTGTTGAATTGTGTCACGCCCTAGCAGTCGAAATAGGGTCGCCGAACTTCAACACCGATAATGTTCCTTCAATGGGGACAGTGCTAATATGTTGTGGAGGCCTTATCGTCGTAGACAAGGAAGCTTCCACGGTCCAGTTAATCCATTTTACCCTTCAAGAGTACCTCCGAGCTCATCCCGAACTTTTTGGTACAGTTCATTCGACCATGGCAGAGACCTGTCTAAGTTATCTAAATTTGCAACAGATCAAGGCTATTTCGACAAGTGCCTCTCCAGCCCTTCAGGTTGCACCCTTTCTCGAATATGCTTCCGTTTATTGGGGAATGCATGCAAGAAAGGGCCTTTTAGATTGCGCGAAACCCCTAGCATTGAAGCTGTTTGACGACTACAGTAACCATATATCCAGTAAAACCCTCTCGGAAGCACAAATAGGAGATTCGAACACCATTGATTTCGATAAACCTCCATTGTCCAGTGGCTTACATTGTGCATCTCGCTTCGGGATTGTGGAGATTGTAACAAGCTTGATAGGTGTAGAAGGTTGTGATATCGACTGTGTGGATAATGCACCTCTCGTGTGGGCGGCTCGCAATGGGCACGAGGGGGTGGCTGAAATCCTACTCAAACGGGCCGATGTCGGTCACGACAAACCGGGCAAAGATTGCCGAACACCGCTCTGCTGGGCCGCCGGGAATGGGCACGAGAGAGTGGTGAATGTACTTCTCGAACGGGACGACATTAACCCCAACAAGCCTGATAACGACGGCCGAACACCACTTTTGGGTGCCGCTTACAATGGGCACGCGGGAGTGTTGAAAATCCTTCTCCAAGGAGACGATGTTAACCCCGACAGGCCAGATAACGAGGGCCGAACACCGCTCTGGAATTCTGCTTACAATGGGCACGCGGAGGTAGTGAAAATGCTACTCGAACGGGACGACGTTAGCCCCGACAAGCCAAATAGCGAGGGCCGAACACCACTCTGGTGGGCTGCTTGGGATGGACACGCGGGTGTGGTGAACATGCTTCTCGAACAGGACAATGTTAACCCCGACAAGCCAGACAACGAGGGCCGAACACCGCTCTGGAATGCTGCTTATAATGGGCACGCGGGAGTGGTGAAAATACTTCTCCAACGGAGTGAGGTCAACGCTGATAAGCCACATAACGACGGCCGAACACCACTTTTGGGTGCCGCTTACAATGGGCACGCGGGAGTGGTGAAAATCCTTCTCCAAGGAGACGATGTTAACCCCGACAGGCCAGATAACGAGGGCCGAACACCGCTCTGGAATTCTGCTTACAATGGGCACGCGGAGGTAGTGAAAATGCTACTCGAACGGGACGACGTTAGCCCCGACAAGCCAAATAGCGAGGGCCGAACACCACTCTGGTGGGCTGCTTGGGATGGACACGCGGGTGTGGTGAACATGCTTCTCGAACAGGACAATGTTAACCCCGACAAGCCAGACAACGAGGGCCGAACACCGCTCTGGAATGCTGCTTATAATGGGCACGCGGGAGTGGTGAAAATACTTCTCCAACGGAGTGAGGTCAACGCTGATAAGCCACATAACGACGGCCGAACACCACTTTTGGGTGCCGCTTACAATGGGCACGCGGGAGTGTTGAAAATCCTTCTCCAAGGAGACGATGTTAACCCCGACAGGCCAGATAACGAGGGCCGAACACCG
>Ga0307507_10011017_pt1 | contig 11508 bp, 13 predicted proteins | sample 7_EM_MG_FD_207223 | JGI IMG/M metagenome (GOLD analysis project Ga0307507, IMG submission 207223) | Populus trichocarpa ectomycorrhiza microbial communities from riparian zone in the Pacific Northwest, United States - 7_EM | ecosystem: Host-associated > Plants > Roots > Unclassified | place...
CGACTTCTGGATCCCAAATATCACCAGTTCATCTATGGTGGATATTTACCAAGAATGAAGGACGGTCCGTCAGACAAGTTCTGGAGCTCAAATATCATCAGTTCTTCCATGGTGGATATTTACCACAAACGAAGGATGGTCCGTCAGACAAGTTCTGGAGCTCAAATATCATTAGTTCTTCCATGGTGGATATTTACCACAGACGAAGGACAGTCCATCAGTCGCCTTCTGGAGCTCAAATATCACCAGTTCATCTGTGGTGGATATTTACCACGAATGAAGGACAGTTCTTCAGACAACTTCTGGATCCCAAATATCACCAGTTCATCTATGGTGGATATTTACCACGAATGAAGGACGGTCCGTCAGACAAGTTCTGGAGCTCAAATATCATCAGTCCTTCCATGATGGATATTAACCACGAATGAAGGACTGTCCTTCAGACGACTTCTGGACCCCAAATATCGCCAGTTCATCTATGGTGGATGTTTACCATGAATGAAGGACGGTCCGTTAGACAAGTTCTGGAGCTCAAATATCATCAGTCCTTCCACGATGGATATTAACCACGAATGAAGGACAGTTCTTCAGACGACTTCTGGACCCCAAATATTACCAGTTCATCTATGGTGGATATTTACCACGAATGAAGGACGGTCCGTCAGACAAGTTCTGGAGCTCAAATATCATCAGTTCTTCCATGGTGGATATTTACCACAGACGAAGGACAGTCCATCAGTTGCCTTCTGGAGCTCAAATATCACCAGTTCATCTGTGGTGGATATTTACCACGAATGAAGGACAGTTCTTCAGACAACTTCTGGATCCCAAATATCACCAGTTCATCTATGGTGGATATTTACCACGAATGAAGGACGGTCCATCAGACAAGTTCTGGAGCTCAAATATCATCAGTCCTTCCACGATGCATATTAACTACGAATGAAGGACAGTTCTTCAGACGACTTCTGGATCCCACTGGCAAATATCACCAGTTCATCTATGGTGGATATTGACCAAGAATGAAGGACGGTCCTTCAGACGACTTCTGGACTCCAAATATCATCAGTCCTTCTGTCGGAAAAATCAGGATTACCATATCTGTGAAGATGTGACCACATCAGCACATATCAGTCCATCAGCTTTTCGGTCGGCTGACATGTTTCAAAAATCATTTATCCACACCTTATCAACCTGACTTTAGTTGTCTGTCATATCATAGTGATGCTTACTGCCCGTATTATCTTACTGATGTCCATTGAAGTATCTGAATACGGTGGCTACTTCTGAGCAGAATAATCTCCACTGACAATACTGATCGCACTGACAATACTGATCGACACGGTTCCAAATAATCAGCATTATCACTACAGATAACTATTACTACCATAATAGACAACTACTAATAATGATAATCAGTACAGACAATACTAATCAGAATGAACAACACTTGATATGAATGAAACGGATAATCAATCCTGATGAGAATTATCAACACTTGTCGGAATAATCACCATTGAAGTAATTGGTCAGTAAAACAACTACTGGTCACAATGATTAATTACATATGTCTTCCGATATCACTGTTGTTGTTTTTTCCAGTTCCCGGCCTTCCATCCAGCATATGCCATTAACCATAACCAGCATTGTCACACTGTTACCACAATGAAAGGAGACGAAAATAACAAATTGAATTTTTTTACTAACAACAATAATATATATGCATTGTAATCGAAAATAGTAATCAAGCAAGTTGTCGAATTCGGTGAATGATCTCTTTCATTTTCAAATCCACATCGCCTCGAAGATGCTCACACAAGGCCTCAATATCAAGCTTGATCTCCCCAATACAAATCTTGACGTCGTGAACCTCCTCCCTCAAGCGATCCAGATCGTCTTTGGTAACTGCGAGGCACTGCCGCTTTAAAGGGCGGCCCTCATTCGGGTTATCAAGGGATTCAGAACCTCGCTTCTATTATCAACTTGTTAGTATAGCAACGTGTAGAGAGATTTTTATGACTTACCTTGGCATCTGAAGAATGGTCCTTATCATCGATGGCCAAACCTCGCTCCGGGACATTCTGACGATTATTGTTTGGTCAGTACAGTACATGTAGGGGTTTTCGTCTCTTACCTTGATTTTCTGTATACCCCCTTTGGTCGCGCTGAGGTCCTGCTTGTCTTCAGGTATCTTGTTCGACGGTTGAGAACGTTGTTGGTCAGCCTTGATTTTCTGTATACCCCCTTTGGTCGCGCGGAGGTCCTGCTTGTCTTCAGGTATCTTGTTCGACGGTCGAGAACATTGTTGGTCAGACAACGAAGACTGCTGCCTCTGGACTGCTAGGTGATGATCGATACAATCGGGGGGATCAGGCGAGCTGACTGCTATTCGGATGGGTGGGAAGTCTGGGTCAGACGAGCCCTCTCGAATTCGGACAGGACGGAAGCTCTGTTGTGTTTGGATAGGTGGAGTCTGAGTAGTCATCGGATGGAGGCGGCTCACCCCGAGTCACAGACGAGGTTGATAGATGAGAATGCGGGGCCACTGGGATGGCAGACAGTGCTTGAGTACCAAGGGTTTATGTACCTTTGCGGTTGCCATGCGACAGGACCATTGGAGCAAAGAGTGGAGTAGATTCACGAAGACATTCCTAGATTCACGCCGTCCCATGCTAAAAGACAGGCTTCTCACTCCTTACACCACCATGACATACAGTTCCAGTCTCTGTTCACTGCGTCCAGTGCTCCCTTGTAGCAATGAAAGAAGGGAAGGCGGCAGAGAGGACCCATGTAAGGCATCATGGTTGGACACAACCCACAGTGTCGAGATTATTCTCCTGAGCACAGTAGCGGTCTGCTGAGAAGCACTGACATCAACCATTGCTCCACAGATCAACTGACTAAATTAAGTTACAATTGGAATTAGTTTAAATCAAGAAGACGAAAGAAGCGCACTAACCGGCCGTTGGAGAGTGGTTATTCCAATTTTACCGTTAATTTATTCCAGTTCGGAGGTCTGGCAGCAAGGGCTCGGTGACAAGCGATATATAGACAAACCGCTGCTACGTTCATTTTTACGACCCTTTGTAAACTACGGCGAGCATGTAAAGTCGTGTTGCAGCTAGACGAACCACTTCAGAGAGCTGTGATGCATTTGCTATATTTTGAATATTCCTGTTTGCCAAACTTAGCGAAGCAGGCTAAAGCTGATAGGGCATATACAAACCATTGCTATCATCTGCTCCCTTGACACACTATTCCATACGGACCAGATATTTGCACTGAGCTAAGAGGTCTTCAGAAATCATTCTCGGACATGAGGGAATAGAAAGGCACAAGCACCTTGAGCTACAAATAAGCCTTGGACCATAGCAGCTCTACTCGATGTCTCCCAAAATGCAATCGTATTTTCTTCAACAACAGACCTGCGTGTTACACAGAATCCATTTCCTGCAGCCCGATCATACTCAATGACAGTCCTTCCACAATCTGTGCGCACAGGCCGAAAATGGGTCACTGATTCACTCGGAGGAGCAAACGCAGAAGATTTACGCATCACGTTACAGAATAAAATCACAAGTCGGACGGCAACTGGTCAGCATGTGAGTCATACTACTGACAAGAATGTCAACGTCGACTTTACCAGCCTCTACACCCATGTCTTTGAAGGCCTTGTTAATGGTCTGACAGTCCGCTTGACATGAGGATCAACCAGAGATTCCAATAGGGTACGGGTAATCTGAAGGTTGGTGCATGACGAGCAAATTGGCTTCAGTCTGCGTAGTTTGATCTTTGCCTTCTCTGCTGCTTCTCAAACGCGTTGAATAGCTGTCTGAAACACGTTCAGGATGTATTCGACCAAAACAATATTGAAGGCTTCACCGAGATGGCCCAGGGTGTCACTTGCCTTTCTGTATATCCATCGAAAGTACCACCTCCAAGATCATAGACGGCCATGACCGGCGGTCCAAGCTGCATGCAAGAGCAGCCGTAGGCTTGTTGGTGACTCACAAGACTTCGGAATGTAACCTGATCCCTTGTTGCTGTCGAGTCCTGAATTGTGTATGAGACGCGGTAGTGTAAAACACAACACGCGACAATACTTACCGTTGACTTTGGAGTTCATATTTCATAGGACAGCTGAAAATACTATGTCGCAGGATTAAGTCAGGAACGTAAGGATTGTGGGGAGAAACATACCGCGTATTGGGGAAGAGACAAGAATGAGCTGGACAAGTAGCGATAAACTTCCTCTTCTTTCCTGGAATGCTGTCAGATATGAAACTGTCACCTATGCGCACTGGCATTACAGTCATGCTTAACGTCTCATCCAACTCTTCTAGGCTTAAAGGTCTCCCATTCACTCCTGCTACAGCGACAGCACTAACACTTGGTGTTGACTGGAGCTCCTTTTTCGAAATGAGTCGAACGACACCTGCAGGCTGGTCAGATTGCTCTTCTATTGATACTCGCAGAGGCAGAGGTTGACGATGGAGTAGTGCAGCTATGTGCGCCTGTTGGGCCAGGGCATGATCGTAACTAGGGACACGAAGCATACCAGCTGTATTGGTGGATGATATCTGATAACTTTGAGCGAAATCATAAAGGTGGAACAGATGCCGCCTACCAAAGTTCTTCATCCAATTTGGAGGGATTGACAATGAGAGCAACAGCTTTGTCGTAGAAGCATAACATGTAGTCGAAACTGGAGTCCGGAATTGCTTGGTGCGATCATCGATTTATGGGTCAGTGTCAATAATTCTGGTAGTAGAAATTGTGGTTAGTCAATCTAAACATGTAACATTGACATGAAAATACAAACTTCAGCCAGCGATCCCACTGATCAACACTCGCGTACTGCTTGTAGAGGATGCCGGGGTGTCCGTTGTTACTGAATCACGTTCAGTGGCAAAGGCATAGGAATTGGAAGGCTAATAGTCCGTTGAGCAAAGCGACGGGTGTGTGCTACCCAAGGTTGCGTCTGTTCCATGAAAGCTATGCCTTGAGCTTCCAAAAATTCTTTCCCAAGCGATAAATAAGGTTTGGATAGAATATCATCAAAGAAAAGGGCTAACCGATCGATATCAAAATGCAAAAGAAACGTAGGTACTTGGTCTGACGCCGACTCATAAGACGAAACCCCCCAAGTCGCCCCATGTTGCGCATCAACTTCCATTTCTTCGCCAACGCTGAGTTAAAGCCTAAAATTAGTGCTCGGTGCATGGGAAGCAAGGCTTGAAATACATACCGGACACAGAGGTCACCCTGCTTGCGCATTCCAAGTGCACCCTGGGGGAATAGATCGAATTGGATTTGGTGCACGAGGAGCTATGCACTTGATTCGTTTGATTTTCAATATGATCAGTCCTGCTTCTTTGGAATCTGGTCACATCTATCCATTGTCCCATGAGAAGAGTACCATTGTAATGCAAAAAAGTACGAACCCGTCTCCTTCACTTTCTGAAAGACAAAAAGACGTTCTGTAGTTTTTGATGCCCTTACACTGCCTCTTGACACAGCTCCTTCACCATGCAGAAATCTTCCTGGGACAACGATGCCATCCAGAATGATGAAAGCGCAAGTAGACACTTTGCTGCCCTCATCGCACCAATGAACAGTGAATGTCTGTCCAGTTTTCGCAGTGAGATCTCTGAACAATAGGTAAACGAAGGAGCGCACCTGTCCCTCTATCCCAGGAATCCAACAGGACACCTGAGCGGCCTTCTCGTCTATCGAAACACGATACTCGGGCAAGGGGACACCAGCAGGAAGAGCTTTCTCTCAGTTGGCTAACCACGATTGTGGTGATATGATGAGGATCAACAGTGACCATTTGTACTTGTTTGGAATCCCTTATCATAATCAATCGTACTAGGTACGTCAGTTGCAGTACGCCCAATACTAAATTACAGTTTACAAACCTTTGTAGATATAAGTGGAGTACGTCTCCTTTCTGACCTCGCTTCCCTTGGTGCCCTTGTCCTCGCTAGAAGTGGAGGTGGTGAAAGCAGGTTCCTTGAAGTTCTTTTCGCCAACCAACTTACACCAGAATTCCTTCCGCCATATTGCAATCTTCCTCCAACGTCTGCGCAGCTCTGTCAGAGAGATGTGTAGAAGTTGCACCTCGAAGACCGAGAGCAGTTCTTTCGAACTGGATATCATGCGACCACTGAGGACTCAGAGCTAGACTCACAAATACCAGAAACTGTCGATTCTTTCGTCGCAGATGGTCTTCTGGAGGTCATTCTCAGTCCATTTCATGTGCTGGCATGCAGTTCTTTGTTTCGACGTTTGTTTAGTGTGCGTTGATATCTGATCAGTCCATTAAACAGTTGGCTGTTTGACCCCTTGCAGCATGTCTCCGCTCGTCATCGTCACCCAGTAGTACTTGGCTGTCCTCCAGAATTTCTCGCCTTCCATGGAATACCCTTTATCTCGCTTGTTTGATCTTGGATTTCAATTGTCATATATCACAAGAGGTGTGTACCATATAATCAGATTCAAAACCTTTCTTTCCAGAGCTCAAGGCTCAAGATTCTTGGACTTCTCAAAAATGCCACGCGTGTACTAAACGGCAGGTGCCTCCGATCGATGTTAATGTATTGTGTTGTCTAATCTTGAGAGGTGTAGCTTGGCTTTGTCCACATCGGATTTTGCATTGCTTATTAAAATCTCGGAACGTATTAGATGTGTTATCAGACATGCGGGAGACTTGTATTATCACCAACTATTGACGCGTAGGAACATATCCCCATCAACAGTGTCTACAATGTAGTGTAGCCTTGTGGCAGAGTCAGAATTGAAAACGGGACATAGAAACGCCCCACGGACGACATAATCCATCAACACGAAAGAAGATTCCCTGGCTTCTTCGTAAATTTGGCAGTTGTCCCACATTGTATATGGCCGCCACTTAGCTTGCGTGAAAGTATGAACCAATGCCATATCAACCACTTTCCCAGATAGTAATCGGCATCGTAACAAGGAACGTAGACGCATAACGGTGGTGCCAGGCTGGTCATCATTGATGATAACACAGTCATATCGTTTGCGATAATGAAAGTTTGGGTTGCAACGCAAAATATCCCGTGCCTCTGTCCAATCCTCGAAAGATTGATATGTGACTGTGACACATTTGAAAGATTGAAGCTATAATGATCGAATTTAGGAGTGAAAACTGTTAGTTTGAGTTGAACATACATAGATCAGGTCTTCATAGCGGGGAGCATCTTCAGGAAAGCAATGCGTAATAAAAGAGCAAAGGCGATCATCGAATGAAACAAAATCGCGATCAGTGGGCGATAAAGTCTTTTCCAGCTGTCGTGATTCAAGTCGAGTACCACTAGGTGAGCCGAAAATCCAATGCCGCTCAGAGTCCATGCGATCTTGCACATAGGAGTCATTGGCATCAACATCAGCTTGAGCTTGCAATGCTTGTGTCTTCTTGTCATTCTCAATAGCCATGCGAATGAGGGCAATCGCCTCATGGTTTTCATCAATCCTGACCATCTAAACCACCAGCCAAATGAGATTCAAGCTGAAAGCAATAAAATGGACACACCTGCTTCTCAGCTTGCTTCATATTTGTTTGTCCAAACGCTTCAGCCGCCTCTTGTTGGAATCCTTCCCCAGGACGTGTGGACATGTTGTCAGTAGTCCCTTTCTGACGTATATCTGTAATAATATGAGAAACAAAGTGTTGTTTGAAAAAGTCGAAGCTTTTTCCGTATTCTTTTGATACTTTCTACAACCGAAACAGCATATATTAGTACATTTACAGTAATAATCTGTGTTTTACTTACCGAGCAGTACTTTTCATAGTCCTTAATAAATTTCTTTAGTTGCTTGAGGCGCCTATCTGTCATGCATCGCAGCCCAATCATTAGACGATAACATTGATAGGCACGGATACAATGTATAAGTGATGAATTTCGTGGCAAAAGCTGCATGATACACGGAAGTATGCACTGAAATTTTTCAGACAAGATTAATTCGGGTAGAGTCAGATTTACCTTTAATATGTCGTAAAAGCTTTGTCCGTCTGTAAAGGAAATGGTTGCAACGTGGTTGAAGTGCTTTAACGAGTTCCAGGAAGGAAAGTTGCTCATGCTGTATTGAGCGTAAGTGAGGTAAAGTTGTAAACAACCACTAGATTGGGACCTACTTTGACGTTACTTGCCCGAGTTGCTTTCGATTTTCCAAAATCTCAAGGAGAAGCTCCCATAGATGTTTTCCCCATTTTCCGAGATCATCCGAATGCAATGTATCGTATGACGTTGCTGAATAAGGATCTGAAAATCGGAAGTTCCATAAAAAGTGCTAAAATATGGATGTCAGGTCAATAATATGGATTTTCATCATATTGACCTACTTTTATGTTGTGCAACCCATAGTCCTGCAGGATTTTCTCTTTACTAGTTTTTGAAGTCGTCTGAGAAACACGTTCAATAACAGAACACATAGATTCAGATGTCCGGGATGTGAAAGATTTTGTTATGCGGTGAAGTTCTGATTTGTGTACCAAGCATTTCGGACAAGGATAGTTGGCAGTTGCAGCTCGACAACCACAAAAAGATGAAGATTCTTCACCGTCCTGTGATGCAATGAGAAGCCCGGGATGGAGAACCCTGATAATGTCATCGTTACAAGAGTGAGCTTCTCCCTGTCGTGAGCGTCGTCCTACAGATGCAAAAATCTGATGAAGAACTTTTTGATAGATTTCTCGCTTGAATTGGGCAAATTCCAAGGTCTCAGCAGCTCTGCGGTCACTTGGATGAGCCGGATCCTCAATCTTTGTTATCGTAAGTACTCAAATCCGCTTAGGTTTAAATTTTAATATGACTTACAATTGGCATATAACCCAACAGGATCCCACCACCATTGCCCGATGCATTTCGGATGCTTCTTGGGAGCCAAGCCGCACGAAGAATCATTGGATACTTCTTAATCCGTCGTGTAACAAGCCCCTTGTCAAGCCAGAAGTGGAGAGGAAGATAGGAGTGCGGATATGAATTCTTGTTGGAAAGTGACGACTAGTCAAGTTAGCACAGGAAATCTTCGCACCAAGTGTTACTTACATCAATCTCCCACCAGGTATCTGCTGTGTTGGGTTCATCTATGATACGATCCTCGATGTTCTCTGTGCCTTCACGGTAGCAATAATATTTTCGAACGGAATTCCAGCAGGTGACGGATGCTAGAGACTTATCTTGAATGAGGTTGAGAACATATTCCCAGGGGTCACGGTATTGGAACTCGAACTCATAGCACTTTCCTTGATAGGTTCCTGACACTTTGTCATTCTTAAACTAATCAACGGTTAGTGTGATTTCAAAAAGGACTTAGAGCGCAACTCACCTTTATTCCATACTCTTGTGCTTTTTCGAGAGATTCCTGCATATGCTTGTATGTATGAATGGTAAGATGGCTTCCACCGATCGACCACGTATTATGAAATCCCTCTAACTGTTTATTAATAAGGTTTTCAGAAAGCTTGCCTATAACAGCTGTTTCCGTGTATTCGAAATCGGCAAGCGTTCGAAATGGTGCCCAAGGTCGACATTCAGAAGTTGGAGCAAAGGTCATGGGCACCTGAGAGGGAGTGGATGATCTCGATGTAAGGGAGATAATAGTCGCACTGGTATCGACACTGTTGGGATGGGGGATGATCTTGATGTAGACATCTGGAAGGTGTGGTCCATAAGTCATCTCAACTGAGCTGGAGGCTAATACATAATGCATTAGAGGGTAAAGTAGCAGAAACTGTTCGATACCTACGTGTTCCATCCATGGCATTCCCGAACGTTATTGCAATATCTGATGAAGAGTTTGGAATCAAATTGTCTTGGTTCGAAGGTCCAATCTTTGCGAGTAAATCAGTGTGCGTACATATGTTGGCAAGTTGGACATCACCTCAAACCCAGTAGACGGAACATCAATGCTATCCTCAGCTCGCTTCTGCTTGTTGCCATGTTCCACACCAGATCGAAGTCTTGCGGGATCTTGTCGTCTGCACTGGAGTTCCCAGATTACGCGGCAAGCGGCTTGATGCTTGTCAAATCTGCGGTTATCACGGTTGGCCTTGCAATAGATACAAAAGCGATGGGTACAGTCGTCCTTGATACTTTTTTTACTCTGACGAGGCATGTTGATTGTTTCTTTGACAGTCGTGCAATTCGAGAAGTGGAGCTGTCATGTGAAGCTACAGGAGTGGGACTAGAAAAGTGAGGATTTTGAACGTCTTCTCATTCTCACTCCACCACAAGTTGAATGGCTTCCTCTTCACGACAAAATTGCTCTCCAGTACAGAGTCGGTCACCATCTCCTGAGATAGTCTTGAGTGTCTCAACCACTCCCTCGAAATTGATCAAGGTAAGCTGCAATACATCTGTTTTTTATTAACGTGTTGTTCTTGATTGACGCGTCTGTCCCCCATTGACGCGTCTATCCCCCATTGTCCTGTCTGTCATGTCTGTCTCCCATTGACGCGTCTGTCGTGTTTCCCTATTGATGTGTCCTTCTCCCGTTGATATGTTCCCCATTGATTTTCCCCATTGATGTCTGTTTCTTATTGTCATGTCGGTTCCTCACTGATGATATTATAATCACAAAAGATCGCTCGCCATTTCCAGCTTGAAAAGAACACAGCACGAACAGAAGCCCAAGAGTTACGACGAAAACTGGCAAACATTACAAACCAGATCGAGGACACTGAAGCTCCACCACCAAAGCGAACTCGCACTGACAGTGACTTGGAAAATTCGACAAGTGAGGAGGCTCAAGTGATCAACGCTGGCCATAAGTTCGTTCTGGTTTACTCCGTGTGGCTCCGACTTGGAGAAGAAATTTTCAAAATCGACTACAACCCAGATTTTGATGAGGCTGAGCGCTTCGAGAATATTGAAAACAAAGATCAAAGTCAGTTGCGGGAGATTAGGAAGGTTTTGGGATGCCAGCTGGCTAATGAAGTGCCTTCCGAAACTTGGATTGCAAAGGCCGTAAGTTATAGTATTTATTTGCATTCTCTATTCTGACAAGTTGGCACTCTAATTAGTTTGTGAAGGGTATGAGATCTCAGCGCTCAAATACTGCCACTCGTCTCCGTCGTCACTGTGCTGCGCTCTTCGGCGTTGCTGAGTCTGACATGCTTTGTGCTGAATTAAGAAAGGAGAAATTTCGGATGCGGATTGGATGGATTGAAAATGGGCCAGGATGTGGATCCTATTCGAGTATTGATGTCGAACTTCTGCACAAAGATTTCTCAGGTTCGTATGACATTAAGTCTGCCTTTCTCAACTAGGGCTGCGCACCGTCCGTATATCAAACATCCATGAGGTCTGACGGAACGGTACGGGTACTATTACAGCCGTTTTACGGTTCACAGAAATTTAATTGTGTTTAAAATTATTACAATCAACGACGCAGTGCAGCAGTGGACTGAGCACGTGCAAGGTGAAGCTTTTTTTTGACAAGCATTAGTACTTTAATAGTCTCAGGCCGAAGACTTGC
>Ga0307507_10011018_pt1 | contig 11507 bp, 10 predicted proteins | sample 7_EM_MG_FD_207223 | JGI IMG/M metagenome (GOLD analysis project Ga0307507, IMG submission 207223) | Populus trichocarpa ectomycorrhiza microbial communities from riparian zone in the Pacific Northwest, United States - 7_EM | ecosystem: Host-associated > Plants > Roots > Unclassified | place...
GTTGTGTGACCGTTTGCGGCGTATTGCGCCCTACGGTCCCATCAGGCCCACCTGGTGACTGGTTATCACTGGAAGTTTTTACTGACGCGTAACTTCACACTTCACCTACTCGCTCGTAACTTGACGAGTGAACAGCATTCTTGTGATCCGGATCACAGGGCGTAAGGCCGTCGCAACTCCCTTGAGCCGCAAGGAGATCACACGATGCTGCCCTGGAAACGAGTGCTCAGACCCCTGACCGCACTGCTGCTGACCGCCGCGGTCGTCGCCGTACCCGCCGCCACCGCCCAGGCGTCGACCGCGTCCAGCACCGGTTGGAACGACTACAGCTGTGAGCCCTCCGCCGCCCACCCCGACCCCGTCGTCCTCGTACACGGCACCTTCGCCAACGGCACCGACAACTGGCTGGCCCTCGCGCCCTATCTGGAGGCCCGCGGCTACTGCGTCTTCTCCCTCGACTACGGCCAACTCCCCGGCGTCCCCCTCGTATACGGCCTCGGCCCCATCGACGAGTCGGCGGCACAGCTCCAGGTCTACGTCGACAAGGTGCTCGCCGCGACCGGCGCCGCCAAGGTCGACCTCGTCGGGCACTCGCAGGGCGGCATGATGCCCCGCTACTACCTCAAGTTCCTCGGCGGCGCCGCCAAGGTGGACACCTTCGTCGGTATCGCGCCCGACAACCACGGCACCACCCTGGACGGCCTCACCAAACTCCTGCCGTACTTCCCGGGCGCCGAGGACGTGATCGCCTCGGCCGCTCCCGCCCTCGCCGACCAGGTCGCCGGCTCGGCCTTCCTCACCAAGCTGAACGCGGGCGGCGACACCGTCCCCGGCGTCCACTACACGGTCATCGCCACCAGGTACGACGAGGTCGTCACGCCCTACACGAGTCAGTTCCTGAGTGGGTCCGACGTGCACAACGTGCTGATCCAGAACCTGTGTTCAGTCGATCTCTCCGAGCACGCCCTGCTCGGGCTCACCGACCGGATCGCCTTCCACGAGGTCGCCAACGCCCTCGATCCGGCACACGCCACCACCACCAACTGCCTGTCGGCGCTCAGTTGACCGTACGCACACCGCGGGGCCTGTCCGACCTGAGCCGCCGGACAGGCCCCGCCCCCTGCACAGCCGTACTAACGGCCGTGCCGTCCACCGCCGTTGGTCGCGCGCCGGCGGACCGAGGCGAACAGGGCCGCGGCGCCGAGCGCCAGGGAGGCGGCGCCGCCCACGATGAGATACGGCGAGCTGTTGTTGGCGCCGGTCTCGGCGAGATTCTTCGAACTCCCCGCCGTCTGCGGCTCGTTGGCCTCGGTGGTCGGCTGGTTCGTCGCGGCGACCGGCTCCGCCGAGGTGCTCGCGTCCGCGTCCCCGTGGCCGTGGTGCTCGACGGTCGACTTGTCGGCGCCGGCCGCGATCTGTTGGCTGGAGGGCGCGGAGGCGGTGGGTGCCGGAGTCGTCGGAGCGGCCGGGGTGGGCGTTGAAGTGCCCCTCGAACTCCCGGCCGTACCACCGCCGTTGGCCCCGGTGCCGCTGCCGCTGCCGCCGAAGCTGACGTCCGAGCAGGAGTAGAACGCCTCCGGGCTGTCCGAGCGCTGCCAGATCGCGTACAGGAGTTGTTTGCCGGAGCGTTGCGGCAGGGTGCCGGAGAAGGTGTAGAAACCGCCCGAGGCGACCGGGTCGGTGGAGGTCGCGACCGGGTGCTCCAGGTCCAGGTCCGCCCAGGCGAGCGGCTGCGCGGGGTCGTAGCCGGACTTGGTGATGTACACCTTGAAGGTGCCCTTGTGCGGGGCGGTCACGCGGTACTTGAAGGTGTACGAGCCGCTGCTCACGCTCGTCGCCGGCCAGTCGGCGCGGGCCAGGTCGAGGCCCTTGAACTCCTCGTTGTTCGCGCTGCACAGCTTGCCGTCCGGGATCAGCGTCTGGTGCTGTCCGCTCGCGTCGCCGATCCGGATGCCGTTCCAGTCGTAGAGCGCCTGCGTGCCCCCGGCCGCGACCGCCGCCTTGCACGCGTCCGACTTCGGGCTCTCCGGCCCCTCCGCGTAGCACTGCGCGACCCTGCTGACCGGGTCGCCCATCGAACCGTGCGCCACCGCGGGCGCCGCGCCGAGCGCGGTCAGCGCGAGCGGGGTCAGACCGAGGACGGCGACAGCGGCGGCCTTACGGCGTGCGGGCATGGCGGAACTCCAACTCCTCGGACGGTGCGCGGCGCGGGGGACGGATCCCGTGGGGGTGATCAGAAGCTAGCCCCTGGAAACCGCGAAATCGCCTGCTGGAGACGGGGGAGGGAGATCCTTATGGTGGCGTTAAGGCAGGGCTAATTGAGGGCTCAGGGAGGGATGGTTCGGTGAGCGCGGAGAGGGATGTGGTGCAGATGGGTGGACGGGACGGGGTTCGCGTCGCCGTCGTCGCTGATGTGCCCGCCGTGAAGGCCGTGACCGACATGGCGTACCGCCACTACATTCCGCGCATCGGTGTGGTGCCGCAGCCCATGGAGGCGGACCACATGGCGAATGTGGTCGCCGGGCGCGTGTACGTCACGGGGGAGCCCGTGATCGGGCTGGTGGTGATCGAGGAGCGTGAGGATCACCTGTTCCTCGACAGCATCGCCGTCCACCCCGAGGCGCACGGCAGGGGCGTGGGGCGGCTGCTCCTGGATTTCGTGGACGCACGCGCGCGTGCGCTCGGCCTGCCGGAAGTCAGGCTCTACACCAACGCGCTGATGTGGGAGAACCAGGAGATCTACCCGAGGCTCGGGTACGAGGTCGTGGAGCGGCGCACGGACGGGCCGTACGACCGCGTCCACTACCGGAAGCGGCTGCACTGACCGCGGCAGACAGGCGGCAGGTCGGGCTCAGCCGTCCGGCCACCACGTGCGGGCGATGTCCTTTCGGACCTCGGGGCGCTCTACAGGGCGCTCGTCGGTCTCGTCCCGTACCCGACGGGTGTCCGACTTCCTCAGGGGCTTCTGCACGGTCACGCGGCGCATGGCTGCCTCCTTGTGTCCACCCGGGGTTCGTGTTCTCGCGGGGTGGACCGTTCCCGGGAGGGTGACTCATCGGCGGGGATCTGTCTGTGGTCGCTGTCACGATGGGACTGTCAGTGGCGGGTGTCACGCTGGGCGCATGAGTGAACCTGTAGCGAACTACGACTGGGACGCGGAGGCCGCCGCCTTCGACGAAGAGCCTGATCACGGCCTGCGCGACCCGGAGATCCGGCGGGCCTGGGCCGACCGGCTGCGCGGCTGGCTGCCCGCCGGCCCCGCCGACATCCTCGACCTCGGCTGCGGCACCGGCAGCCTCTCGCTCCTCGCGGCCGAGCAGGGGCACCACGTCACCGGCGTCGACCTCTCCCCGGCGATGATCGACCTCGCCCGCGCGAAGCTGGCCGGCCGTGACGCGGCGTTCCTCATCGGTGACGCGGCGGCGCCGCCGGTGGGCGAGCAGCGCTTCGACGTCGTCCTCGTACGGCATGTGCTGTGGAGCCTGCCCGACCCGGCCCGGGTCCTGCGGCACTGGCGCGGGCTGCTGCGCCCCGGCGGGCGGCTCGTGCTGGTCGAGGGTGTGTGGGGCACGGTCAGCCCGGCCGGTATACCCGCGGACCGTCTCACCGAGCTCCTGGCACCCCTGGTGTCCGACGCCGGGCACGTGCGGGTGGAGCGGCTCTCGGACGACCCGCTGCTGTGGGGCAGGGCCGTGGACGACGAGCGGTACGCGGTGGTGGCTGTGCCGTAGCCCGGCCCGCCCCGCCGTCACACCGACAGCGCGCCGGACGTCATGCCAGCAGCGCGTCGAACCCGCCCGCACGGGCCAGCCTCTCCAACTCGTCGAGCGCCCCCACGGCCGCCGCCGCGGCCGTGGGGTCCGACCCGGCCAGCCCGCTCTCCTCGAACTCGTCCTCGTCCAGCCGCAGTACGTCGCTCCCGTCGGCGGAGACCCACAGGTCCAGATCGAGGTCCTCTACGACGAGTTCGGCGCCGGAGAGCGTGGCGGGGCGGGTGATGTCGCAGTACCAGCCCTTCAATTGCCCGGCGCTGTCCCGGACTTCCTTCACCGTGTACCACCGGTCCCGCCAGTAGTACTCGGTGAACACGTCGCCTCGCTCGAACCGGACGAAGCCGAAGTCGCGGACGCCGTCACCGGCCCACGGGGCGCGGACGGCGAGGCGGACGCCGTCGTCGAAGAGCAGCTCCGCCGCGTAACGGATCTTCGTACGGCCCGCCTTGACGAGGACGACGTCCAACTGGCGGGTGGGATCAGGTGAGTTCACGGACATAGCGCACCTCCGCGGCGCAGATTTCGTAGCCGAACCATCTGTTGATCGCGAGCATCGGCTCGTTGCCGGCGTCGTTGCCCGTGAACGCCTCCGTGTATCCGGCGGCGCGGGCGCGGTGCAGGGAGTCGTTCTTGGCGAGCTTGGCGAGGCCCCGGCTGCGATGGGCGCGGGCGGTGCCGGTCATGGCGGTGAAGTAGCGCGTGCCGCCGTCCGCGCGGACCGCGCTGAAGGCCGCCGGGCGTCCGTCGACGACGGCCACGGACGTCAACTCGGCGCTGAACAGGGGGTGTCGCCAGGTCTCGTCCAGCCAGGCCTCGTAGTCGCTGAACTCGGTGTCGATGTCGCTGGGTTCGTCCCGCGACGCCTCCGCGTCCAGGGCGAACAGGGGGCGCGGGTCGGCGGCGAAGTCCGAGCCCGGGCGGATCTCCACGTCCGGCGGTGGATCCTGGAGCGGGGGCAGCGTGCCGTGCGCCAGGTCCAGGCGGAGGAAGCGCGCGGAACGGCTCGCCGTATAGCCGAAGTGTTCGGCGAAGGCGCGGTTGGCCGGGTCGTCCAGGACCCAGGCGTGGAGCCGGGTGGCGTTCGCGTCGGCCAGGTGTTCCTCGGCGGTGCGGACCAGGAGCCCGCCCGCGCCCCGGCGGGTGTGCTCCGGGTGCACATGCACGTTGACGAAGCCCTGGCCCGGCTCCGGGCTGTCGTAGGCGATGCCCACCTGGGCCGTGCCGATGATCTCGCCGTCCTCCTCCGCGACCAGCCTGCGCAGCGCGGCCTCCGGATGGGCGTGGGCGATGTCGAAGGCGACGGACTCCGGGGTGAACACCATGAAGGGCAGGACGACGCGGCGGACCTGGACGAAGCTGTCCAGGTCGGCTCGGACGTCGGGGCGAAGGTCGCGCACGATCACGGTCATGGGGTCGCACGCTACGGCGGAGCCGAGCCGGAGTGCCTCTCATTTTCCGGGGAGTGCGGGACAATCGGGCCGTGACTTTGAAGATCCACATCGATGACAGTGCGGCGCCGTACGAGCAGATCCGCGCCCAGATCTCGAAGCAGGCCCGGTCCGGAGCACTGCCGGTCGGCTACAAGCTGCCCACCGTACGAGGGCTGGCCGAGTCGCTCGGCCTCGCCGCCAACACCGTCGCCAAGGCGTACCGGGCCCTGGAGGCGGACGGAGTGATCGAGACGCGCGGACGCAACGGAACGTTTGTCGCTGCCGCGGGCTCGGCGGCTGAGCGTGAAGCGTCGTTGGCTGCGCAGGCATATGCGGAGAAGGCGCGGCGGTTGGGGCTTGCGGAGGGGGATGCGGTGGCGGCTGTGCGGGATGCCCTGCGGGCGGCTTACGGGGAGGGGTGAGGGGAGTTCGGCACCGCCGTTGTGCGCCGTTGCGGCTGAGCGCCGCTGCGGCGGAAATGAATGGCAGCCGTATTGGATGGGTTGCCGGCGGGCTACGAGGCGTAGCGCAGCCGGTGTCGTCACAAGTACAACCCCGCGTCCGCGCCCTCCCGTTGGTCCGGTACCGACGTCGGCTGGGTGCCCCGGCGCAGCGCGTACAGCTCCGCCAGGGTCGCGCCCTCGCGGCCCACGCCCTCCTCCGTGCCGAGCCAGTTCACGGACTCCTTGCGGGTGAGGGGGCCGACCTCGATGCGGGCGAGGCAGCGGCCGGGGCGGACCACGGCGGGGTGGAGGCGCTCCAGGTCCTCGTTGGTGGTGACGCCCACCAGGACGTTGCGGCCCTGGCCGAGGAGGCCGTCCGTGAGGTTCAGGAGGCGGGACAGGGCCTGGCCCGCCGTGTGCTTCGCCTCGCCGCGGATCAACTCGTCGCAGTCCTCAAGGAGGAGGAGCCGCCAACGCCCTTTCCCTGTCGTGTCGTCCTCACCGATCGCGATGTCCATCAGATAGCCGACGTCGCTGAACAGCCGCTCCGGGTCCAGCACACAGTCCACCTGGCACCAGTCCCGCCAGGAACGGGCCAGCGTGCGCAGCGCCGAGGTCTTGCCGGTGCCCGGCGGGCCGTGCAGCAACAGCAGCCGGCCCGCGATGTCCTCCGGCGTCGTCTTCATCAGGGTGTCCATCGCATCGGCCACCGGACGCGTGTAGTTGGCGCGCACCTCGTCCCATGTGCCCGCCGAGATCTGCCGGGTCGTCCGGTGCGGGCCGCGCCTGGGGGAGACGTACCAGAACCCCATCGTCACGTTCTCCGGCTGCGGTTCGGGCTCGTCGGCCGCGCCGTCGGTCGCCTGGTCGAGGACCTTCTCGGCGAGCTCCTCGGTCGTCGCCGTGACCGTGACGTCGGCGCCCCGGTTCCAGCGGGAGATCAGCAGGGTCCAGCCGTCACCCTCGGCCAGCGTCGCGCTGCGGTCGTCGTCGCGGGCGGCGCGCAGCACACGGGCGCCCGGCGGGAGCAGGGTCGCCCCGGACCGTACGCGGTCGATGTTCGCCGCGTGCGAGTACGGCTGCTCGCCCGTCGCGAAGCGGCCGAGGAACAGCGCGTCGACGACATCGGACGGGGAGTCGGAGTCGTCGACGTTGAGCCTGATCGGCAGAGCGTCGTGTGGGTTAGCGGACATGGGGCCATGATCCGGCACACGGACGCCCCGTGCACCCGCTTTCCGCAGTGCGCCCCCGAGTGTCGCCTCCGCCAGGTGCGCCCGATGCATCCGATGTGTCCTGCTTGTGTCCGCCGTGTATCCCATCCTTCCTGTTACAAGGCTGTGCACGCGGAGACCTGCCCCACCGCCCGGAACCGACGTTACTGTTGCCCTTGATGGGACGTCATGGGTGGAATTCGGGGGCACTGCGGTGGCGGCTCACCGCGCTGCTCGGCGTGGGTGTGGCCGCACTGGCCCTGATCGTGACCCTGATCAACACGCTGCCCGGCGGCGGCAGCACCACGGGCACCTCGCGCGACGGCGACAAGGTGCACGGCACTCCGGCGAGCCCGCCCGACGAGGACCGGCCGGAGGTCGGCTGGGGCTTCACCCACACCCAGTACAGCGCCGACGAGGGCAGCGACACCGCGACCGAGCGCGTCGAGGGGCTGCTGGCGAAGTCCCAACTTCCGCAGGACCAGGCCATCATGGGCTGGGGCGCCGACAACCCCGAGCCGGTGAAGGGGCGTTACGACTTCGGCGCCCTGGACCGCCGCGTCGACTTCATGCGCAAGTCGGGCGGCACCCCCGTCATCACTTTGTGCTGCTCCCCGGACTGGATGAAGGGCGGCAAGTCCGGTGTCGACAACACCAATTGGAGCCAGGCCTCGTTGGAGACGGCGCCGAAGCCCGAGCACTACGCGGACTACGCGGCGCTCGCCGCGACGGTCGCCAAGCGGTATCCGGACGTCACCCACTTCATCGTGTGGAACGAGTTCAAGGGCTTCTGGAACGACGCCGAACAGCGCTGGGACTACGAGGGTTACACCCAGCTCTACAACCTGGTCTACAAGGCGCTGAAGAAGGTCAACCCGAAGATCATGGTCGGCGGTCCGTACCTCGTGATGGACAGCGTGGACCCGCGCGACGCGAACGCCTCCAGCACCTTCAAGGGCAGTTGGGGCGCGATGGACCAGCGGATCATCGACGCCTTCGACTACTGGAACAAGAACAAGGTCGGCGCGGACTTCGTGGTCGTCGACGGCTCCAGCTACACCAACGACGACGACCTGCTGCCGAACGAGTTCGGGGCCACCGACAAACTCACCGTTGTCAGCAAGTGGGTCCGTGAGCAGACGCACGATCTGCCGCTGTGGTGGGCCGAGTACTACGTAGAGCCCGCCGACGGCAACGACGACCGCAAGGGCTGGTCCGAGACCCACCGTGTCGCCGTCCAGGCCACCGGCATGATCGCCATGGCCAAGGGCGGCGCCACCTCCGCCTTCTACTGGAACCCGGAGGACGAGAAGGGCACGGACTGCGCGGGCTGCCTGTGGACCCCGACCGACAGCTCCGACGGCGGGAAGCAACTCCCCATGTACGACCTGGTCTCCCGCTTCGACGCGGCCTTCGGGCCGGGCACGACGTACGAGACCGTGTCGGTCGCCGACGACGACGTGCCCAACGTACGGGTCCTCGCCACCGACAAGACGATCCTGGTCGTGAACACCCTCGACCGGCAGATCACCGCGAAGGTCGACGGGAAGCAGTTCGACATGGCGGCCTACGGGGTCAAGTGGCTGACGCGATAAGCCACTTGACCCCGTAGAACCCCGGAACTCCGCTGCCGCACGGTTACTTCATCGTCAGGAACCGCTGCACCAGCGAGGCCAGCACCACCGCCAGCAGAGGCAGCGAGAACCAGAAACTGCTCTGCAGCCACCGCAGTTGACGCACACTCGGCCGCACCGCGACCCGGACGACCTCGCGGGCCGCCAGCATCAGGATCAGGGCGAGCGCGGCCAGCGCCCCCACCACCGACCACGGCGTCCAGGTGATCTGCGGTCCGATCGGCCCGGGATCGGGCTTCGGGACCGCACCGGGCGGCTGCTCGCGCAGGGAGTACATGGTCACGTCGGCGTTGACGAGGACCTTCTTCAACTCCTGCCGGTTGTCCAGGTTCTGGATGAGCCGGGACTCCCAGGTCGCCGAGTAGCCCGCGTCCAGCTGGAGCGAGACGACCTGGCTCTTGTTGAGCATCAGATACGAGTTCGGGCCCGCGTCCTTGAGCGCCTTCACCAGACCGGACACCAGCACCGGGTCCGAAGGGGCCGGCGTGGGAACGTAGTTGACCCGTTCCATGTCCTTCGCGCCCCACGGCATCGCCGGCGTCACGTCGTTGACCGTGTCCTCGGTCAGCCACAGCACTCGTACCGTCGGCTTGTCGTGGGCGTACACGTAGTTCATGGCCGCGACCTCGCCGGGCCGCACCCGCTCGAAGCCCTCGTTGCCCCAACGGGCCACCAGGAAGCCGCTCATGAGCAGCAGCCCGGCGAGCAGGGCGGCCAGCGGGGCGAGGCTCATCCGGTCCTTCTCGCGCTCCTTGGCGGTGGCGCCGGTGCGCGGGAAGAGGGCGAGGCCCGCGAGCAGGGCCGCGCCCGGCACCGCGAACATGAAGACGCGCAGCGCCATCTCGCCGCCGTAGGACTGCATGCCGAAGCCCAGGAACGGGACGAAGGTGAGGACGAGCAGGGAGCGTTCGCGGTACTTGTGGTCGCGGCGGCGCCACCAGCCCCAGCAGGCGAAGGCCATGACGCCGCCGGCCAGCAGGACGCGGGTGTAGAGGACCAGCTTGTGGGTCGAACTGCCGCCCTGGATACGGCCGGAGACGGAGGTCGAGACATTGCTGCCGACGCCGCCGACCCCGCCGAACAGGTCGTTGAAGTGTCCGGACCAGTACGGCTCCGCCATGAAGCCGAGCCAGACCGCGACCAGCACCCCGAACAGGATGGGCAGGCCGCGGAGTTCGGAGCGGCCGATCAGGACGAGGACCGTGAGCACGCCCAGCATCACGAACGGCGTGAGCTGGTGGGCCGGGACGCTCGCCGCGAACAGACCGATCAACACCAGGAGCAGGACGGCCTGTTGGCGCCGGTCGGTGGGTTCGACCTCCGCCTCGCCGGGCCGGACCTTCGTCCACAGGACGTGCGGTGCCCGGAACCAGACCAGCAGGATCGCCACGAAGGCCAGATAGAGGAGGAACGTGAAGCCCTGCGGGGAGAAGTAGTCCTGGCCGACCCAGCCGCTGAGCACGAAGATCCAGATGCCGGTCCACTTCGCCCGCCAGCTCGCCCGCAGCGAGCGCACGAGCAGGAACATCGGTGCCAGATAGGCGAGTTGGATGGCGGTGGGCCACCAGCGGATGACCTCGGTCCAGTCGGTGATCCCGCACGCCTTGCCGACGAACGCGGCCACCGCGAAGAAGCCCGGCCAGCTCCAGCGCGCGTCCAGGTCGGGTACGGCCGACCCGGTGCGGTCGATGTAGTCGATGAACCCGAGGTGCTGCCACGCCGTCGGGAAACGCGGCTCGGGCTCGATCACCGCGGGCAGCGCGTGCAGCGAGATCACCGTCGCGAGCAGGGTGATCAGCAGCAGCGCCTTGTGCTCGCGGCCCAGCCACAGCAGCGCGGCGAATACCACGATCAACAGCGCGGCGCCGACCAACGTGGGCAGCGGCAGCACCGAGATCAGGCCCAGCCCGCCCATCCGGTCCAGGTCGGACTCGCCGAGCCGCGCCGCGGGCACCCAGTACAGGAGCAGCGAGGCGACCAGCAGACAGCCGAGGACGACACCGGGGCGCGTGGGCATCAGACGCTCACGCAGGGACAACGGCCGTGCGGGCGGCGGCACTTCGGACTCCTGCGCCTTCCGCTCCTTCGCCGCCGCGTCCTCCCGGGCCTGTTCCCGTACGAGCGATTCCTCCGGTACGACCACCCGGTCGGAGCCGTTGGCGGGCTCGAACGGCGCGTCCACCTCCGGCTCGGCGGACGGGCTCACCGAGGACTCCGAGCCGGGTTCCCGCTCCTCCACGGGCAGGCCCACGATCTCGGACCGCTTGATGCCGAGCGCCCAGGTCGGCCGCTGCTCGCCGGACACGATGGGCGTGCCGGTGGGCGGGGTGCCGGGGCCCGGGCGTACGTCCGGCCGGCGTTCCAGGTGGTCGAAGTCGACGTGGATGCCGAGCGCGAGGGTGTCGGAGTCGAGCGCCCAGGCCGGGCCACGACGGCGCGATGCGGTGGCCGGGACCTCGCGGGCGCCCAGGTCGGCGAGGTCGCCGTCGGGTGCCGCGTCCTCGGGCAACTCCGCGGCCGGTGCGGCCCGTAGCGTCTTGAACAGCTTGGGCGCGGCGATCGCCACGATCACCGCGAGGCTGGAGATCTCGGCGACGCCCGCGCCGGTCAGGCCCATGCGGGGCAGCAGCAGCAGCGTCAGACTGAGCACCAGGACGCACAACAGGCCCTGGAGCCAAGCGAGTCCACCGGTGCGGCTCTGCGCGCGCAGCACCGCGAAGTACGTCTCCATGAGGACCCGCAGCAGCGCGCCCACCGCGAACCAGCGCAGCAGCGGCGTCGCCGCATCCGCGTAGCCCGCGCCGAACACGCCCAGGATGTACGGGGCGCCGAGGAACAGCAGCCCGCAGATCGGCAGCATGATCCGGGCCATCCGCTTGATCGCCGCACGGGTGTTGGCGGCGAGGCGGGTCGGATCGTGGGAGCCCTCGACGGTCAGGGAGGCGCCCATGTTGATGGCGAGCAGGTTGACCGTGCCGCCTATCGTCGTGGTGATGTAGAAGTACGCGTTGTCCTC
>Ga0307507_10011019_pt1 | contig 11506 bp, 17 predicted proteins | sample 7_EM_MG_FD_207223 | JGI IMG/M metagenome (GOLD analysis project Ga0307507, IMG submission 207223) | Populus trichocarpa ectomycorrhiza microbial communities from riparian zone in the Pacific Northwest, United States - 7_EM | ecosystem: Host-associated > Plants > Roots > Unclassified | place...
GATGGAACTGAAGAAGAAGAAGAAGAAGAAATGGGTCAGGGAACAGTAGATGACTCACTGTAGAATTACATGAAGTAAATATATGTACAATATCAATGAAGTCTGCTGATCTAGAAAGACCATCTGACAATCTATACTTACATCACATGACTCACAGAAATGGCTCCATCCATGAAAGTTGTAAGTCCATTGGAATTCCACTCAGAATCCAGCGGAATCCATTGGAATTCCATTCAGAATCCGGTGGATAGTGCTTGGAAGTCCGGTTTTTTGCCTTTTTGGTCAGTTTTGCTGCTAGCACGTTGCCATAAAAATTCCCCAATGAAGCTGGGGCACCCAAAAAGAAAATTTTTTTGGTTAAGACCGGAAAAAAGACCGGACCGACCCTGAAATTTTGTGTTCACAAACCCCAATTGTCGCAGGGAATTTTTATTGCAATGTCCTAGCTCAAAAAAAGGGTCAAAAAACCGAAAAACCGGACTTTCAAGCACTACCGGTGGAATCCATTGGAATTCCATTCAGAATCCAGCGGAATCCATCGGAATATGAGATTCCTACCATTCCGGCGGATTCTGGATGGAATTCCAACATTCCATGGGAGTCCGCCGGAACCCATGTGGGAGGGTAAAGTACTGCTTATATCATATAACTTAACCAACTGCCTGCACAGTCATTTATTTGCAGCCCAGGTTTTTTATGAAATGAAATGGCTATGCAAACAATATGACATCATTTTATGTCATTTTCACAACCTGTGTCATTCTATGTCTATCTTTCCTATACTGATTTCATTGCCATTTCATTCCCCCCTGCTGGCAATGTTTTTGACATTTCATTTTTTCCCTAGCCTGGTATTTTAGCCATTTCATTTCTGCCTGGCACTATATTTCATTGCCTGCCTACTCCAATGTTTTAGCTATTTCATTTCTGCCTAGCTCCAGATTTCATTGCTTTCCTGATGTGATGCTTTAGCCATTTCATTTTTGCCTGGCCCTATATTTCATTCCTTGCCTACTCCGATGTTTTAGCTATTTCATTTCTGCCTGGCCCAATATTTCATTGCTTGCCTGATCCGATGTTTTAGCCATTTCATTTCTGCCTACCTCTATATTTTACTGCTTGCCTGCTCTCATGTTCAAAAAATGTCAGAATTGGAATGTTTGGCAGTGTATGTGGCGAAATGTTTGGGGGAATGTTTGGCAGCTATATCAGTCGAAAACACTGGGGCACTACGCATTCCTCCTGTGTCTCCCTCTTCCCCCATGTTGATACCTTACATACCCCTCCATTAATACACATATAGTCACTTATCCCCTCATGAACATCATTCACATTCTTTCCACCATGACTCCAACTGTTCCCAACATCAACAGCCCAAATCCTTGTCCCATGTGTTGTTGCGCCTTGAAAGTCAAACTTGTGGCAGGAGGTAACTTCCCTGGGCAGTATTACATATGTGTAGGTTGACGAGGACACCCCCTTTGCACAATCTAATTCTCTTTTGTTCCAGTGCCATGCCCACAACTACCACTACACCTTCATGCCAGGAGTTGAGCCCAATGCTGTGTCAGTGCCCACCTCTCATTCCTCTACAATGACTTTGTCAGTCAAGGCCTCATCCAAATGTAGCGCAAGCACATGCCACAAGGTTGGAAATTCGGTCTGTATTTGACTCATGTGCAAGAAGTGCTGCATCGCACATACAAATTGCGGTATCCACACTGTCGCTATGGTGGTTGCCAATAACTGAAAGGGGAAACAACCACAGGTGCCTGCAGCGACGTCTCCCTCCTTCATTCACCATTCCCCTCCCACACAATCACTTTCTCCTGGGGAGGAGCTCCAGATTGCGATTGCGAACATGGACCCCACTGTCCAGTTTATGCATTCAGTGGAGGCTTCCACATGGGAGGCTGATGTTGCTTGTGCACAAGAGCTTGCAGATGAAGCCAAGGAAGAGGCTGATTATCAGGCAGCCCTTGTGGCCTCCCTTGGTCACTCTCCACCATCCAACAACACTTGTTTGTCTCCCACAGACTTTGCCTCCACCTCACATGTTACCTCCTCATGTGTTGCCATCTCGCATGTTGCCCCCTCCTCGTGTGTTGCCTCCTTGTGTTCTGGTCCATTGTCCCTATTTCATTTTACACCCTCTCCTCCTGCATCACCCCCCAACACTAGTGCCAAGATTCCAAAGCACACAAGCCATCTTCGTTCTGAATGGATGCAGGGTTATGAAGACAAGACATTGCAACCATTGAGGAAGCAAGCGTGAGCACGGGGTGATGTGGCACTCCTCCATAAGTTTTTTATCATGTTTTGGCGACAGGTAAGTAGTTGTAAATCTCATGTATGTCACCTGCATCCCTATTAATGCTCCTTGTAGGATGGTGCATCACCAGAGGTTTTATCTGTGCAAGTTTCACAGGGGTGGCCAACATGGATGTTAGTGCAATGCCCAAAGACCCTGGAGAAGCTTGGAACCGAAGCCCTTGATGTCTACAACATCCCAAGTCATCACTGAGTCCAAGTGGATGCCAGTTGGCCACATTCCGTATCCACCTACACCTACCTCCTCTTTCATTGCCGCAATGTCAAGTGTTTAGACTTTGACAAGGAACTTGCCGCTGTCACAAGGAAGAACACTCACCTTCGCACCAACATGCCAGGTGATCGGAGTAGTGTATGAGTTTTGTGCAAGCGCAAAGTGACCCTCACGCCATCTCCTCAATCATTGACCCCTTCCAAGGTGCAAGTTCTGGACCTCACAATCATGCCCAAGGCCTCAGCACAAAAGCGACACCTCCCCAGTCTCACTCCCCTCACTATTCCTGTCCTCACCATTCCTGATTCTCCCATAACATCATCCACATCCCTTTCATCCCTCTGGACATCCTCTGTGTCTCAAGGACCCTCATCATCATCATCCTTCACTCTCACAAGCCCCTCCTCTCCACCAGTACCATCATCCCCCTCCTCTATTCCTTCCCCAATCTTGACATCCTCTCATAAGTCATCTTCAAAATGGCCTGCCAATTGCTATGTCATTGACATGCGGGACACGTTTGAGAAGATTGATAGTCGGGAGATGAGAAAACACTTTGGCACACTGGAAGAGCAGCTTGAGCATGTGTTTGGGCACAAGGTTAAGCTCACAACATACTACAATGCATGCACCCAATGGAAGGCTGCCTCTGAGGATCACCGTGAGGAGGCTGTGGCTGGTGGACATACACCTGCTGGTCGCTGGTCGGTGTTGCACGTCAATATCCTCTCAAACAGTAGTTGTCTTTTAGATTATATTGCAATACATATTGTAACTTCTTTCCATATCCCTCCAGCCTTTAGTGATACCTTACTTCCTGTTAGCTTGGACTCTGTCATGTTATAGATAGTCATGTAATAAGAACAAGACCATAATTACAAAATATGAGGGCATTGTCCTTCCTTCTCCAACCTCTGAAGCACCTCAATGTTACGAAGCCTGATCATTTCATCAAGGAAAAAATTGTACTTGTCTGGCAGCATCTCCCAGATGATTGAGTTATATTCAACAAAGTCATGTGTTTGTCTGCTCTGCAACCGACATGTTGAAAAACCAATTCCCATCATCATCCTGTAGCTCAGGGTACATCTCTTGGTTGCAATTTAGTTGACAGAACTCATGCATCACCTTGTGTTTGTTCAGGAAATGCCAGACATCGACACACATGCCCACATCTCGAAACCATGGATCGCCTGATGCATCCACCTGTTGTTTGGCATCACAATTTGTATCATAAAATACATGTTCAGGCTTGCTTGCCCCTGGGACAGAAAATGTGTTCTTGAGCATTGTCTACATGACTCTAAGAGCTCGATAAGCTAAAGAGTATAGCTAACACACACACCAGAAAATTTGACACAGCTTCTGCTCTGAACATGGTTGCGCATGCAAATATTATGCCACAGGGTCGCACAAGGGTTTCTTCATTGTGTGTTCTCCTTCTCAAGAGCTGCATTTTGAGTTTGTGGTTGCCATCCAATGACTTTTTTGAGCAAGGATTGAGATCCTCAACAATGCCAACCAATCCAGGGTTCTGCTTGTTAAAAATTTCAACTGCTGTGCCATTTACCTCAAACCATTCAACTTCATCCTCAACATCTACATGCTCCCCAGTCACAGCAACTGGAGTTTCTTCACCATAAAGCACTTGAGCATTCTTCCAACAGTCCATCAGGACAAATGCAGCATTTCCCCATGCCTTCTTCTTTCTCTCTATCTCTTGGTGAACAGGGTCTGCACACATCCTCAATTTCTTTGGTGCAAGTTCAATCGGAAGTTCACAGCCATCAATAGTGCAAATATTATGATGGCCGAAATGTGTGGCACAAAATCTGTGTTGGTTGTTTTGAAGTGGCTCAGTGCATCAAAAGATGCCACAGCAAGGGCGGCCGATACTAATCCCATCTGCAACAATGGCCTGAACTTTCACTGTTGATTGATTAATTCCATCAACCTTGATTAGTCATACAATCTTACTGAATTCCCCATCCTCCTTTTTGTAAATGCACATGCATTTTTTGCAGGTATGATGAACAGCATCAGGCTGCCCTTCCATAATAATCTGTTTATTTCTTTCCTCCATTGCTATTTTGAACCAGTCACTTTGAGAGCCTGTGTGAGGTACATGAAGGAGTGTTCCTTGTGTTTGATGATTGTCAAGCAAAGACACTATACTAAAACCATCCCATATGTGTTTTGTTGTAAGCTGGCCACCAAGTGACCATCCATCAAGGTACGTGAGATTCTCTGACAGGGTCAGATCATAAAGCCGAGCAGTGTTTGTAGCCAAAAACCTTAAGTACTTGAGAATGTAAGTAAGTAGATGTGGAAAACACATACCATCCAAGAAGCATTTGTGCAATCCACATTCTCACTACCTTTATTTCCATGTACTGATGCTTACCTACCAATATATAGCTTGGTATACCCATGTAATAGGTTCGGACACCATCCTGGACACTAAAATTGTTGTGATAGTTTGTTTGGCACTCTACACAACATGGTTTTTCAGTGAATATTCCCAACAAGAACCTCACACATACTCGGACAATATACATGTACATTCCACACGGGTTGGACACCATTTGATAGAGTATAAACAACAGCTTTGCATTGCTCCTCTTTCTTCAAGGGAGCAATATTTGCACAGTCAGGGTTGATGCATACACTATTAGGTGGATATAGAGTCAGCGCCACCACAAGATTCTGGTAAGGCACCATCCAGATCAATCCAAATAAATCACATTACTAATGCCATAAACCCATCCATTCTCTTTGAACAAAGTATAGTCCTCGCTAGAAAGTGGAGTAGTAGGCATGTTCCAGATATAGTCCTTGAGAAGACTCCAGTAGTCATGGACATGTTCATCAGGAATTTGCAGGGCATGACTGAGGAAACTAGAGATGCTGGCTGGAAGCTTATCTGGTGCATATTCAGGGTCACTTTGACAGATGCTTTGTGGCTGGAGAATATTGTGCTTCAGATGAGATGTAAGTCTTGTAAGTGTCATAAGAACACTAAGGGAGATCCCCTGAAGCATGGCATGACCTTTGAGCTGCTCAACTAGGTCAATAAGGAGCATGGTGAAGCGTGTGATGTGATGTGATGTGATGCAGAACTAATATTTGAACATCACATGTCTAATGTCACATTTCCGGCCATACAGATTGCCACACAGATTGCCACACATGATTGCCATACTTTCCAATGCTGACATGCCCTCCTCATGTTTTAACCATTTCATTCCTGCCTGGCTCTATATTTCATTCCTTGCCTACTCCAATGTTTTAGTCATTTCATTTCTGCCTGGCCTTATATTTCATTGCCTGCCTACTGTGATGTTTTATCCATTTTATTAAAAAGAAATGGTTGCTATTACTGTTAGGTGTTGTTGTCAGGGTCCAGGGTACATGTCCAAAAAAATGGTATATACAGGGTCCTCTACATATACCCCCAAAAGGAAATCTTCCTTGATCTTACTAAAAATGTAAAGAAAAACAAGATACAAATGATTTCACCTATCAGGGTCCATCAAATGGGTTGTTGGGAGGGTGGTCACATGACCAATTGCCTAAAATGGCAAAAAAAGAAAGTTGTAGCCCTGTACTGTAGCTTTCAGAATCAGTTGGAATTATGTTCTAAAGTGCTTCCATTGTTGAGATATGAGCTAGAAGATTTTCAAAAGTGCCACATTTATTTTTTTGTATTTTGTATTTTTCTGAATGAAAACAACACCAAATAACATGATTTCACCACATTTGGAAGGCCAAAAGAAGAGGCTACAATTGTTGTACCATGGGAAATTTACCAAAAAATGACAGTGCATACCCTAAAAGGAAAATTGGCATTGCCAGACTACAAAAGTCATATATAGACTACAAGCTTAGATTACAAAATTTACTAATAGACTAGAAAAGACTAGACTACAAAATGTACTGATACCCTTGACTACTGTTATTGACATCTATTTATTAGTCCCCTTGCTGATCATGATCAAATGTCATCCAAAGTGAGTCTGACCCATCCATCCCATTTAAGGCAGATATTTGATGGGGAAATGGCTGGGCTATATACAGAAATATTCCAGGAACCATATTCCATTTTTAGTTTGAGGAATTTTATCCAGAGAAGAGCAGCAGAGGCCAAAAAGGTACCAAAGGTATGCATTTAAGAGGTTTTTGATGACATATATTTGTCTAGGCCATCTCCTAGATTTGTAGTGTCTGCTTTTTCATTGCAGTGTAAGACACTTCCTTGACACAAAAAATTGAAATGACAAATCAATAAGATTTTGCCAATTTTCTTTTTTAGGCTACAACTAGGTACTCTGAGGAATACCTCTACCAAAAATAATTGTAAGATACCCTAGATTATATTGCAAATGAGAGGAAAGAAGATTGGAAGCCAAATTGTCACACTTACACCTCCTTGACACAAGTGTGACATGACATTATTGTAGAAAGCCGCTGCCTGAGATACTTGGTACTTGTCAGCATGGTGCTGCTTGGTGCTTTTAATAGCATTGGAAATTGTTTTTTTGACCATTCTGAGCAAGTTGGCTATGGTTAGAGTGAGAGAACCAATGTTGAGGCAAGAACATGTTGATCAGAGAGCCTGTGTTATGTAAGGACCTTGTCACACATCCACAACACATACATTTGGAAACTATGTTTTTGGATGCATTTCATCTATAAATATCAGTTAAAATAGCTAGATCAGTGGAATAGGTCATATTGTACCTAATGTGCAAATTTGGGACCTGACCGTTGCTTGATTGACACAAAATTTCAGTTGTGAGATCATGCATCAACCCAATTTGGGCCATTTTCCTCCTCAATCTCACAATTCTGAGCCACTGAGTGCACCAAACCACTCCAAATTTTGCAGACATGTAGATACATACAGGTACTGAATCTGTACAAGGTTTGGTAGATATATAACAAGATTTGCACCTGAAAAATTAATTTGTGTCAAGGAGATATTGTGTGTCAAGGAGGTGTCTTACACTGTCCAAAAGTTTGTAGTGTCCACATTTTGAGACTACAAACCCTAACCCTAAGTCTGCCTTTTGAGATTACAAAAGTTTGTAATGTCTGCATTTTGAAGACTACAAAAGTTTGTAGTGTCCACATTTTGAGATGACAAACCCTAACCCTAAGTCCACCTTTTGAGACTACCAAAGTTTGTAGTGTCCACATTTTGACACTAAAAAAGGTCCCAAGTTGTCCTTCACATCAGGAGAGGCTCTCCTGTCCTGGCATGTTACAAGCCACCATACTATCTCTGACCACAGTACCCATACCAGTAGCCACTCTTATATGTGTCACTATATTCTTTCTTGACAATGATTCCTCTTAAGGGCTTAAAGTGTCTGTGATACTGGCAGTTGAGCTTATCCTTGCATGTTGACTTGTCACTATCCATGCTTTAATCAGTCACTTGTAGTGAGATTTTTCCAAGGGCACAAGAATGGTAAATCATAGGTGCAGCTGACTTATGAGTCTTCATTGAGGATTGAGTGGAAAGACAACCTTGGATTTGGTAATTTTGATAAACCTCTCTCCTCATTACCTGCCTTTGTTTTTAAATGTAACATCTCTAAGGACCAATTAGCCCATCATTCATGTCCATTATTTTACTGTACCATTTCAATTGATTCATCCAACACATGACTTTCTCATGTTTTCGAAAATTCTCAGAAAATCGGAAAAATCGAGAAAAAAATATTTCCGAGGTCAGAAAAAAATGCATGTGATGTGTGATGGCCAAATCAATCAAAATGGTACAGTAGTTCTCAAAGAACTCATATCAAAGTTGACTATGCTTAAAGATAGCCAAGTAGCTATTGGCATGAAAGTACAGAATAGCCTCTCCTGATGTGAAAGAGGGCTTGGAATGATGTCAAAACCAATGATAGGTCACTGCAGGAGTTGGCTTGTTTGTGCTACAGGAAAATCATAAATAAGAGAAGGATATATTAGGATATTGTTTCAGATCAAAGGCATCAGAGAAAACTGGAAGAAACCTTAAAATATATCTCTCACTTGTTTAGGGTTTATCCACTACCCCAAACTAAGATATATTTAAAAAATGTTCTATTCAAGTTTTGAAAAGAAAAGGGAAATATATTACTAATATATCTAACAAAAAGGCAGTGCCTGAAAGGTGAATGATAGGTAATGGCCCCTGCCAGCAACAAGGCCCAAAATCCCTGGAACTCAACATGATGATGCTGAAGTGGAGGTGATGGGCAGTTGAGCTCTGCACCTTCCCTGTGAGTCCATGGGGGCAGCAGACGTCTCTCCTGGAACTGAAGGTGTGAAGTGTACACCCTAGATGCAGGGGCCTCAGATGACAATCTTTTAGGGAGCGCTCATGGCAGATTTAGCTGTGCAGTGTGAAGTCTCAGCCCCTAAAACCAGAAAACTTTTTTGTCTCAACAGCCCTTCCAATGCAACCATCACTCCAAATGAGAGGCTGGATCATCGAGGCTATGGCATAGAGTTCGCCTTCATTTGAATATCTGTTCTCATACCTGCAAACTCTTTTCTAAGGATGGAGGTACTATGCAGTGGCTCAGCAGGTTGTGTTTAAATGCCAATATATTTGCTTCATCAAGTTGTCACTTGCATGCTGGAAAGTAAGCTTTGCACCCCTTGGTTTGCTTGACAGAGTACAAGTGAGTTCATACTTTTTTCTATAACAGCGGTAGCTAACAACTGTTTTCGCAGGTGACTCTACATACTTAGCTACTTTCCCAAGTCTGAGTGCATTCTCTTGCATGCCCACTTTCACGAACAAAGTCCAATAAACTCCCTGATTTGAACTTCAAGCTGCAGCTGCATGCTTCCCAGTTTGAGTGGTTTTTGGCACTCCAGGCAGGTGGCTCCGCTCAGATGGAGAAGATGTCTGTATGTTTTGATTTAAAAGGGATAAGAAAGAAAATGGGGTAGATGTGTACCCTTCTTTCACAGGTAGGCATAAAGGGCATGTGGACACTACAATACCTACACCATACGACAAAGGGAAAGGCATCTTGCTCAGCTTGTTTCTCCCACTTCAGTACAAAAATATTCTGTTGTATCCCTTCAACTGTTATGCAGCATGATACCCATTTGCCCGTCACCTTGTCCTTGAGCTTGCCCACAAAATACAGCTTTCTGTCATGCTCAAGGTAATCAAGCCAAAAGAAACTTCAAGGGCAGATATGGTTGTGGCACTGTTTGTAGATGTGCTGGAGCTAAGATGGCTCAATGTGTCTTCACTGACGACTGCAAGAGAGTCGTGGACTGAGAGCCATGACGGTTTGGCGTCAGGTTCTTCTTTTTTGGGTGATGGTGGTGGATGCAGTTTTGTGGGCTTCTTGGGTGGGGGCTTAATGTCTGGTATCGTATCCAAATCGTCGTCATCAACGTCCATGAAAGCATCCATATCCAAATCATCAAAGGAAGTGTCATCAAAGCCATCAGAACTACTGTGGACATCCATGTCGGCAAAATGCTCAATGGCAGGCATCATTCCACCAGCATCACTAATCCAAGGTCTCTTCTTCGGACTTGCGTAATCATCACTTGAGAGGTGTTGCATGTCCTCAAAGGGAGGGTTCGAGGGCAGTTCTTTGTCATAGGCTCTGCCACGGTACGAGTTGAAATCAGGAGACAGGTCGGGATCGTAGTTCTGTTTATGCAACTTTTTTTTGGAGGCAATGGGTGTAACTGGAGCAGTGTCCATGCTTCCAAGAATTGAGCTCATGAATACATCTTTTTGCTCAGCAGAGCAGACATGTCAGTAGGTGCTGATTGTAGGAGCAGCTATAGGGGGTTGTGCCTTGGGCTTCGCCTTGCTTGTACCAGCACGTCTTTCCCTTTTTCTTTGCTAGAGTAGCACTTCAGAGAGGGCAATCAATATCGCCTATATAGGTGTAAAAAAAACGAACCTTTCTTCAGTTTGTCATATTCTTCATATAGAAATGAATCAATTGATGAGGTGATACATGAGGACTAACCCAAGGCCAGTGCTTGTGGTACGACTGCAAGCTGTGCATAATGGGGACCATGGTGGGATATATGCAATGTTTGGCTTTGAATTGAGCAAGATTGGTACTGTGCCGCTCATAATCCATCATTGCCCCAACTTTTGACAGGTATAGGATGTGGTGGAACTGCTGGAACCATGTCAATGACATCCCAGGATAGAGGCAATTCTTGTACTTACCATCGCTCCCATCACAAGGATCACGTGGTTGACTATACCCCCCTCTCCCACCATAGCTTTGCATCAGCAGCCTCCCAGCACCACCACCTGTTGGCAACCTCAGTCGTTCATATGAATTGGCAGCAGCTCCAGGGGCAGGAGGAGCAGCATACTCATCTGTCCTATCCCTCCTATACTCCCTCTCCCCACCACCATAATGGCGCTACTGCCTGTCGGAGGCATAGGCAAGGCAGAGGAGGCCCAGCTGAATAATCATAAAAGCTGCTACTGGCACTCAAAGGTGGTAGACCAGATGGGGAAAGGGAAATTCATGTGGAGGGTGGGTAGTCAGCTCCTGGCCTTCCCCCTCATGGGTAATACTCAGATGTAGTGGGTCCTGGAGCGGATGAAGGTGGTGGGTACTCTTCAGGTTGTCTTTTAAGTGGTGGTGGTGCGTCATCTGCAGAGCACCAGACAGGACTGGTGGCTGCCACTTTTATCATATAACTGTGGCAACTGCCAGCAGAGTCTTGCTTGCATCATCTTCTGATACGTCTCTAATGCCTTGGTGACTTGAACGGTGGATCAGTGCATTATTGATGTTTGACTGATCCTACCTTGGTCCCAACTTGCTAACGACGAAGCTCACATCACCATGGATTTGCTAGAGGTTTGTGTCTTTTTCATTATCATCACTTCTTGAGGTACTGTATCATGTTAATCTGATCCATTGATCCAGGTCCCCCTCCAGCAGACAACTGCTATGC
>Ga0307507_10011020_pt1 | contig 11505 bp, 12 predicted proteins | sample 7_EM_MG_FD_207223 | JGI IMG/M metagenome (GOLD analysis project Ga0307507, IMG submission 207223) | Populus trichocarpa ectomycorrhiza microbial communities from riparian zone in the Pacific Northwest, United States - 7_EM | ecosystem: Host-associated > Plants > Roots > Unclassified | place...
TAGGAGACGACAAGATGCAGCGTTCATGTCTCACGAGCAGCCTATTGGCCGCGACCATCCTCGCGTCATCCACGGTGGCTTTTGCCGGCCAGGCGCCTCGGTCCGCATCCACCCCCGACATCCCGATGAGCCATCGCGACCGGGTCTATGCGGCGGAGCAATTCTCGAACACGGTGTCGGTCGTCGATCCCGTCGACAACAAGCTGCTCGGCGTAATCCGTCTCGGCGACCCGCAACCCGGAAATTTCAGCCCGCTCTACAAGGGGCAGGTTCTGGTCCACGGTATGGGCTTTTCACCTGATCACCACACCCTTGCCGTCGTCTCGATCGGTTCGAATTCGGTGACGTTCATCGAGACGGCGACCAATACGATCAAGCATGTGACCTATGTCGGGCGCTCGCCTCACGAAGTCTTCTTCACGCCCGATGGTAAGGAAGTCTGGGTCACGGTGCGCGGCGAAAACTATGTTTCCGTGCTCGATGCGCAGACCTTCGCGGAGAAGACCCGTATCGTGACGCCGAACGGCCCGGGCATGCAGATTTTTTCGCCCGATGGCAGGTACGGCTACATCTGCTCGTCATTCACGCCGGAAACCGCCGTCGTCGCGGTTGCCGAGCACACGATCGTCGCCCGCGTGAAGCAGGACAGTCCGTTCTGCCCGAATATCGCCGCGACGCCTGATGGCCAACAGGTCTGGTTCACACTCAAGGACATCGGCAAGACCCAGGTATTCGCGGCGAAGCCTCCGTTCAACTTGATCAAGACGATCGACACCGGGCCCATCACCAATCATGTCAATTTCGCCCGGACCGCGAAAGGAACGTTTGCCTATGTCACGATCGGCGGGACGAACGAAGTGAAGGTGTTTCGCACCGACGATTTCTCGCAGGTCGCCACCATTGCCGTGGGCAAACTGCCGCACGGCGTCTGGCCCTCCGGCGACGGGACCCGCGTCTATGTCGGGCTCGAGAACGACGATGCCCTGACGGCGATCGACACGGCGTCCAATACGGTGGTCGCCACGGTTCCGATCGGTCAGGCGCCGCAAGCAATTGCCTATGTGCCCGACGCCGCCGGTCCGGATGCCCTGCAAAATTTGCAGGCCCTTGGGGTCGCGGGCGAAGTCGCTCACCTCGCCCTGGCCTCGAAATCGGCTGATCCTGCAAAACCGCGGACCAGTGTCTCCCTGTTCGATCAGGGGCTCATTCAGATTCTACAGGCCGCGGTCACAGGCCTCGAGCCCAGACAGCGCTACGTCCTGGCGTTAGCGGGTCAGGCCGACGGCAGTGGCTCGTTGCAGCCGCTGGCAGCGTTCATGACCAATCCCGCCGGTAGCGCGATCGTCAACGCTGTCGGTCCCCTTCGTCAAATCGTCCAGCGCCCCGGTCAGTCCGAACGGCGCTACCTCGTCATTGTGCCGGGCGAGGCGACAAAATTCGGAGACGCCGTCCAGGTTCAAACCCCGTGAGCATGCGAGCTCCGCGGCCATCCTGCGTGCGTCCGGCCGGAGGCCACCATGAATGACATGCTGCGCCAGATCGAGCCATTGATCCCGGCGCTTCGCCGCTACGCGCGGGCGCTGGTGTGGAATGCCGCGACGGCCGACGATCTGGTGCAGGATTGTCTGGAACGCGCCGTGAGCCGCTGGCACCAGCGCCGCGATGGCGATGCCCGCCCCTGGCTGTTTGCGATCCTGCACAATCTCGCGGTCAGCCAGTTCCGCCAACAGGCCACGCGCGGGACGCACGTCGTGCTCGACGCCGCCAACGAGCATGATGTCAGGCAAGACGCGGTGCAGGAAAACAAGCTGATCTATCAGGACGTCATGGACACGCTGGCGCGGCTACCGGAGGATCAGCGAGCAGTGCTCCTGCTCATTGCGGTCGAGGACCTCTCCTATGCGGAGGCCTCCAAGGTCCTGAACGTTCCGATCGGGACGGTGATGTCGCGTCTTTCCCGGGCGCGCGAGAGGTTGCAGCAAGAGCTGGAAGGATCGACGAAGGGTACACAAGCGGGGCCAGCGCAATTGCGGAGCGTGAAATGAACCATAGCCCGATTACTGACGACGACCTCCACGGTTACGTCGACTGCGTCCTTGAACCGGAGCGGCAGGCGGAAGTGGCCAGTTACCTTGGAGGCCATCCGGAGGTGGCGGAACGTGTTGCCACTTATTCCCGTCAGCGCAAGCTGCTCCGCGCCGCGCTGGCTCCCATTGCGGATGAACCCTTGCCGCCGCAACTGAATTTGGCGCGGATGATCGAGGATCGCCGGCGGCGTGCCGTGCCGAAATGGTGGGCGATCGCAGCTGTTCTCCTGGTCAGCATCGGCGGGCTTGGTGGCTGGGTGATTCGCGGCGCCATGGAAACCACGGGTCGGGGACTGGCGGCCCTCGCCCAGGAGGCAGCCTATTCCTACAGTGTCTACGCGCCCGATCACATCCGGCCGGTCGAAATCAGGGCAACAGACAGTCCGCAGTTGGTGCAGTGGGTTTCGAACCGCCTGCACCAGCCGGTCAAGGTGCCGGATCTGACCGCATCCGGTTATCGGCTGATGGGTGGGCGGCTGGTTGCGACAGCACATGGTCCGGCGGCGATGTTCATGTATGACGATGATCGCGGGTCGCGACTGGTCGTGCTGACGCGACCCATGCACGAAGATCAGAACGCGCCGATGGCCCCCCACTCCGGCGATGGCGTTTCGGGCTTCGCGTGGGCAGACGACGGCTTGGGTTATAGCCTGGTCGGCTCGTCTGCGTCCGATGCGCTCAAACTGATCGCCGATGAGGCCCGCAAGCAAACGCGCAGCGCCATTTAGGCACCAGCGGCGTTTCGCGCGATGACGTTGCGATAGAAGGATGCGCTGAGTTTCGGCGTCCGACGCTGGCTGTTGAAGTCGACGTGGTAGAGGCCAAACCGCTTCTCCAGCCCGAAGACCCATTCGAAATTATCCATCAGGCTCCACAGGAAATAACCCCGCACCGGCACGCCTTCGGCCGTCGCACGCTGCAGCTGGGCGAGGTAGTTGCGCAGGTACATGATGCGGTCGAGGTCGTAGACCTTGCCGTCGGCGGTCAATCGATCGATGCTGGAGGTGCCGTTCTCGCTGATGTAGATCGTCTCCAGGTTCCAGACCTTCGCGGCAAGCCGCGGCACCCAGTAGGCGGTCTCCGGCGCGATCCTGAGCCACTCGGAACTCATGTGCGGAAACGAGGCCGGAATCGGCAGAATGTCGAACCCCGGCGCATGCGACGCCGCGACCACATAAAACTGCGGCGCATAGATGTTCAGGCCGACAAAATCGACCGGCGTTGAAATGATCTTCAGCTCATCGGCGGTATATTTCGGCGCGTTCTTGCCGGCAAAGGCCAAAAACGCGTCGGTATACCTGCCCTCCAGCATCACATTGAGGTAGCCCGCGTTCATTTCACGCGTTGCGATTTCGGTGGCCTGCACATTCTCCGGCGTATCGATCGCCGGCACGCAGGCGCCGATGTTCTCGGCCGGACCGACCCTGGTGCCCGCCCGCCCCTTGGCGCGGATCGCCTGCACCGCGAGGCCGTGGGCCAAGGCCACGTGATGCCGAATCTGATTCACCTCCGCCTGCGGCAGCTTCAACCCTGGCGCATCGATGCCGATACCGTAGCCGAAATCGACGAAACGTCCGCATTCGTTGAACGTGAAGATAGACCGGACCCGGTCGCTCAACCGTTCCGCCACATGGCCGGCGTAGGTCGCGAATGCCGCCGAGGTTTTGCTGGATTGCCATCCGCCGAACCGGTCCTGCAGCGATTGCGGCAAGTCCCAGTGATAGAGCGTCGCATAGGGCTCGATGCCGTTCGCCAGCAATTCGTCGACAAGCCGGTCGTAGAAGTCGAGGCCTTTTGGATTTGACGCGCCGTCGCCATCGGGGAATACGCGTGGCCATGCGATCGAGAAGCGATAGGCCTTGGCGCCAAGCTCCCTGATCAGGCCGACGTCGTCCCTGTAGCGGTGATAGTGGTCGTTGGCGATGTCACCGTTGCTGCCATCCTCGATCTTGCCCGGCGTGTGGGTGAAGGTGTCCCAGATCGAACGGCCTTTCCCGTCTTCGGAGATGGCGCCTTCGACCTGATAGGATGATGTGGCGGTGCCCCAGACAAAACCTGTCGGGAAACTGGCAGGCGCATGGGCGTCGCGCATTGATCCGGCCTCCCCCTCCTCGGCTTTCGCCGGTCCGGATGACACGCCCAGCGCAGAAAAGCCCGCTATCTTCGCAAAGTCGCGGCGCGAAAACTCGTCACTCATCAGTTCCCCGTCAGCTCCATTGCTCAATCAGTTGCTCAATCACATCGGCTGGTATCCTATCTTCCCCGGAACTTGGGCTTGCGCCGGGTCAGGAACGCATCGACGCCCTCTTTGTGATCCTCGCTCATGCTCGCGAGCGCGAACTGGTCGACGTCCATGTGGCTGGCCAGATCATCGAGGGCGTGAGCGAGGCGATTGACGGTAAGCTTGGTCATGGCCACCGACAAGGGCGGCTGGGCCGCGATCTTGCCGGCGAGCGTCATCGCGGCGTCGAAGGCGTGACCAGAATCGGCCACCTCCTCCACCAATCCCCATTCATAGGCCTCGGCGGCCGAGATGCGCTGATCGGCGAGGATCACGGCCTGCTTGGTGCGCGCCGGTCCGATCAGATGCAGCATGCGCGGCACGCTCTGCCAGCTCATGTTCATGCCGAGGCCGATCTCCGGGACCCGCAGATGCGCGTCGCGCGCCATGATGCGGAAATCCAATGCCACCGCCGCCGACGCAGAAGCCCTCGATGGCGCCGATGGTGATCTGTTCCATGTCCTCCCAGGACCGCGTCAACCGCGGCCCGAGCTTCAGATGCCGGCGCAGCGTCCCCAGATTCATGTTGCGACGGGAGCGGCCCTCCGGATCCTTGAGGTCGAAGCCGGCGCTGAAAGCTTTGGCGCTGCCGGTCAGCACCACCACCGAGGTCGCCCCGTCATCTTCGAAGGAGTGGGCCGCAGCCGTGAGTTCACGCAACGCGTCGGGCGATAGCGCGTTGATGCCGTCGCCGCGGTCGAAGCGCACCGCCGCGATCCGCCCGTCCGGTCCGAGATTCTTCTCGATCGTCACAAAGCCACCCAAGGCGATGCCTCCCTGCTCGGCTTGCTTTGCCTCACAAATGGCCAGTGCGCTCGCGCGCAGGCCTGGCTTCCGGCACGGGAAAGCGAACCGTGGTTCCGAGCGTGATCCAGTTCGCGTTTTCGCCGGTGATGTTGCGGCCGTAAATGAGGTCAACCGAGAAGATCTCATTAGGCCGGTAGCGTACGCCGGTTTGCCATCGCGGCTGGATCACGCTTGGGCGATCCGAAGCGCCAGCCTGGCCGAAGGCCTCGATGGTCCACTGCAACGTCCCGGTGAATTTCCAGTCGAAACCGAGGCCATAGATGAAATAATGCCGATCCACGCTGCGATCCCACAGCCAGCCGCCGTTGAGATTGATCCGCATGATCTCGGAGAGCCGATAGGTCGCCGGAATCACGGCGGCCAGGGTGAGATTCTCGCCGGTAAGCGCGTCAAACGAAGCGTTGCCAAACACGGAAAAACCGAACCTGCCGACGCCGGTCGGCGCGATATTCATCTTGGCCTTCGGTGCGATCGTGGTGCTCCAGTCGCCGTCGCTGCGCGCGCGGTTGGTGAGCAGGCTCAGTTCGACCGGCTTGAACGGATCGACCACGCAGGACGGATTGGCCACCAGAGAAAAATCCATATTGGTCGCGGCCGACATCCAGCTTTCCACCTTGCACGATCCGACTTCGGAAATATCGGCGGCGTCGACCGCATAGGCGCCGTTGGCTGCCCATGCGACGCCGGATGAAAACGCAGCCAGGATAGCCGCCACGGCCAAGGATCGCACCACGTTGGCGAACCCACGCAGGGCTCCCGGCGACGATACGCCCCTTGCCGTTGTCGCCGTCGACCACCGCCGCCCCGGCAAGGCCACTGTCAGCCTTGCAATCGCGACAAACCCTGTCACGCGTTCGGCCACTCGAACTCCTCTCTGCCCCGTCACTTCGATCGAGCTGTGGATCCAGCCCCCGCGCCCGCCTTCTCGCGAGGCCCGTCTCCCTGCCCGGATCGGTGGCCAATTCGTTTCTGACGGCGATGAGCGCACGACTCAGGAGCAACCATCGCATGTTCCGCGCCTTGAACGGAGCAGCTTTCAACCACGAAATCGATCTCCCGGAGCTGGCTTATCCGCCCGCGTCGGTCCCATCTCGACATCGGCGCGGCGTTTCGCCTATGCTTGGCATATGAACGAGCATCATCACCACGGTCACGACCATTCGGACTTGTCCGAAACCGAGCTGCGTGTTCGCGCGCTCGAAACCATTCTCACCGAAAAAGGCTATGTCGAGCCGGCCGCGCTCGACCTTTTGATCGAGACCTATGAGACCAAGGTCGGTCCGCGCAACGGCGCGCGCGTGGTCGCCCGTGCCTGGACAGATTCCGCCTATCGCGCGCGTTTGCTCGGTGACGCCACGCCCGCCATCGCGGAACTCGGCTATGCGGGCCGTCAGGGCGAACACATCGTGGCGCTCGAGAACACGCCCGAACTGCACAACATGGTCGTGTGCACGCTGTGCTCCTGCTATCCATGGCCGGTGCTGGGCCTGCCGCCGGTCTGGTACAAATCCGCGCCCTATCGGTCGAAGGCGGTGAAGGACCCGCGCGGCGTGCTCAGGGATTTCGGTTTCGAGATTCCCGCGACCACGAAAATCCGCGTCTGGGATTCCACTGCCGAAATCCGCTATGTCGTGCTGCCGATGCGGCCCGAGGGCACCGAGGGCTGGAGTGAGGAGCGACTGGCCGACCTCGTCACCCGTGACAGCATGATCGGCACCGGCCTGCCGAAACAGCCGCATGAGGTCGGTTGATGGACGGCGCGCATGACATGGGCGGCGTTCCCTGGACCGATCCGGTGCAGCCCGAACCCAACGAACCACCGTTTCACGCCGAATGGGAACGGCGCGCGTTTGCGATTACGCTCGCCATGGGGATGCCCGGCGGCTGGAACATCGACATGTCGCGCTTTGCCCGCGAGAATCGTCCGCCCGCCGATTATCTGAGCAAGAGCTATTTCGAGATCTGGATTGCCGGCCTCGAACGGCTGATGGCCGAGCGAGGGCTGGTCGCGCCTGACGAAGTCGCCGCCGGACATGCGCTGCATCCGGCCAAGCCGGTGGTAAGGACGCTCTCCGCCGAGGGCGTCGCTGCGATGCTGCACCGGGGCGGCCCGACCGAGCGCGCCCCAACCGGCCCGGCCCGCTTCGCCGTCGGCGACCGGGTGCGGGCCAGGATGATCAATCCGCCGACGCATACGCGCCTGCCGCGCTACGTGCGCGGACATGCCGGAACCATCGCGGCGGTGCGCGGCTGTCACGTGTTTCCGGACAGCAACGCGCGCGGCGCCGGCGAGGACCCGCAATGGCTCTATACGGTGGCGTTCGACGGTGTCGAAATCTGGGGCAAGGAGTCCGATCCGGCGCTCGAGATCACGGTGGACGCCTGGGAGCCATATCTGGAGCCCGCCTGATGACGCCCGACCCGCAGGCTGCGGCCGAGGCCGTCCGTGCCAACCCAAGCATTCCGGTTGATGCCGATGGTCCGGTGTTTCGCGAGCCCTGGGAAGCGCATGCGTTTGCCATGGCGCTGACACTGCACGCGCGCGGCCTCTTTACCTGGACCGAATGGGCGGCAACGCTCGCGGATGAGATTCGTCGTGCGCAAAGCGCCGGCGATGCCGATACCGGCGAGACTTATTACATGCACTGGCTCGCGACGCTGGAGCGTCTGGTTGCCGAAAAGGGCGTCGCCTCACACGCAACGCTCGGTCGCTATCGCGACGCCTGGGATCACGCCGCCGATCGCACGCCGCACGGCAAGCCGATCGAGCTCAGGCCCGACGACTTCAAATAGTCAGCGGGACCCGCGACCCGCTTCAATGCAACTTCACGATCGGTGCCGGACGCTCACCCGGCGCGACAAGACCAAGCAAGGTCCGGCCGCGGCCGTGAAGGGCCGCTTCATGCATCTTGTAGAGCGAGCGATACATCAGGCGGGCGAACAGACCTTCGATAAAGAAGCTCGGGCCGATGATCGAGCCCATCAGGCTGCCGACCGTGCTGTACTTTCCCAGCGACACCAGCGAGCCGAAATCGTGGTAGACGAATTCCCCCAGGGGCTCGCCGGCCAGCAGATGGCCGATCTGCTTGACCATGAAATCAGATTGCTGATGGGCGGCTTGCGCGCGCGGCGGAACATTCTGGGCAAAGCCGGGGCGCGGACAGGCGGCGCAATCGCCGATCGCGAAAATGCTGTCGTCGCGCGTGGTCTGCAGCGTCGGCCGCACCACGAGCTGGTTGATGCGGTTGGTTTCGAGGCCGGCGATATCGGCAAGGATTGCTGGTGCTTGCACGCCGGCGGACCACACCACCAGTTCCGAAGGAATGACCTGCCCATCGGAGAGCTTGACGCCATCGGCCATGACTTCAGCGACACGTGCGCTGGTCCGCACCTCCACGCCGAGCTTGACCAGCAGATCCTTCGTTGACGCCGAGATGCGTTCGGGCAGGGCCGGCAGCACGCGATCCGCCGCCTCGATCAGGACGATGCGAAGATCGCGCTCGGGATCGATCCTGTCGAGTCCGTAGGCAATGATGGCGCGCGCCGTATGATGCAGCTCGGCGGCGAGCTCGGTTCCGGTGGCGCCGGCGCCGATGATGGCAACATGGAGCTGGCCGGGGCGCACCGGCGTCTCCTGGTACTGCGCACGCACGCAGGCATTCACCAGACGGCGGTTGAAGCGGCTGGCCTGTTCGGGCGTCTCCAGCGGTACGGCAAACTCCTTCGCTCCCGGCGTTCCGAAATCGTTGGTCACGCTGCCGATCGCCACGATCAGGGTATCGAAACCAATCTGGGATTCCGGACTGATCTCGCGGCCCTCATCATCCACGGTGGGAGCCAGCGTGATCGTCTTCGCCGTGCGGTCGAGACCGATCATTTCACCATTGCGGTAGTGGAAATGGTGCCAATGTCCCTGCGCCATATAGTTCAATTCGTGCTGGGAGCGGCGGAGACTGCCGGCAGCGATCGAATGCAGCAGCGGCTTCCAGATATGGGTTCGACTCCGATCCACCAGCGTAATCCGCGCACGCTTGTGCTGACCGAGGCTGTTACCGAGTTTGGTGACGAGTTCGAGACCAGCAGCACCGCCGCCGACAACGACGATATGATGAAGGACGCCTTCCGTCATATGAAGGCTCCGAAGTGTGGATCATCCCGACGCATGCGGCATGAATAGCATACAACGCCGCATAAGAAAATATGAGAAGCTTTTCCAGCTACATAGAAAAATCTTATGAGCGAGACACGGACCATCGCATCGCCGCCGGTCATGGAGCGAGCCTGCCGGCGGCAAAGTCCCGCCAGCCTCTCGCACGCAACCGACACGCCGGACATTCGCCACAGCCGTAGCCCCAATCATGCCGGGCGCCGCGCTCACCGAGATAGCAGGTGTGGGAGAGCTCACGGATCAGATCGACCAGCCCTGCTCCGCCGAGATCATGCGCGAGTGTCCAGGTCGCGGCTTTGTCCAGCCACATCAGCGGGGTGTGCAACTCGAACGGTTTGGCCATGCCGAGCGTCAGCGCCTTCTGCAAGGCGCGGATGGTTTCGTCGCGACAATCCGGATAGCCGGAATAATCCGTCTCACACATGCCGCCGACGATGTGAGACATGCCGCGCCGGTACGCCAGCGCGGCGGCGAAGGTGAGAAACACCAGATTGCGCCCGGGCACGAAGGTATTGGGCAGGCCGTCAGCCCCCATCGCGATCGCGACATCGCGCGTCAGCGCGGTGTCGGAAATAGCTGCGAGCGTCGGGATGGCCAGCGAGTGGCTCTCGCCGAGCCGTTCGGCCCAATCTGCGCGCAGACGCCTGATGCCGTCCAGAAGCTGGTCGCGACACGTCAGCTCGATGGCATGCCGCTGCCCGTAATCGAAGCCGAGTGTTTCGACGCGCGCAAACCGGTCCAGGGCCCAGGCCAGGCAGGTCGCCGAATCCTGCCCGCCCGAGAACAGGACCAGCGCGGTTTCCGAGGTGAATTGATCGCTCATGTCAGGGCTTTAGCACCCGGCGGGCCCCCGCGCCAATCGGTGGAAATAACACCCCTCCGAGTTCGTTTTGCTGGGATTGCAGCAGCGATTGCGGCATAAGGCATCATCTCTGAACAGGTTGCGACATGACCCCTTCCCGCGACATCCATGCTTTGCTCGAACTCATGGCGAGGCTCAGGACACCCGGCAGCGGCTGCCCCTGGGACCTCGAACAGACCTTTGCGACCATCGCGCCTTACACGATCGAGGAGGCCTACGAGGTCGTCGACGCCATCGCGCGCGGCGATCTCCACGATCTCCGCGACGAACTTGGCGATCTCCTGCTGCAGGTGGTGTTTCATGCGCGCATGGCAGAAGAGCAAGGGGTGTTCGCGTTTGGTGACGTGGTCGAAGCGATCATGCGCAAGATGATCCGCAGGCATCCACACGTGTTCGCAGACAAGGACGGACGGATCACGCCGTCCGACGTCAAGGGCACCTGGGACCGTATCAAGGCCGAGGAAAAAGCTGAACGCGCCGCGCGACGTGGAACCGTACCAGCCCCCAATTCGCTGCTATCGGGCGTCAAGGCGGGTCAGCCGGCGCTGGCGCGCGCGCTCGGATTGCAGCGCCAGGCCTCGACCGTCGGCTTCGACTGGAACGATCCGCGGGCGGTGCTGGCCAAGATCCGCGAGGAGGCCGACGAAATCGAGGCAGCGCTCGATCGCAACGATACGCAGGAACTCACCGACGAGACCGGCGATCTCCTGTTTGCGGTCGTGAATCTGGCGCGCCATGCCGGCGCCGATCCGGACATGGCGCTGCGCAGCACCAATGCCAAGTTCGAACGCCGCTTCGCCTTCATCGAGCGCACTCTCGCTGCCAACGGCCGCTCGCTGGAGAGCGCCACACTCGACGAGATGGACGAGTTGTGGAACGAGGCGAAGACTGCGGAACTCCGCTAACTCTTGCTCCCCCTCATTCAGAGTGGTGAACAAGCGGGCTCATGCCACACGCGGCACTGCGTCGAAGCGGTTGACGACGATGTCGCACTTGGTCTCATCGACCCGCACCGTCATGTCGAACCTCCCCTCGTGAAGAACCTTGCTCAGCACCTCGGCATTGCGGTGCAGCCAGCTGATGCCAGCGCCGTCCGACGCATCGATCGAGAGATCGAGCGTGGTGCGCGTCGCGGCCAAACGCTCCTCGATCACGGTCAGAAGTTCGTCGATCCCCTCGCCGCTCGCGGCGGAGACCAGCAGGCAAGGACGCTCCGGCGGACGGCGGGACGCAATGTTGCGCAGGTTTTCACGGCCATCCGCGTCGAAGCGATCGATCTTGTTCCACACCTCGATGATCC
>Ga0307507_10011021_pt1 | contig 11504 bp, 10 predicted proteins | sample 7_EM_MG_FD_207223 | JGI IMG/M metagenome (GOLD analysis project Ga0307507, IMG submission 207223) | Populus trichocarpa ectomycorrhiza microbial communities from riparian zone in the Pacific Northwest, United States - 7_EM | ecosystem: Host-associated > Plants > Roots > Unclassified | place...
GGCCGTCCATCCAGGCGCCGACCTTCATGTGGTCGATCCAGACGCTGCTGACGCTGGAGTTGCGCAGCGCGCCACCGATGCCGTTGACCTGTGCGTTGTCGTTGCGTTCCTGGACGTTGCCGAAGATCGCGAAGTTCTGTAGGTGCACGTTGGCGCTCGGCGACGGCGCGGAGTTGCCGTAGAAGCCGGGCGCGCTGCCGGTGACCGTCGAGTACCACATGCCGGCACCGGCGATCGTGACGTTGTTGACGCTGATGTGGCCGGGGATGTTGTACGTACCCGGCGGGATCCACACCGTGCCTCCTGCGCCGGCTGCGCTGATCGCGGTGTTGAACGCGGAGGTGGCGTCCGCGGCCCCGGTGGGGTCGGCGCCCCTGCTGGTCACCGACACCGAGCCCCCCGGCTGGGTCGACGCGGCGCCGACCTGCTCGAAGTCGGCAAAGTCGATCGTGTACGAGGACGCGGTGTTCCCGGCGTCGACCTGGAGCGTGAAGGTGGTGCCTGCCGGGTAGGTCGTGGAGAACAGCCGGTGCGTCTCGTCGAAGAAGTGATGCGGGTTGCTGCCGGGCGTGTTGGTGAACGGATAGCTGCCGTAGAACCAGCTATAGGCGTTGGTCAGCGTGAAGTCGCTCTGCTTGGCGCCGTTGATGTAGAACGAGAGTGGCGCGGTGTAGACCGACCCGCCCGACGAGTCCGGGATGCTGTACCGGAAGTCGATCGAGTTGGTGGCCACGGGCGTGGTGAAGGTGACGTTCTCGCCGGTGCCTTGAAGCGTCACTGCCTTGCGGTAGGACGCCTCGTCGGCCAACTGTCCCTGGGTGTAGCTGGGGCCGATGACCGTCCCGTTGGTTGCGGAGTTCTCCGCCTGGACTTCGACGTAGGGCAGTTGGGCGCCGCTGCCACCGGTCGCGGTCGCCGCCGATGCGGGCAGCGTGGACAGTGCGGCGGAGCCGGCCGCCAGCAGGGCGGCACAGGTGACTAAGACGATCACTCTTCGAACGGCTCGGCACATCGTGTGCTCACTTTCGGCGGGGATGCGTGCCCGCCTCCGTCGGCGGTTGCGGCCGACGGAGGTGGGCGTGAGCGTGGCTGGGGGTGACAGGACTGTAGCTCTGGCGACACAAACCCGCAATATTCGTACGTATTCGAAGTAATTTATTTACACTCCGATGAAAATTTCCGACTCCGGCGAAGATCAAGCGAGCGGTTCGGCGGCGTGACAGATCGTCACCTACCGGCCGTCGGTCCAACTATTCGGCTGCCACGCCGGCCACTTCCGGCTTCGCCGCCTTGTCCTTGATCGGCAGGGCGAGGATGAGCACAACGGCCAGCGCGCAGAGGGCGGCGAAGACGCTGAACGCCAGCACGTATCCATGCCACGACGACAGCTGGGGGGCGCCCGGCAGTGGGCTGGACGCGACGATGCTTGCCGCGAGCTGTCCGCCCAGGGTGCCGCCGACAGACCTGATCACGAACGTCAGGCCGCCCACGCTCGTGGTGTGCTGGGCCGGAACCAAGGCGACGACCAGGTTCATCGCCTGGGTCAGGCCTAACCCGGAGGCCATCCCGGAGATCGCGGCGGCCACCATGATCGCGGCCGCGTTCCCCGGTGCGAGCAGCATCACCAGGTTCGACACCGGCACGGCAGCGGCGCCAACGGCCAGTACCGCACGGCCCCCGATGAGCCGTTCGAGCCGCCCGGCCAGCGGCGCGGACAGCGTTCCGAAGATGCCCATCGGAAGCAGGCACACCCCGGCCAGCGTCCCCGAGGCGCCCAGCCCGTACCCGGTCGACGTCGGTGCCGCCACGATCAGCGGAACCAGCACGAAGATCGAGAAACCGCCGAATCCCACGATGAACGAGACGACCGAGGCGTGCACCACCGAGCGGCCGGCGAGGAGCCGGAGGTTCACCAGGGGCGCGTCCGTGCGCAGTTCCACTGCGGTGAAAAGGCAGAAGAAGATCACGGAAACAGCGGCCAGCATCAGGAACTGGGTCGAGAGCCAGCCCCACTCCGTGCTCAGGGTCACGCCGATCAGCAGTGAACTGAGCGCCACGGCCAGTAACGCCGCCCCGAGCCAGTCCACTCGGCCGGCTTCCCGGGCCGGGCACGACGGGACGATGAGCCACGCCGCGGCCAAGGCCAGGACCAGCAGTGCGAGCGGCGGCCAGAAGATCCAGGTGTAGGACAGTTTCGTGACGATGTAACCGCTTCCGACGAGCGCGACGGCGAACGCCAGCGGCGGAACGGCCAGGAGTATGCCGTTGTACGACTTCATTCGCTCCGATGGCTGCGTGTCGCGGACGATCGCGACGCTGAGGGGGATCAAGCCCAGCCCCATGCCCTGCACCAACTGCCCGGCGATGAGCATCGGCAGGGAAGTAGCCACCGCGGAGGTCAGCGTGCCGGTGGCGAGGGCCACGAGCAGCACCAACAGGATGTGCCGCTTGTCTCGCACGTCGGCGAGCCTGCCGACCAGCGGCGTTGCCACCGCGCCACTGAGCAGCATGCCGGTGAACGCCCAGGCGATTGCGGGGAGTGAAGCGCCGGTGGCTTGCTGGATCAGGGGAAGCGCGAGCGCGAGCATCACTTCCAAGGCGCTGTAGGCGAACACCGCCAGGGCGAGGACTACGATGGTAAGGCGCGAATCACCGGATCTGCTAGGGACGGACATTGCCAACCTCCGCTGAGGGTTGCCGAAAGGTTCGGCTCTGATCTGACAAATCTGCCGAAAAATCAACCCTGATCGCCGGGTTCATCCGGCGTTCGGTCGTCGCGCGGAGACAAACCGTCCAGGACGCTCGCGAACCTCTGGTTCACAAGCGGTGGGAGTGTGCCCCGGGCATCTCGACAAATCCTCAAAGGACATACGGGCACGCGGTCGAAATTGCTGACACGCTCCGCGAATTGTCACACCGCAGACCATTGCCCGCGGTGTCGTCATATGCTGCGGCGGCCTCTCCCGAAATCCTGAGTTGACTCGGATCGTTTACGCCCGTCACACCTGTTAGCCGGGATAGCCGTTTTGTGGTCGACGCTGGTGACGCTCGATGCCGGCTTTGAGGCCCTCTTGAGTCCGGCTTGCCATCGTCGCGCGGGTGACGATGCCAAGGAGCCAGATATGACCTCCATCGCCGACGGACCCGCACAGGCCCTCGGCAGGCGGCAAGTCCGCGCGATCACCGCCTGCCTGATGTTCAGCGTGTTCCTCGCCGCGCTCGACCAGACGATCATCAGCACCGCGATCGTCAAGATCGCCAACGATCTCCGCGGTTTCGATCTTCAGGTGTGGGCGGTGGCGGCCTACCTGATCAGCATTTCGATCGTCGCGCCGATCTACGGCAAGCTGTCCGACATCTACGGCCGCCGGCCGCTCTTCCTGCTGGCGGTCAGCATCTTCCTGGTCGGTTCGGTGGCAACGGCGTCCGCCCAGTCGATGTTCCAGCTCGCCGTGTTCCGCGGCCTGCAGGGTCTCGGGGCCGGCGGCCTGCTCTCCCTGGCGATGACCATCTTCAGTGACATCCTGCTGCCACGGGAAGCGCCCCGGTACCAAGGATATTCAGTGGCCGTCTTCGGTGTAGCCACACTCCTCGGGCCACTGATCGGCGGGACGCTGACCGACGTCGACGTCCTCGCCGGCATCCCGGGCTGGCGTTGGGCGTTCCTGCTCAACCTGCCGATCGGCCTCACGGTGCTGTTCATGGCTGCGCGAACACTGAAGTTTCCCCATCGGCGACATCGGCAACGGATCGACTGGTGGGGCACCGCCGCCCTGATCGTCGGTGTGGTCCCGCCCCTCGTCGTAGCCGAGCTGGGCAGTACCTGGGGCTGGACCTCAAGGAACGCGCTGATCTCCTACGCCATCGGCGCTTTCGGAATTATCACGTTCATCGTGATCGAGAAGCGGATGAAGGATGCCGCGCTGATCCCGCTGCGGCTTTTCGGCCGTTCGACGTTTACCATCGCCACCATCGGCTGTGTCGTCGTGGGCATGGCGATCTTCGGTTCGACCAGCCTGGTCCCGCAGTACCTCCAGGTGGTGGGCGGGTACACGGCGACCCAAGCCGGATTGCTGCTGTTGCCCCAGATGGCAGGCATCATGATGAGCTCCGCGGTGTCCGGACGGATCATCGGTGTGACCGGGCGCTACAAGATGTTCCCGATCGCAGGCACCCTGCTCACCGCGGCGGGCGCATTCCTCTTTGCCCAGGTGCAGTACTCGTCCCCGGTGTGGTTCCCCCTCACCGCCAGCGTCGTCATGGGGCTCGGCTTCGGCAGCTGCCTGCAACCGCTGGTCGTGGCTGTGCAGAGCGCGGGGCCACGTGGCGATCGCGGCGTGTCGATTGCCTTGGCGACCTTCTTCCGCGAACTGGGTGGCACCGCGGGGATCGCGGTGTTCCTGACTATCGTGATCACTGCGCTGCCCGGCGCCGTCACCCAGGCGTTCGGCGGGCACAGCCCTCCCGGGCTCCTCGCCGAGCTGCAGAAGAACACCGGCATCACCGCAACGCTGCCCGACGCGCTGAAGATTCCCGTGCTGACCGGCTTCACCCACGCCGTCACTACGGCGTTCTACGTCGCGGGCGTCGTGGCGTTGCTGGCCGCGGTGCTGCTCTTCGCCATGAAGGAAGTCCCACTCCCCAAAGAAACACCCGCGACCCTCACGGTGGAAGGCACTCCGCCCGCCGTCTATGCCGACAGCGCGCTCACCGGACCGCTCATGGCGCTGGGATCGTTCTTCCCTGGCCCTCCTGCGTCTCCGCGGAGTCCTACGCTCCGCCAGGCCCTCTTCACGGGCGAGCCCTCGCCATCCACCGGCCTGGCTGACGTGGCTGCTGCCGTACCTCCGCGGACCGGAGGGTACAGTCAAGAAACCACCAACGGTCACGCCGTCCGCCGGCAACTCGCCGGATATCTCCGGCGTCCAAACGGAACGCCGGTCACCTCGGCGAACCTCACACTGGTCGACGAGCACGGCCGCCAGGTCGTGCGAACGACCGCTGCCCCGAGCGGAACCTACACGCTGCCCGCCCCTAGTCCAGGCAGGTTCATGCTGATCGTCTCGGCCGATGGTCACCGGCCATACGTGTCCGCCGTGGCCATCAAGGACGGCCCGACACAACTCGACCTCACCCTCACCGGCGTCGGTCGGCTTGCCGGCGTCGTCCGTGACGCAGACACCGGCAGCCCGATCCCGTATGCCACAGTGACCGTGACCGATTGGCGGGGCGAGGTCAATGACACCTGCATCACGGCTCAGGACGGCAGATACACGTTGAGCTGCCTCGGTACCGGCCACTACACCTTGGTCGCGAACCAGTCGAACTATCGGCCGGCGGCGCTGAGCCTTTTCCTCCGCGGCAACGGCCCGCACACGCAAGACGTCGAACTCGTCGGCGCGCAGGTGCCCACCGCGCAGAACGGTCACTCATTCTCAGGGGACCTCGCGGATACCGAGCAGGGCTGGTCAGGCTACTTCGCCAAGCCCGACACCAACGGATCCGGCTAGAACACTGTCAGATCCGGGCAACTACAGTATCAGTCATCCACAATAGACTCGAGAACCTCCGCTGCGAGCTTGCCCGCCGGGCGGGACAGCCGCCTGCGCAAGGTCCGGAACAGTGCCTGCGCGCCGACGCCCGGCCAATCCTCGGGTAGGAGCGCCACGGGCAGCCGGGGGTTCTGGCGGATCAACAGCAACCATTCCGCGTCCAACCGTGTCCGCCGGGACAGTTCGTCGAGATCATCGGACGCGCCTTCGGTCCAGCGGTCAAGGAAGGCGCTGTACCCGGCGGCGAGTTCGGGAAGATCCCAAGCCTCGCTCACGATCCTCGCCAGGTCGGTCCACATGAATGTCTCTGCGCGGAACACCTCGGCGTGGCCGAGCAGGTCGAGCTCGGACAGGACATGCGACACGTCGGTCGGCGAGGTCGAGATCCACAGGCCGCTGCGCAACGGTCCGAAGCCGACCCAGCCGAGCCTCGTCCGCAAAGCGTGGCGGTCCGCGCGCCGAGCTTCCGGCACGGAGAATGTCAACAGCGTCCAGCGACCGTCCCAGTGCCGATCGACGACCTCTCTTTCGAGCTTGCGCTGGCCATCCCGCAGCACCTCGACTCCGTGTGAGGTAAGCCCAAGAAACGCCTGACCCCCCTTCGGACCGTGTGGAGGAGATCACGGCGTGCCATCCGGCCCAACGTCGCGCGCGCGGCGGGTTCGCCTACGCCGAGGCGCCCGAGTACGGCAACGACGCCGCCTGTCGACACGGCGATACCGCCAACTTTGCCTTACCCGGCAAATAGGGCCAAGTGGCTCGTGCCGGCCAAAATCGGTTCGTGGTCAGGAGATGGTGGCCACCCCGACGGCCGCGCACGCCGCGTCGATTTCACCAGTCGGTGCGCCGGACACGCCGATGCCCGCGACAACCGTGCCCGCACCCTTGATCGGGACCCCGCCGGGCAGGATGCTGAACCCAGGGATATAGACGAATCCCGGCTGAGTCTTGGCGAAACCCTGGATGTCGGCGGTCGAAACCTGGAATCCGGCGGCGGCGTAGGCCTTTTCCTTGCTCACGTCGACCGTGGCACCGGTGGCGGTGTCGGCGCGCTGCTGGCTGACGACGGCGCCGTCACGGTCCACAATGGTCACCGAAACGGGGTAGCCCTTCTGGGCGCAGTCGTTCATCGCCAGCGTGACGGCCTTGTTCGCGGCCGTCAAGGTCAGGTAGGGCGCTGTTCCGAGGGAGCGCGCTGCGGCGGCCGGAGCGGGGGGCGTCTGGTCCGTAGCTGCCACGGCGGAGCCCGACAGGACTGGCACGAGGATTCCCGTGCCGATGGCGATGGCGACGGCGCCCGTTGCAGCAGCAAGGTACTTGCGGTTCATGGTCTTCTCCTTGACTTGAGTGATCTACGGAGGTCCATGTTGTTCGAATTCAAACGACTAAGCGGAGCGTACAAGCTAGTTCGAGTTCGAACAACATCCGGCGGGTAAGCGTGACGGACGTCTCAACGCAGACGCCGTCGCCAAGACTGCTTGCCCGGGTGCGATGACCCGGTCAGGGCAGGTCTTTTCGAGGGCTCGGCGTAGTGCTCTCGTCATGACGATTCGCTTCAAGAGCTGTGGCCGAGGGACAGGGAGACGTTGATACCAATGAGCTCCGTGGCAGCGGTTGGGGTCGTCCAGGCTCGTTCGGTGGTTGCCCGGTTCCGTCCTGACGTGGTGCTGGCTACCGGTGGGTATGTGGCGGTGCCGGTGCGCCTGGCCGCGTGGATGTGCAGGCGGCCGCTGGTGGTGCATGAGCAGACTGTCCGGCTGGGGCTGGCCAATCGGATCCTGGCGCGTGTCACGACCCGGATGGCTGTGTCGTCGTCCTCGACGCTGGCGCTGCTGCCCGGCTCTGCTCGGCGGGCCGCCGTGGTCACAGGCAACCCGGTCCGTCCCGAGATCTTTTTGGGGCATGCCGACAAGGCGGTGGAAGCCTTGGAACTGCATGGGTTCGATCGTGGCTTGCCGACCGCGTATGTCACCCGGTGGTGCGCAAGGTGCGGCGCAGATCCACGCCACGGCAACCTCGGGAACGATTCCAGCGGACCGCGTGCGAAGGTGTCGATCCCGCGGTGGTGGAGCCGGGTGCCGGACATTCAGCGTCATCTTCCGAAATACACGCGGCAAGGGGCCGATGTCGTCGCGATTGAGGACGAATTCCTCTATGCGGAGCGCGGCAGATGTTCATCATTGTCGCTATTGCGCCGAAATTGGGTGAGTCGATATCGAGGCCGGGCGCCGTACGGGTCCGGTCGCGGTTTCTTACTGGCCAGTGGACAAAAACAATGATCGAGAGGGGCTTGCCGTGACGATCTATCTGGAGCAACCGCGGACGTACGACTTGGTGGGCAACGTGATCCAGGTGGCCGGGGTGGCCGGCGGAGCGTTCGAAGCGAACTTCAACTACCGCGTCCACGAGGGCCACGACGAGGTGACCGGCTCCTTCCTGGCCGGTGACGGTGGGGGTGGGCACAGCCAGTTCCAGATCACCGTCGACGTCACCGGCGCGAGTTTCATGCTGGACCGGTTGTTCGTGGATCTGTTCCACGTCTCCGCGAAAGACGGTTCGGAGCTGGACAAGGTGGTCGTGCCCGTCGTCTTCGGTCCGAAGATCGTTCCGGGCTACCGTACCTACCTGGAGCACGTGGTGGTGGCCGGCGAGACGCTGTGGGGCATCGCCGCCAAGTACTACGGCAACGGCAATCTCTACCACCGCCTGGTGGCGGCGAACCCCGCCACGATCACCAACCCGAACGTCATCCACCCGGGCGACCTGATCCGCGTGCCGCAAGGCGACTGAGCGCTCGAGCCAACCGCGCCGGCGCGGCCCTGACCATGGCTCGTTCGTCAGGGTCGCGCCTCTCCGCATGTTCGCGGCCGGGGCGGCCGCGAGCTCGAGGAGTTCAAGACGGTTCGTTGGCGACTTTGACCCCGCCGAGCACGGCGGTGGCGTTGATCTTGAGCACCGGTGCGTCGGAAGGCAGCGTGCCGTCGCCGGTGGTCTTGTCCTCGTAGCCGCCGAGGATCGGTACTCCGCCGAGCTCGACCCGCCAGTCGCGGGGGACGAGCACGTCCACGCCACCGCAGAAGGCGAAAGCGTCGACGGTGGCGTCGTCGTCGATGTGCGCCTGCCGCAGGTCCAATGTGGACCCGCCGAAGACCGCTGCGACGTCCGCGTAGGTGAAGTGCTCCGAGCGGTCTACGGTCTTGGCGCCGCCCAGCACGACCAGGGAGTCGCCGTGGGAGGGGCGGCGGCGGTGTCGCAGCCCCGCGAGGACGGCGAGGCCGGACACGACGAGCACTGCGGGCCAGAACAGGTCCTTTCCGGTCCATTGCAGCTGTCCGGCCAGGAGCGCGACGCCGAGGAACACGAGGATCACCGGGCCTAAGCTGATTCGGCGTTGCGACCACATCGCCGCGAGGCCGAGCCCGATGACCGCGACCGGCCACCAGAGGCCGATGCTGTCGCCGAAGCCGACGATGCCGGCCGCGTCGAGGATGCCGAAGACGCCGAGGAGGAGCAGGACCAGCCCGACCCAGATCCGGAAGAGTCTCATCGAGGGCTCCTCGGGGACCTCGCGGAACGCGTCTTCGCCATCCGGGCGCCCACGAACAGCGCAGCGAGGGCGATCGCGCCGACCGTCGCCATCAGTCGGTTGACGTCGACCGCGGGTTGCCAGCGGAGGTCACCGTTCTTGATGACGTACGCGCCCACCGGCTTGGCGGACAGGCCGAAGCCGCCGCCTTCGCCGGAGCGGCCGTGTTCTTCACGGTTGTCCCCGCCGCCTCCACCGGTGCTGATGCTCGCTGCGGCGATGACGGTGATGCCGTCCTTGTCGTAGGGCTCCGTGTAGACCATCCGGGGTTCCAGTGACTTCTTCGTCGCCGTGATCAATTCATCGAGTTTCACGATGACCTCCTCGTTGGCGCTTGCGGATCTCGACGGCGCGGTTCGTGGCCGGCGGTTACCCGTCCACCATGCGGACGGCCGCCCATGCACGAAAGGGGCGAACGTCCCCGGCTGTGGTGACGAGTGGCCGTCGGAGAGCACTTGGTCGTCGATCGGCGGTCCAAGGCCATCCTTGGGGGACCGAGGACTTTGAGCGGTGACCGGTGTACTAGCCGTGATAGGGGCCGAACGGCGTCATCTCGGTCGTGCCGCCGGGGCCGGTCGCGGTGACGCCGAGGTGGCCGAGGAGCGGCTCGTCCGGGTAGGTCCAAGTGAAGGTGAACAGGTTCCCGGTCTTGGTACCCGTGCCCAGGAGCTTCTTCAACCGCACGGTCCGGCCGGGGGCTGCGGACGGTCCCGGAGGACCCCGGCGACGATCGCGCCGATCAGCACGAGCACTCCCGTGAGCGCGCCGATCATCGCCCACATTCTTCGTCGGTTCCGGAAGATTCTCATGCGTTCATTGGGCGACGGCGGGCCGGCGGCTGACAGGGGAGAAAGTCATCCGGCCCGCACGACTTTGGCCACGTCACCGAGTGCGGGTCATGTCCGGGTGACGCTGGTCTTCAGCTTCAGGTAGTGCTCGACGCCGAATCGGCGCCAGACGCGCGCGTGAGCGGTGGATACCTGGGTGAACGCCGTCGCGGCATCGATGACCTCGGGGTCGGTGACCACGTAGGTGGTGCCCGAGGACCGGACCGTGGCCGACCCCGCTGTGAGCACGTTGCGCAGCCAGTCGACCCCCGTGCCGTAGGGGAGCGGCACGATGAAACCGTCCTCGACGCGGTCCGCTACCACGGGGGTCGCGTATTCGCGGCCCGAGCGGCGCCCGACGTGCCGGATCACCGACGCGTACCAGTGCTTGCGTCCGGCCAGCCGCATCATCACCGGGTTGAGGACGTGCTTGGTGAACGCTCGTACCGCGTTCTTGGCCGAACGCGACCGGTTCGTCTTCCCTGCATTGTCCTTTGTGGACATCCGGGTCCTCCTTGATGATCGACTCGGTTGTGGCTCCTGCTTTCGATCACACGCCCTTCCCGCCGACCGCCAGGCGGAGCTGGGACGTGAACTCGAGCCGCTGTTCGCCTTGCTGGCGGAGGCGAGGACCAGGCCCGGCTGATCAGGGCGGCCGGCAGCGCCCGGGCGTCCGGTGGGTGATGCCGGCGCCACCAGCTCAGGGTCGTAGGGGCAGCGGCTGTCCACGAGCGGTAGTCGTGCCTGGCCAGGATCGCCCAGAGCTGCGTGGTGATCGTGGCCACAGCGAGACCCGCCGACTCCCCTTTTCGTGGCAGACAAGGCCACCGCTATCAGCGGAGTTTCCACATCAGAGCATGTGGGAGGCCGCCTGTGCCGGTATCGACGGTGCCCGAGCCCACGGCGATGCCCTGGTCGTTGATGGCGTTGACGACGCAACTGCTGCCCCATTGCGAGGAGGGGCAGGCGAGACGGTGCACTGCGCCGCTGCGGTCCCACCACACCGGCACTTCCTGGTGCGGGCTCAGTATCGCTCGGCCGATGGTGATGTCGTCATTGTTTTCCTCGATGGCGTACGCCGACTGCCCCGTCGGGGGGAGGGTGAGTTGCGATATCCGGCCGTCTCGCCAGCGCGCCGCAGTCGTGCCTGAATCAGCGAAAGTGGCAGAGCCCAGAATCGTGTTGCGCTCGTTGATCTGCAGGGCGGACGAGTTGTCGCCTGGCAAGAGGGAGCCGCGACCAGCCGGATCCCACACGATCCCACGGACGCCGACGATGAAACCGCGGTTGTTTACGTCGGTCACGAGGCCACCGACCGACACGCCCGGCGGCGGCGCCAGCGAATGTGAGACCCCGGCCCGATCCCAGTACCCAGGAAAGACGGAGAAAAAGGGATCGTTACCGGCACCGATGATGGTTCCGTGATCGTTGATCGCCGTGGCCCACGACCGCTTCAGCGCCACAGGACCAGGCAGCTCGGGCAGTTCGCTGACCTGACCTGCCTGGTCCCAGCGGACCGCTTGCCCAAGGGGAAAGGAG
>Ga0307507_10011022_pt1 | contig 11504 bp, 10 predicted proteins | sample 7_EM_MG_FD_207223 | JGI IMG/M metagenome (GOLD analysis project Ga0307507, IMG submission 207223) | Populus trichocarpa ectomycorrhiza microbial communities from riparian zone in the Pacific Northwest, United States - 7_EM | ecosystem: Host-associated > Plants > Roots > Unclassified | place...
CGTTCAGGACGATCAACGTCCTGAACGCGTCATTCACGACCCCGGACGCTGCAACGGGACATGCACAGCGATCACGTCTGTCCCATCAGTCCCGTACGCATCTATTCACGTATCAGTCCCTACCCCGCAGCGTCGGAAATACTCTTCGCCTCACGCGCCCCGGCCTCAAAGGCCTCGCAGCAGAACAGCACCCACTCCCGAACCCCGTCCGGCTTCCCGCCGGCAAACCCGGACGCCAGCTCCAGATACTTCGGCACCCGCCGGAAATACGCCACCTCGGGCACGCTCAACGACTTCGGGTCCAGCCCCGTCGCGACCATCGACAGCCGCGCCGCGGCCCGCGCGACGACACCGTCCGCGGTCCCGAAAGGCTTGAGCGCCAACAACTCCCCGTGCACGACGGCCGTCAGCACCGGCCCCGGCACCGACGTCGCACCGGTGACGAGCTGAGCCAGCATCTCCAGCCGCGCGCCCCCGCTCACCGGCCGTCCCAGCAAGTCCGGATCGGTCACGAGGTCCGCCGCCGCGAGGACGTGCAGCCGTGCCAACGCCTGCATCGGCGCGCGACGCCACGTCGGCAGCAGCGACTCCAGCGCCTCCGCGGCGCGCAGCGAACCGGCGAGCACCGGGTCGGTCACGCCGGTCTCGGGCAGTTCCGGGTTGGCGCCGTCGATCCCGGCCGACGCGCGGGCCGCCCGCACGGACGCCTCCGCCGCCGTCGCCGCGCCGCCGCGCAGGTTCGCCGGGAGGCGATGGACCGCGAACACCGCGGCCTGCGCCGACTTCGCCGCGGCCGCGACACCCTCGAGGTCGAGGAGGGGCTTCAGCGGGTCAGGCATCGAGAACCTGGCCCTCGCGCTTGACCACCGGCGGCAGCACGGACCACGGGAAGTTGATCCAGCGGTCGGTGCGGCGCCAGACGTACTCGCACTTGACCGTCGAGTGCGACTTCTCATAGATCACCGCGGACCGGACCTCGGCGACGTGGTCGAGGCAGTAGTCGCGCACCAGCTTCAGCGTGGCGCCGGTGTCGGCGACGTCGTCGGCGATCAGCACCTTCTTGCTCGTCAGGTCGACGGCGTTGGGCACCGGTGGCAGCATCACCGGCAGGTCGAGGCGCTGGTCGACGCCGGTGTAGAACTCCACGTTCATCACGTGCAGGTTCTTCACGTCGAGGGCGTAACCGAGCGCGCCGGCGACGAACAGGCCGCCGCGGGCGATCGAGAGGATCAGGTCGGGCGCGAACCCGTCGTCCGCGATCGTCTCCGCCAGCTCACGGCTCGCCGACCCGAACAGGTCCCAGGTGAGCTCTTCCCGCTCCTCGGCCATTGCCCTGCCTCTCTCGATCGTTCCGGTGAGCATAGGCAACGCTCAAGTGGCTCCCGAAAACACTCAGAAATTGGACCTTCAGAGAAGCCACTACCGAATCTAGCGTCGACACCGTGAGCGAATGGAACCAGCATCCCGTCCTGACCGGCGAGCACGTCCGTCTCGAGCCGCTGACGCCCGAGCACGCCGAGGGCCTGTTCGAAGCGGGCCGCGATCCCGCGATCTGGACGTGGCTGAGCGTCCGGCAGCCGGCGGACGTCGCCGCGGCCGAGCGGCTGGTGGAGTCCGTCCTCGCCGACCCGGACCGCCGCCCGTGGGCACAGATCGACCTCCGCACCGGGCGGGTCGCCGGGACCACTTCGTACTACCAGGGCGTCGAGAAGCACCGGATCCTCAGCATCGGCCACACCTGGATCGGCGGCGACTGGCAGCGCACCCCGCTGAACACCGAAGCCAAGCTCCTCTTGCTGCGCAACGCCTTCGAAACCCTGAACGCGCAACGGGTCTCGTGGGAGACCGACATCCGCAACCTCCGGTCCCAGCGCGCGATCGAGCGGCTCGGCGCGCTGCGCGAGGGTGTCCTGCGCGCACACCGGATCCGGCCCGACGGCACCTCGCGCGACACCGTCGTCTACTCGATGGTGGCCGAGGAATGGCCGGCCGCACGCGAACGCCTGACCGAGCGCCTGACCGGGGGCGCTCCACTCAATCAGTGAAAACAAGCGGGCAACGTGGGTGCAACCTTTTACAAGGCGGACTAACGTCGCTAGCGTGCCGCTAGCCGTGATTTCGGCGCACTACAGGAGGCCTTGCAACCATGACCGAGCAGTCCCCAGCTCTGGACAACCTGCTCACTGAGAGCCGTACTTTCCCGCCCGGCGAAGAATTCGCTGCTCAGGCCAACGCGCAGGCAGGCCTCTACGCCGAAGCCGACGCGGACCGCGAGGAGTTCTGGGCCAAGCAGGCGGAGCGGCTCCACTGGGAGACCAAGTGGACCACGGTACTGGACTGGACCAATGCGCCGTTCGCGAAGTGGTTCGTCGGCGGCAAGCTGAACGTCGCGTACAACTGCGTCGACCGCCACGTCGACGACGGCCATGGTGACCAGGTCGCGATCCACTGGGTCGGCGAGCCGGGCGACACCCGGGACATCACCTACGCGCAGCTGAAGACCGAGGTTTCCCAAGCGGCCAACGCGCTCACGTCGCTGGGCGTCAACGCCGGCGACGTCGTCGCGATCCAGCTGCAGATGGTCCCCGAGGCCATCTTCGCGATGCTCGCGTGCGCACGGATCGGCGCGCTGCACAGCGTCGTCTTCGGCGGCTTCTCGCCGACGGCCCTGCGCGCCCGCGTCGACGACGCCGCCGCGAAGATCGTGATCACTTCGGACGGCCAGTTCCGCCGCGGCAAGGCCGCGCCGATGAAGGCCAATGTGGACGAAGCCCTCGAAGGCGCCGAGACCGTCGAGAAGGTCATCGTCGTGCGGCGCACGGGCGACAAGCTCGAGGGCGACGTGCCGTGGACCGAGGGCCGCGACCTCTGGTGGCACGAGCTCGTCGGCGGACAGTCCGAAGAGCACACTCCCGAGGCGTTCGACAGTGAGCACCCGCTGTTCATCCTCTACACCTCGGGCACCACCGGGAAGCCGAAGGGCATCCTGCACACGTCCGGCGGCTACCTGACCCAGGCCGCCTACACCCATCACAACGTCTTCGACCACAAGCCGGGCGAGGACGTCTACTGGTGCACCGCCGACATCGGCTGGATCACCGGACACAGCTACATCGTGTACGGCCCGCTGGCGAACCGCGTGACCCAGGTCGTCTACGAGGGCACCCCGAACACCCCGCACGAGGGCCGGCACTGGGAGATCATCCAGGAGCACAAGGTCTCCATCTACTACACCGCGCCGACGCTGATCCGCACCTTCATGAAGTGGGGCGTGGAGATCCCGGAGAAGTACGACCTGTCGTCGCTGCGCGTGCTGGGTTCGGTCGGCGAGCCGATCAACCCCGAGGCGTGGATCTGGTACCGGGAGAACATCGGCGCCGGCAAGGCCCCGATCGTCGACACCTGGTGGCAGACCGAGACCGGCGCGATCATGATCTCGCCGCTGCCGGGCGTCACGACCACGAAGCCGGGCTCGGCGCAGAAGGCGCTGCCGGGCATCTCGGCGAAGATCGTCGACGACACCGGCACAGAGGTGCCGGCAGGCGGTGGCGGCTACCTGGTGCTCGACAAGCCGTGGCCGTCGATGCTGCGTGGCATCTGGGGCGACGAAGAGCGCTACCGCGAGACGTACTGGTCGCGCTTCAAGGACCAGGGCTTCTACTTCGCCGGTGACGGCGCCAAGTACGACGCCGACGGCGACATCTGGCTGCTGGGCCGCGTCGACGACGTGATGAACGTGTCCGGGCACCGGATCTCGACCACCGAGGTCGAGTCCGCGCTGGTCTCGCATCCGACGGTGGCCGAGGCCGCGGTCGTCGGCGCGACCGACCCGACCACCGGGCAGGGCATCGTCGCGTTCGTCATCCTGCGCGGCAACGCCGTCGACGGCGGCGAGGAAGCGATCCAGGCGCTGCGCAACCACGTCGCCAAGGAGATCGGGCCGATCGCGAAGCCGCGGCAGATCTTGGTCGTGCCGGAGCTGCCGAAGACGCGCTCGGGCAAGATCATGCGCCGGCTGCTGCGCGACGTCGCGGAGAACCGGCAGGTCGGCGACGTCACCACGCTCGCGGACTCGTCGGTGATGGACCTGATCTCCACGGGCCTGCAGTCGGGCAAATCCGAGGAGTGAGCTAGCGTCGTGTCATGAAGGGACCCTTCAGGACGTTTTTTGTCCTGAAGGGTCCCTTCATGACACCCCCGAATGGCGCGCGTCGAACGCATGTTCTACGATGTGCCGCGAACCACACCCCCTTCCCGGGCAAGGAGACGACACGACGATGACCGTGGATGTCCTGACGCACGACGACGAAACGACCGAGGCCCCGGCCCCCGCCGCTTCCGCCGCCGAGGCGACCGTCACCGAGTCCACCGAGACGCCTTCGGCTCCGGCCGAAGACGCCCCGGCGCCCGCCGCCGAGGAGGCGCCGAAGCCCAAGCGCGGCCGCCCGAAGGCCACCGCTACGGCGTCGACGGCGAAGAAGACCCGCACGGTCGAGCTGATCCTGACCGTCACCGGCACCGCCGACGGCGAGTGGCAGGCCGAGCTCAAGAACGGCAGCAAGTGGGTCGCCAAGGGCCTCGAGATCCCGGCCGCCGCGGTGTCGCGCGCGGCGAAGGAGCTGCACGCGGAGCTGTCCGGCCCGATCGACGAGGTGATCAACCAGGCCCGCGAAGCGCAGGCCGCGAAGGTCGCCGCGCTGGAAGCCGAGCTCGAGAAGGCCAAGCAGGCGCTGGCCGAGCTGGACGTCTGAGCCTTCCACGCAAAAACGCCCGGTCCCCCACCACGCGGGGCCGGGCGTTTTGGCGCGCGGCGTCCGAACTGTCCACAATGGAACTCAATTGGTCCGGACAACTGTCGTTTGTGCTGGCCAGAGACTTTCCGACTACGACTCCAGTCAGGGAAAAGGTTCTTTACATCAATCCGGCTCATCCTGGCGATTCGCTGTAACGATCTCCCCGCCGCAGCGAAAGTGAGTCGACCGGATCGGCCGGTCACACACACCTGGGGAGGTTGTGGTGGCACTACGTCTGACGCGTGGCGTGCTCGCCGCGGGATCAGCGGTGGCGTTGCTCACAGGGATTCTGGCAGGCCCGGCTTCGGCCGCGCCCAAGCCGGGCCCGACACATCCGGAATCGGACTACATGGGGTCGTCCATTCCGGCTTCGGAACGCGCACAGAGCACCCGCGCCGGCGCGCGCGCCTTGACGGCGGCGGCGGCACCGGCGGGCGTGCCCGGCCTGGACGTCAGTCACTGGCAGGGGGCGGTGGACTGGTCCACAGTGGCCGCCAACGGCGCGAAGTTCGGTTACATGAAGGCAACCGAGGGCGTCACGTTCCTCGACTCGCAGTTCGCGACGAACTACGCCGGCTCGGCCGCGGCGGGCATCCTGCGCGGTGCGTACCACTTCGGACTGCCGGACACGTCCACCGGCGCCGCGCAGGCCGACTACTTCATGGCGCACGGCGGCGGCTGGGTGAACGACGGCAAGACGATGCCGCCGGTGCTCGACATCGAGTACAACCCGTACTCGACCTCCGACTGGGCCGGCTGGTGCTACAACAGGACCCCGGCGCAGATCACCGCGTGGATCACCGACTTCGTGAACCGCGTGCACGACCGCACCAACCAGTGGCCGGTGGTCTACACCACCAGTGGCTGGTGGAACAACTGCACCGGCAGCAACACCGCCGCCAACGCCAGCACTCCACTGTGGATCGCTCCGGTGGCCTCGGACGGCGGCAACACGCCCGCGATGCCCGCGGGCTGGACGTCCTACACCTTCTACCAGTGGGCCACGTCCGGCACGTTCCCCGGCGACCAGGACGTCTTCGCCGGGACGGCCACTGAGCTGAGCGGGTTCGCGGCCGGTGCGTCGCCGGACAAGATCCAGGCCAAGTACACCGCGCTGGGCGGCGCGAGCTCGTACCTCGGCGCGGCCTCCGGTGCCGAATACCAGATCGCGGGCGGCTGGGCGCAGAACTACGCGAACGGCGTCATCTACTACACGGCCGCGGCCGGTGCCTGGGCGGTGTCGGGCAGCATCCTGGCCCGGTACCAGGCGCTCGGCGGACCGTCGTCGGTGCTCGGCTTCCCGATCACCGACGAGACCGGCACACCCGACGGCGTCGGCCGGTTCAACCACTTCGAGGGCGGCTCGATCTACTACACGTCCGCCACGGGCGCGCACGCGATCTACGGCCTGATCAAGCAGAAGTGGGCCGCGCTCGGCTGGGAACGGAGCCCGCTCGGCTACCCGACGACGGACGAGACCGGCACGCCGGACGGCATCGGCCGCTACAACCACTTCAGCGGTGCCAACGGCTCGATCTACTACACGTCCGCGACCGGCGCGCACGCGATCTACGGGATGATCAAACAGAAGTGGGCCGCGCTCGGCTGGGAACAGGGCCCGCTCGGCTACCCGGCCACCGACGAGACCGGCACGCCGGACGGCATCGCCCGCTACAACCACTTCAGTGGCTCCAACGGCTCGATCTACTACACGTCCGCGACCGGCGCGCACGCCGTCTACGGGATGATCAAACAGAAGTGGGCGTCGCTGGGCTGGGAGCGGTCGTATCTGAAGTACCCGACGTCGGACGAGTTCGACATCTCGGGCGGCCGTGAAAACACCTTCCAGGGCGGCTACATCACGTGGACGCCGGCCAGCGGGGCAGTCGACCACCACAACTGATTCACCGACTGGGGGTCGTGAGTGGTGAGTACCGCCGCACAGCGGTACTCACCACTCACGCTTGTTTCAAGCCTCTGGCGGAAGTCCGTGAAGGCCACATTGAGGGACTTGTTCGGGGGCAAGTCAAAGGTGGCGTGGTCGGGTTGCCCAGCGTCCCGAATGACGCGTTCGGGACGCTGGATGATGCTGTTGGTAAATCTGTGTAGCTGGTGTTTGCGCAGGTAGCGACTCCCTGTGGCGGCGCCTCGGGCAGTGAGCGTCCTTTAAGGACTCGGTGTGATGATGGGGACTTTCATTCCGTCTGGCGGGCTGAAGGGCCCCTTCATCGCATCGCAGAGCCCTCGATCTGGCCCGATTTCACGCGACTTGCCCGAATTGGTGATCTGATGAGGGACGCCTTCAGTGGATCCAGCGCTCTGAAGGCGTCCTTCACCGCGGCAACCTCCCGTGCGGACAGTTGCGAGTTCGCACCTGGACAACGCCTGCGCCGTGAATAAACCAACAGCACCGCTGGATGTCCCGAACGCGTCGTTCGAGACATCTACGGAGCCGGGTGCGCCGGCAGGGGCGCTCCCGGTAGATCCCCATGCACCCAATGTGGCATTGGGTGCGTCCAACGCACCGTTGAGTGCATGCCCGTTCGCCACAGTGACCACAAGAACCTCTGCAGTCACACCAACCACGTGCCGGGCCTTCACTCACCTTCAGGACACCGGTGGCCGGCCCGGCAGCGGCGACTTGAACTCCACCCACGTGCTGTCCTCCACGGCCTCCACGTGGTGCTCGACCTCCTTCGGGTGCAGGACCGAGTCACCCGGCCCCAACTCGGCCGCCACCCCGCCGACCGCACCGCGCAGGCGGCCCGACAGGACGTAGACGATGCTGTCGTGGTCGTGCGCGTGCGGCGGCGAAGCCACTCCCGCCGGGTAATGGATCAGGTACGCCAGGCCACTCGCCGCCTCTTCGAGCAGCCGGATCCGGCCCTGCCCGCCGAGCAGTGCCAGCCCCTCCACGGCCACCAAGGGCCGCCAGTCATCGGTCTGCATGCCGTCATCATGCCCCCGGAACGCGATCTTCGGACGAGGTCCCGATTCCGCGAAAAGCCGTGCTCACGGCCAACCTGATGATCGTCCCGCAGGCGTGCAGCCGCGGAACGCGCATTCTCCATTCCTGCGATGTGCATGCGAAACGCATGCCAACGGCGTTCGGATCACATAACCTTGTGATTATCCGAAACAGCAAGCCGATTCCGGGAAGGAGCCCGGAATGTCGCTCCCGACTATGCGCCGAAATTCCGGACGCAATTCCCACGAGAAGGAAAAGCATGAAAGATCTCTCTTTCGACTTCGCGGATCTCGACCTGGGAGACCTCACGGTCACCGCCATGCGGGACACCGTGGCCCTCCCCGAATCCGGTGCTTCCGGCGCCGCTTCGTCCTGCTCCTGCGGTAGTTCTTCGTGTTGCTGCTGCCAGCAGGAAAACACCCTGCCCACCCAGTTCTGATTCGCCCCCGGAATCAGCACCCGCAAGCCCCCGGCCCAGAAGGAGAACCACCATGTCGAACCTCACTTTCGACCTCGCCGACCTCGACCTCGGCGACCTGGAGGTCACCACCATCCGCGAGTCGATCGGCCGCCACGGCGGCGAAGTGCCCTCGGCGGTCACGTCCTGCTGCTCGTGCATCGTTCCCGACCAGCTGGCCGTCCAGCCGAGCGCCTGATCGCCCCTGCCCCGTGCGTGCGGCAACCCCCGGGCCGCACGCACGGGGCCCGACCCCCAACCCGAGAGGACGGCCGGGATGACGTCTCGGATCGCGCCGTTCGCGCTCCTGCGGCTCGCCGGAGTCGCCCACCCGGCCCCACCGCGAGCCGCGGACGTCTTCCGGGCCGCCCTGATCACCTTGGCCCACCAAGAAACCCAGCTCGCCGAGCTGGCCGGACCGGTTTCGGACGCCCTCTTCGCCAGCGCCGCCGGCCACCCCCTCGAATTCCACCAGCGAGTCGTCCTGCCCCTCCGCCGCGACGTCCACAATGGACGTTCGCCGCGCAGCACCGAGCTCGGCGATCTCCCCGCCCGCGTGCCCGAGCTGGACCGCTGGCTGCGGCTGCGTGCGAAGGCCGACGCCGCCACCGCCACCCTCACCGCGGCCTGGCCGGACGCGCTGGCCGCGGAACGCGCAGTCCTCGCGGAAACCGCCGCCGAGGAACCGCTGCGCCGCGCCGCCGTGCTGACCGGCCGTGACCTGCTCTATGGCCTCGACCGCACCGCGCGAGCCCAGGGCGAGCCCGACAAGAAGGCGCGCAAGAGCGAACCCACCGTCCTCCGGTACGCCCTGCGCGCGACGTCCAAGACCAGCCCGCTGTCGTGGTACACCTCCGTCGGCTGGGGTCGCTGGGCCGATGAAGACGAACTCCCGCAGGGAGAACCGGCCGCGGTCGCCCGTGTCAACCGCGTGCTCGTGGCCCGGCTGACCGCAGCTCTGCTCAGTCAGGAGACCGGCACGCTGCCGCACCGGCTCGCCCCCGCACTGTCCGAACACGACGGTCGCCTCTTCTTCCGCCGCGACATCCCGATCACCGGCGCGTCGCGCGCGTATGTCGTCAAGGAGGAAGCAGTCGACCTCTCGCTCAACGGCCCGCTGCGGTTCGTCGTCGACACTGCCCGCGCCGCCGGCCCCAAGGGCATCACGCCGGACGACCTCGCCCAGGCCCTGCGTGAGCGCCTCCCCGACGACCAGTCCGCGCGGGTCACCACGTTCCTCGGCAAGCTTCTCGACGTCGGCCTGCTGATCCCGGTCGAGCCGGTGGCGCCGCAGGATCCCGACGCCGTCGCGTCCCTCGCCGGTTGGCTGCGCGACCGCGGTGAGCCCGGAACGGCCACGAAGCTTCTTGCCCTTGAGGAAACGACAACCTTCTTCGGAACGCTCGAAGCCGTCGGACGCCCCGCGCGGCTCGCCGAGCTCGAAGCCGGGTGGCGTGCCCTCGGCGAGGACACCGGCGCCGACCTGACCGGCGTCCCGCCCGTCGTCGAGGACGTCTTCCTCCCGGGTACGGCGAAACTCGGACCCGCGCACGGCCGCGACGCGACGGACGCGCTCGCCCGGCTGACCCCGTTGCTCATGCTCTTCGACCAGCAGCTGCTCATCCGCCGCTACGCCCGCGACCATTTCGTCGGCCGTTTCGGCGAAGGCGGCACCGCAACCCCGGCCGACTGCGCCGTGCTCCTCGCCACGGCTCTGCGGCGGACGATGGCGGGACCGCGCAACAAGAAAGCCGCCGAAATCACGGCCCTGCGGGAGCGGCTGGCCGCAAAAGTGAGCGGGGAGATCACCGACGACATCATCGACGAAGCCGAGGCGCTGCTGCCCGCCTGGGCTCGCACCCGGCCGGTCTCGTATTCGTTCTTCTTCCAGCCCCTGCCCGACGGCGGCGCGGTCGTCAACCACATCTACGCCGGGTTCGGCCGGTTCACCAGCCGGTTCCTCGACGCCTTCGGGCCCTCTGCCCGCGCCGACGTCGCCACGCAGCTTCGAGACCATCTGGGCGATTTCGCCCAGTACCGCCCGGTCTACGGATTCACCGCGAACCTCCATCCGCTCCTCGGCGCGCTGGATGTCGGCGACGACGCGCGGTGGGCGGACCGGACGCCGGAGGAGCTCGAGGTGTGTCACGACGCGGCCGCCGACGAGCTGCGACTGCGCGACCGACGGACCGGGCGCTTCCTCGACCTGCTCTACCCGGGCTTCCTGATGCCGATGATCCTGCCGGATCGGATGGCTGCGCTCTACACAGATCTGTCCTGTGGTTGGACCGACCTCGACGCACTTCGTCCGTCCACCGAGGACAAGGGTGTCGTCACCCACGGGCAACTGCGCTACCGGAACGTCCTGCTCGCACGGAAATCCTGGACGTTCACCCAGCGGGCGAGCGACGAACTCCGGACGGCGCTGGCAGCACCCGATGTCGCCGTGACGGCCGCGCGCGTCCGGGCCCGGCACGGCCTCCCGGAGCACGTGTTCGTGGAGCCCGGCGAGACCGTGTCGTCGATGGAGGAGTTCAACTCTCGCATCGCGGCCCCGAAACCGCAGTACCTCGACTTCGGCAACGCGCTGCACCTGCGCCACCTGCCGCGGCTTCTCTCGCGGTATGACGCCGTCCGATTCACCGAAGCACTGCCGGTTCCCCGGGGCCGCGTCGCCGAAATCATCGCCGAGTCGTATTGGAGGGCGTCATGACCGACGTTGTCGTGTACTACCACGATCCGGTGAAGGCCCCGCTGCTGCGTGACGCCGTCCTGCCCGCGCTGGCGGCCGCGACGCGCGTCGACGGGGTGAGCGGGCATCTCGAACGCCACTGGCTGCACGGCCCGCACGTCCGGATCCGGCTGCGCGGCCCCGTCGAGGCGCAAGCCGCCGCAGCGACGGCCGCTGCCGCCGTGCTCCGCGAGCACGTCCGCATCTCGCCATCCACTGTGGACATACTGTCGCACGAGCTGCTCAGCCACGCCCACGAGGCGGCAATCGCCGAACTCCTCCAGCCGCCCTTCGAACCCCTGCACGCCAACAACTCCGTGCGGATCGAGCCGGCCGACACCCGCCGGATCTACGACCTGCTCGGTTCGGAGGCCCTGGTCGAACTCCGCGCCACCGGGCTGTTGCTCGGCGTCCCCGCGATCGAGGCGTCGCTGGCCGAATTCGGGGACACCAGCCAGGACCGCGTCCGGCTGGCCGTCACGGCGATGGCCGTGCACGCCGGACGGTATCCGCCGGGCCTGGCCAACGGGTATCACTCGTTCCTGTCCCATGTGG
>Ga0307507_10011023_pt1 | contig 11503 bp, 12 predicted proteins | sample 7_EM_MG_FD_207223 | JGI IMG/M metagenome (GOLD analysis project Ga0307507, IMG submission 207223) | Populus trichocarpa ectomycorrhiza microbial communities from riparian zone in the Pacific Northwest, United States - 7_EM | ecosystem: Host-associated > Plants > Roots > Unclassified | place...
TTAGACAGTTCTATAGGAGTTTTCCTCAATTACCATATTACATTTGCCTTAAGACATATTCGTTGTTGTGGTTTTGGCTGCAGACTGATGGGCGAATTCTTTGCAGCGTCAGTTTCAAACGCCTCGCACCATAAACGTAAGTTAACGCCCCGTCTTGGCAAAAAACTCGAGATGTCAGTAACACGGCGCTAAGCCAATCCTCCTGGCCTATAAAGATATCGGGTTCGGCACGCCTGAGCGCGGAATTAACGAATAAACTCCATTATTTTTCCTTTTGCCCCCCCCCATCCCATGTTCAACCCCTGGAGACGGCGTATTCCGTCAGGGTGGAAAAACACACTTCACTCTGCATATAATTTTTTTTTCCTTTGAGAAACTAGCTACGGTACTGAAAGATGGAATGGCCAATGTTTTGCGCCTTTAGATATTTTGGACTTTGATTTCTTCCCTTTCATATGTGGTTTGAAGGACGGCGAAATCATTGGGTGGACGCCTTTGGGTACGCGACCTCTGGATGGGTTAACATATATCGCGAATGGCCCACCCTGCATGGACCTCAGTGCTTGGTATGGTGTTCGAGTATTGCTCTGCCCCAAGATAACGTTGCATGGTATAGTATCGTACCGTACAGCACATGCTCCAGCCGCCCAATCCTTCTCTTATTAGTAACGGCGCGAAAAAAAGCCTCGCATGCTGTGCTGGCTTGCAGAAATCTCCCATCACGACGGTCTGAATCTAAAACGTACAAATCAAGGATAACGTTGGGTCTTCCCTGATGGAGGTGAAAGAATTCCTCAGAGGTGTTAATGATTGAGGATCTCGAGGTGTGTGTTCTCTATCAGGGGTCACTAGCTATGGCTACTTAATAAGATAAATTTTCTACTCATATAACGCTATATCCCTTCATACCCTTGGGTGCCCACACACATACATACTTCAGTTCTCCTCTATATGTGCGCTTCCGGATATCTGCGCTCCTGATACCCTAGCGTTCTACAGCCGCTATTCTTATACGATCATTCACTTTGCCAAAGGCCTAACAAAACATACTGCACAGTGCATACAAGCAAGCCACTCTACCCCACAACCACCCACAAAAAGTGCTCATCTGCCATAACAAGAATTTCATATATCCCCAACGAGAGCCTCTTCCACCTCAAATTTTCCTGAGCATCAGAACGACTTTATTTCTTCCTACAAGACAAGATATTGGTTAATCCAGTTGTTTGTGAGGGAATGTGGGATTTTAGAAAGTTACTAAAATGGACTACTATACTGCTAGGTAGCAATAGCTACGACAGGGGAGGACGAAGAGGAGGAAGCAAATCCTCATTGATACAATTAATTTTAGGCTCGGAATTGACTCGAGAATGGTCGGACTCCTTATCAGTATGGAAGCCAGTTTGGTACACTGGGTGGCACACTGGTGTCTTAACCTGGGCCACTTCCGTCATGGTTGTTCTCTTTATAAACGTCATTTTGACAATCTATGCTGCCACGGAATACAAGATGGAAAATGGCATCGGGACGTTGTATGAGGGCAGTTGTCCCAAGAGCCGGAAGATGGGGCTGTGGTTGCACCTGGGGATAAATGCCCTTTCCACAGTGCTATTGTCCGGAAGTAATTATACCCAGCAATGTCTCACAGCGGCAACTCGTCGCGAGATTGATGCTGCACATACGAGGAGAAGATGGATGGGCATTGGGGTTCCGAGTCTTAGGAATTTGCTCAGGATTAAGCTTGAGAGGACATTGCTGCGGGTTGCTATTGGGTTTACAAGTATTCCGTTGCATTTGTATGTTTATATCACCATTTCCGCCAGAGCCCCTGTTAGTTGGAAGATTGCAGGTACAATTCTGTAGTGTATACTTCATTAACGGCGAATGATTTCTTTGTGACTGTTGTCACCAACAACCACTTTGAACGAGGAGCCTACGTAGACCGGACCATATCCTCACTTGACTCCTTTAAGAGTGTTTCACGCAACAACACATCCTTGAAGGACTACGGGGACATCGGATACCAGTCGGATTCGCCTGCCATCCAGCAGTTCATCCGCGTGCTTGAGGGAAACAATACCAGCATTGAAAGCTACAAAGACTTGATTCTGTCAGAGTGCACGAAAGTCTACAACACCGATTTCCTCTCCAACCATAGAAACCTATTCCTGATTACCAACCATAATTCAAATACTACGTACAATAACACATTACTGGGTATGTTCTCTATTGATCACAGCATGCCTTCCTCAAGTCGTTGTATGTGCCCTTTCGAACCTATCTCATCAATAGCACCCAAGTGCGACCCCTCCCAGCCTTCCTCAAACCTGACGCGCGGTCTTCCGTGGCAGGTGGACCTCAAAACATTTGTGACGGGAGTGGTAGAGATAGCTGGATGCAAGAGCGAAATCACAGAAGAGAAGTGCAAGGTGCAGTTCTCACTAGACACCATGATCGTCGTTATCTTCTGTAATCTTGTTAAGGCTTGCTGTATGATTGTGGTCCTCGTAAGGGCCCGAGAGTCCACTCTAGTCACCTTGGGGGATGCTATAGACTCCTTTCTGAGAATCCCGGACACAGCAACAATTGGGATGTGTTTTGCCGACAGAAGTTTGATTAACAGGGAGTGGCGGCATCGGCGGACAACTGGACCGAGGCAGTGGAAGCAAAAAGGGGTGCAGAGGTGGTGGACTAGTGTTAGCAAGGTAAGGTGGATAGCTTATAATTTCTTCTGTTCTATAAATATCATTCTCCTAGCGCTATTACTTGTGCATGGTATGAAGGTTGATGGAAAGGTCTGGAGTACTGACTTTAGATCTATGTAAGTCCCCCTCTCCCAGTATTCCTTGTGAGTACAATATTAAGGTGACTCTACAGGTGGGCCAGAGGTGTGGGCAATGTAAACAGTGTCTCCCTGCTCAACGGATCCTCCCAAGGCATAACCGGGCCAACCCTCAGGGCCAACTTTCCACAAACGATTCTCTCATTCCTCTACCTAAGCTACAACTCCCTCTTCACCTGCATGCTCTCGGGCCACGAATGGTCCCTCTTTAGTCACCACCACCGCACCCTCCGCGTCACATCCCCGCGCCCTGGCCAGCGCTCTACATACTGGCTGCAGATACCTTACACCTACGCTATTCCTCTAATGACCCTCAGCGGCCTCCTTCACTGGCTACTCTCACAATCCCTATTCCTCGCGAGAGTTGAGATATTGGACCCCTTCGGGCGGAACACTCAGCGTCCCATAAGTACCGTGGGATACTCATGCATTGCCGTCATTTTCCTGCTCATACTAAGCATTCTTGCCCTGCTAACTGCTATCGGGATGGGGTATAAACAATTTGCTGCGGAGATCACTACGGTTGGAAATTGCTCGGCAGCGATTTCGGCAGCGTGCCATCCTTCAGGGGCAGACTCCGATGAGATTATAGGGAAGAAGGTACGTTGGGGGGATGTGGGGCTTCTCCCAAATATGGCAGTGAGGCATTTGGCGTTTTTGAGTGAGGAAGTTATGAAGCCGGTGTTTGGAGAGGCTTATGCTGGGATGGTGGGAAAGGGGGAGTGATCGTTTATGATTATGACTATGGGAAACTTCTTTCCCTCCCATAAGATGGAAAAAAAATGCATTTTGGAACTTGGGAACTATCGATATTTAGCCTAAGATATTTGACATATGGGATGGTTTTATTGTGTGCTGCTTCAGTAAACGAGGCGGTCCAAGTGTGTGTGGGGGATTTTAGGGTTATGGTGCAATTACATTTGGATAACGATACACATTTGTGCACACCGTCATGAGATATCCCGCGAGAACCGTTGATCCTGTAATTGATTTGTTCAGTGGGGGAGTTGTAGCGGCGGACTTAGCTCAGAAGGTGTTCAGCAAATGTTATTATGATTTGAAGCCGCGATTTTGAGAATTGGCATCATATTCTCTAATTTTTAAATCACATTCCTCGAACCCGGTGATTTGACTCTGGTTCGGGGTGCGGTTTAGGTCGCTTACCATCATTGTGGGAGATCTCTGCAGGCCAGAACAGCATGCGAGGCTTTCTCTCTCGTGTTATTAACAATAGAAAGATTGGGCGGCTGGAGCATGTTACTGCATGTACAGGGGGTTGCAGTACTCGAGTACGCGGGGCAGGGATAAAGTCCGTGAACACGGGGATAATGATTGGCAACGGGCTCAATAACCAAATATTCGAACTGAGCCAGTTAGCGTCCTAGAAAATCAAAATTTACCAATTATTTTCTTTAGCGAGTTCACGGAATTTCTTTTCTTTTAACATATATACTCCTGCATGTGCATACGACCTATAAGCTTCATTCCCGCCCTCCAAAGTCCTGTTCACGAACTAACCCAAATACCTAAGTAAGTGTTGTTCGAAGAAGAGCACTCCTATAGGGTGGGAGTATTGTAGACTCAAGGTTATTGTAATAGGCTAGATATTACAGATTTTAATCTGGACTGGAAAGTCTCAGTGGTTCAAGGGATAGATATTGGCCTTGATATGCCTGGAGACGGAATTAGCGAATAAAAGCCATTGTTTTTTTCTTTTTGTTTTAATTTCGCATTTAGTACTTTGTGATATCATATCCCGCTTGGATAGATGAACACATTTCACCCTGTTGGATGGTCTATGGCATGGGGTTATGTAGATGCGCGGATACTCGAGTACTCGAGTAGGGTGATCTGCAGGTTTGCGGATATGCGGCTAGGGGACGGACGGGTATGGCATGTGGCTTTGTGGTTTCCGGCGGTTGGGCACCTTTGTTGTTTTCACACTCTATGTCGGTAGGCATAGGAAATTAGTTTGATGGTTTCTTTCGTACCCTATGCCACTAAGCATACGAGAGTTTGCGCATTGTTGAGGCAGAGGTTTTATGGATCATAGAGGATCATGAGTGTGCGAGAATCTAGATTGCTAGAGATTAGGTTTTGTCAGCTGTATGTGTTTTCTTAGAGTTTGTTGAGTTTCGGGAGTCTTCAGTTGTTAGTTAGACGGAGAGATATATCTCCTAGCCTGTCCTTAGCTAGAGTAGCGCAAGAGAGTCAGAGAGCACCGTTCCTCCGTCTTCCGCCTTCCCCCTTAGAGCCTATTGTGATTGCTCGTTTTGTTCGTTCCTTCTTTTGTGCTTTCCTTAGACTCGAACACACCCATCATATCTTTTTCTTTTTCTTTGAGAAACCAGCCACTTACTAATGGAGTAGCCAATGTTTCCCACCATCAACAAGTTTACACCTAGGTTTTTTCCATCATGGACTTCAATGTTTGGTACCCAAGTAGAGTATTCAAGCATCGCCCCGTCTTGACATTGACGTTGTGTTTCTCCAAAGGGACTTCCTGTCACCGAAAATCACCCACCACTTCCGGTTCCTTGACAATCCCTTAATCATGGCCTTGAGCGCTTCGTCTCGATACCCACGTAGTGTCAGATGACTGAGGGAGACATTCCCGTTCAAATCAACCTTCACGCGCAGAGAGCTCGAGTATAATGCATCTCCCCTAAGACATGTGCAGGGTGCCATCAGATTGACCAAGCTAGAAATGAAATTTTTGGAAGAAGTGCAATTCATATCTAGTGAATGGCGTGTACTATAGTCGCATTCTATCCATTTATGAATTGGCAACTCTAGGAAGATCGCCTACAATTACTGGTGAATGATTCCCGAGATCCTGGGGTGCTAGTTACAAGCACACAAGAAACGCGAACTAAAATCAAATGCCTTTCCAACCGCTGCGCCTTAAAATCCTGATCGACCAGAGTCTCCAATCACCCTTTGTCTCAATCACCCTACTGTAACACGACAAGGATTCCCCCTACTCCATCCCCTGCACTCAATTAAAGTATTATATCAACGTCACCCCCCGATCAGCCACGCTACACTAAGCATCTTTCCTCAACTTTATCCTAACCTCCCTTCTTAGCTACTAGTCACCCCAAACAACAGACCGAGAAAAGCCAAATTAAAATTTGACTCCGGAGCTCCCAAACAAAACTCCTCAAAATACTCGTAACCCAGGGCTTCGCGCACAATGACCTAACACGATTTCTCCTTCCTTGCCAACCATCGGACAGCAAATCCCTTCCAGCACTTACCCGAACGGCTAGCCCTCGATCCAAAAGACAACATAGATGCCTATAATGAGCCTCCTCCCGCGGGTACCTCCCCCTCGCAAAACCCCTATGGCTTTGGCCTCAACAAGAAATCCCAAACCATGAGCCGCACGCATTGCACTCCGCAGTCTCAGCAAAAAGCGAGGAGATAGTTGATATTTTTGGCCGCCGGTGCGGACCCAAACGTTAGGAGCAACACCGGTAGCACACCGCTACATCGGCCCACGCTCTGCGGATCATGCTGTATGAACGCTCGCTTGCCAGCGAAAGGTATGGACCCGCGGACCAAGGACTCGGCGTGGATGACACCGCTACACTGAGCTTTGGAAGGTGCAGTTGAGGCACTGACTCAACTTGTCGTAGAATGATGCATCGAAACGGCCGCCTATGTGGATACCACAACAGTCCGGTTCCCAAAGAGGAGTACCTGCACTGGAGAAGAGTTGTCATGATAATGAACCCTGGCTGGGCGTGTAGGATAAGGTGAGCTTGGCAGTGTAGCATTACGCTGCGTAGAGCAGGAGGACAAGTGTTGTTAAGTGGCTGCTAGAGAGGGGCGCAGATGGGAACGGGTGTACTTCTCTTGACACTGCGGGGTCTGTCGGGCATGCCAAGGTGGCGGGGGTTTTGAGGGGCAATATGAGGAAGAGAGAGAGCCGCTATGGAGCATAATCGTTGGGAATGTGTTAGGGGTTATTGGGGCTGGGGAGTAGGTGGTTGGTAGGGTTTGGATTGGGGTTTTTCATTTACTTCATGGATGCTGGCGGGAGTTACTATTCGCGGAGGTTGCGATGCAGCTATTCTTGCTAGGGATGACCTACCGAGTTGCTCTCTCTTCTTCTGGGTAATCTCTGATGCTTTTCTTATTTTTTCGCTATGTTGTATGTCACTTTTCTTAGTATTTTACCGGCCTTTGTTAAAGAGAGGATAATACAGCAGAGCGGACATACCCGTCACATATATAACATCGGAGAATCCCTTTCAACCTCTCCAGCCTACGACATAAGGCAGCTTGTCATATTATATCTGTATCTGTATTATAGAAACACTTGGAATTTATTCATTTAGTTGATCTCTTGACGGTGCTTCTGGTGGCAAGGATAAGGGGGACCCCGATCTCACGTCAAAATCTTATAAGCAACTGTCCATAACCATAGCCTTTATAATTAATCTCTCTGGGAGCCAGAATCATGTTTTCACAACTAATGACCCCCCCAAATACCCTCATTGCCGGCACTTATCTACTCAACTGCAGGGGACGGTGGGGGGCCACTGGGGACACACGCGTGATGTATCATGATGCTATAATGGTTCGTTCGGAGGTGTATCATTTCAACTTGGGCCAGTACCGGAGGTCTAAGCGTTAGGACTATGGTCCCCTACAGTCCGTCACCTTTTCAGGCGCAGTCCGTCCCAGCACCCCCCCAAAAAAACGGACTATAAGCCGTAGTCCGTCCCGTCCTACCCCAAAACCGGACAGACCCGACGGCCGGGAACACTGCTCAACAGACCCAACGATATGGCCTATGATAGCCTGCTAATGTATTTCATTCTAGAATGGTTACATTGGCTATTTTTTGCCAACGCGGAATATTTAGAGTTAATAAGATCTGCTTTTTACAACCCGCATTGCTCATTTTCCCAATAAATTGGCTGCCATAGTTCAGTAGCGAAGCAACTCCCATGAACCATTATGTTATTAACTTACGGAAACTACCTTGAGTCTTGGAGTTCAATTCCAAAGTAGTGTTTTCATCTTCCTACCTTTCTACTTTACGATAATGTCATATTCCAATTTTCCAAAGCCTGAACCGGTATATTGCAGATATACAAATAGAAAAGGAAAGAAAGATAAGAAATGAAATAACCCAACGCCAAAGGAAAACACATGACCATCTCCTCCGCTTGGTTGTCGGTCCATTGGTTCCACTGTCGGAGGCATTGGGGAGGTTGCCACTGCCCTTGCCATGGGAGGTCGTTACCGCTGGTGTATCCAGTTTAAGGCACTGGCTAGACTGTGTCCTAGCCTGCCGTGCTGGAGGTAACAGCACTTCCCCCATTCTAAGGCAGGCTGGGCAGAGTGCCTACCTTGGCTGATGCGGCCTGTGCTGGAAACGCTTTGAAAGTGAGATTCGCTCGTCCCGGGAATAGTTGATATATGCTTTGTATGCACCAGATTTCCACCGTCTCAGTATTTGAATCTCTCCCTCCGTGATTCCAACCTCTGAGGCCCATGTTGCCGCCCCCCGCCGAAAACTATGTCCATTCTAGCTGCCATGGCCAAGTCTAGCTGTGATGGATATTTGTTGGAGGCTTTGAACAACATACTCCCTGGTGAAAGTGTGCTACTTGTATCTATCTACACAAAGTAGTGGGGACTGAGGTGGGCGGTGGGAGTCGATTACCTGTAGCCGCTTCATAGCAGCCACAGGGCATCCAGCGTCGTGGCTTGCAGCTATAGTTAGTGTAATTCCTTTTCGGAAGGGGTCTGTCTTGTAAGCAGGCAATGTTAGCTCCATGTAGGTCCTGTCGGTTGATATTGTGATATGCTGTTTGGTTAAAAACCACTTCGAGAAAGATCCACCCAATTCCCTGTCTGCTTCTTTATAGGTAAATTCGCCCACTCTGAGAAATCCTGCAAATGCTAACGTAAATGCTGAATTGAGCATGATGTTGTCATAATTGGGGGGCTGCATGAGACTAAGTAGGTGGAGAAGGTTGGGGCGGGTAAGTTAAGTGCGAATCCGGCGTTCGGGTTCATTGTGCTCGCCCTTTATTCCCTGAACTGTACGTTTCAATTGCGGGTGGCTAAATGCGGCGCACTCAATTCCCAAATCGAGTTGATATGATTTAAGGCCAGCCAGGTACTGCTTCATAGTTTTGACTTTAACAGTTCCTGCTAGCGAGCACAACCATTCGATCAACCAGGTTACTCTGGCCGGGAAGCAGTCTCCGTTTGGGTAGCGGAAGTTCCATAGGGAGCAGAAAAGGGCAAACCGTGCCCTTCCGGTATCGTAGTTGTGTCTGGTTGAAGGTGCAAGACCCCGCCAGAGATAGTGGGTAGCGATAGTTGCCAATCCGGTTTTCCTGAATGTTTGAAGCCCACACTTCTGGGGGCAGGCTGTTGGGTGTCTTAACTGTGGTGCTAGGTCAGTAATCCTCTAGTAGTGGAAGCGCAAGAGCGCATCTGCCAAGGCATTCTCCTTGGTGGAAATCCAGCGTGCCTCTGGCTCTAGGTCGTATCTCGTTGCTAGTAGTAGGCATCTTCTTAGTACTGCCATTGATGTACACTAGGTTGTCCCATTTGCTATCCCATAAGTTACTGTCCGGTTTTCCGTATGTATTATCACTCTATTCCCGTCCATCTTTCCCCCCAGTCTAGCAGCGATTGTTCTACAGCCATTTCTTGTTTGTTAATGTGTTCTTTTCGTTGGGACAGGTTACTGGGTAGCTGAATCGCGAATGCTGAGTCTGCTTGGGGGAAAGGTTGGGTCTCGCACATATAAAAGGCTCCCAGGCCTTTGGTACTCAGGCTGGAGGCATCTGACCAGATGGAGACATTTTCTCGTACTCGTGTGGCAATCGATCTGCGGGTTCACCTGCAAGTATGTCCTGCCACCACACAAGATCCTTCCGGGCCTCATTAGACAAGCGGCGCCGGTAGTATCTTCCCCCTGCTGGGAAGTATAGCTCCATGTGGTAAAGTCGACGGAGACATGTACGGCCTAGGGGAACGACATTCGAGACAAAAATAGGGTATTCTCTAAGTTTTTGTAACTCAAGAAGTGTGGCAGACCTTCTTGCTATAGCATTTTGTACCAGTAACTGCACTTTTTGGAGCTTTTTTGCTGGGAGATGTATCACTATCCTTTCGGTATCTATTATGATTCCCGCAAACCCTGCGATACTACCTTCTTTGTTCTTGGCAACCTTGATCGGCAATCCTACTGCTCCAGATAGCTGACTTAATACATGCGCATATCTTCGGAACTCGGACCCTGGTGGTAATACAAGGAGAAAATCATCGAGTTAGTGGATGCTGGGAACTGGCAGTCCCATCCTATCGAGTTTGTGGTTCAGCAGCCAGTGGAATATTTCAGCAAAAATATTGAAGAGGTAGGGGGCGGTCCGGAGACCAAATGGCAGGAACTGTTCTGCATAATATGTCCCTTCCCAGTGGAAACCAAGCAGCGGCGAGTCAAGTGGCAAGACTGGGATATGGTGGAAGGCTGACTCAAAGTCATGCTTGACCAAAACTGGATTTGCCCCAGGCTCTTGGACCGCGCGTATCGCATCATTAATACTACTATAAGTTATAGTTCCGTATTCCGTTGGTATCGCGTTGTTTATAGCGCTCTCATCTGCTGGGGGGTAGGATAGCTGCCGAATTTGTCTCTTAGTTCAGTCTGACTTGTCAATTAACCCAAGCGGTAATGCTGTGTAGCACTCAGGGAGGGCTGCAATGCTACTGTACTTCTTCAGGCGGTGCTTGCCCAGCTCCATTTTAATCTCAGAGCTTACAACATGCGGCTCAGCTTGGGAAGTGGATAGGTTAGTGTGGATTGTAGGCTTCTGACGTGATTCCTGATAACCGATACGGCATCCAAACTGGCATATTCCAAGTAGGGCAGCAATGACAAGCTTGTCTGGGTATTCTTGGGTAAGGCGCTCCCACCGAGCCTGGTTTAGTGGACATGGGGGAATTTCTGAGGAATGAGGAGTAAATAGTGAAAAGTGGATGAATGTGTTTGGACGGGCTAATTGTTCGCTAACAGTTGGACTAGGAAAATAGTTTTGAGATCTGCTGGGTGCACTTGGTTCCACCGGAACTATAATTGTAGTTACTTGAGCACCGGTAAGCCTTACAGGTATATGAAGAGAAAGTGTGGGCGGGCAGGATAGTATAAGGAGACAGTATGGGAATAAGTAGGCCCAAGTAGCAGGCGAGGAATAGGAGCAAGGGGGAATCAGGATGCTAACGTCTGTGAAGCCCATTGCGGGAGTTCTGGGGGGTTCCATTATTGCCCGAGGGACACTGTGCAGCCCGAGGGACACTGTGCAGCCCGGTGGCTGCCAGTGCAGGTTATACAACTATGCTGGTACCGGCACTGGGTAGAGTGGCAATCCCGGTAGTTCCAGTTCCGGCAGGCTGGTACTGGGTTGTATTGAAAACCTCCACTGGGTGCTACCATTGAACTTGAGGGGAGGACTGCCTTGTAGTAGTTTGGACAGCATTTGGCATTGGGGTAGGCAGTGTGACCTGTCGGGCCAAGATTCATGTAGGCTGGTCCAGGAGCCAGATCCCGAATTGGTAGCTCGAATGTTCGCTGCTGTTGACTTGGTACAAGTTTCCTTGTTTGTATCCAAGTGGGCTGTGGGACAG